>JAEEGL014751516.1_pt1 | contig 16212 bp, 13 predicted proteins | sample 9134231 | NCBI WGS metagenome assembly JAEEGL01 (sample SAMN16246548, study PRJNA631951) | gut metagenome | biome: gut microbiome; feature: rumen; material: fiber-attached | host: Bos | place: Iran: Karaj | collected 2018-10
AAATAATATTATCAATTCCATATTTGTTTTTCATTTCATTAACAAAGCCAACTGGCACTGTTGATTTAATTACCATAGTTGCTTGAGATTTTAATGATTTTACTTTTTCTATAATATCCTCAACACTTGATGTATCAAAAAAATCTTTATCAGGATCATAATTAGTTGGTGTACTAATTATTATATAATCTGCTCCTTCAAATGCATCTTTATAATCTAATGTAGCTCTTAAATTAAGTTCTTTTTCTTTAAAATATTTTTCAATATATTCATCCTCAATTGGACTAATTCGATTATTAATTTTTTCTACTTTTTCAGGAATAATATCTAAAGCAACTACTTCATTTTTTTGACTTAATAAAGTTGCTAAAGATAATCCAACATAACCTGTTCCTGCTACTGCTATTTTCATACTTCACTTCCTTAATATTTTTATATAAGAGATTAAAAAATATTCATATTCTTGAATATTTTTATTCTTTATCAATAATTATAATTCCATTTACTTTTGTGTTAATTTGATTGTATGCTTTTATTGACTCATCAAAATCTGTTTTGTTAGTTTTATCAATTCCAACTATCATATAATTACCATTACATAACTTAGACAATATCAATGAATCACTATAATCAATAATATTAGAATTATAAAATATTACATAATCATATTTTTTCTTTAAATTACCAATTAATTTTTCTACATTTTTATTAGTTAACAACAATTCGGTATCTTTGTTATATGTACCAGATTCCATAATATCAAATTCTTTATTATTCTTAATATAATTAGATAAATCATCTTTATAATTATGTAACAAATCTGAAAAACCTACAATTTTAGAATCATTCGTTCTTATATTAGTATCAATAAATAACACTTTTGAATTTTTAGAGAAATCTTTAACCAATGAAAGAACATTTTTTCTACACTTTATATCTCTAGGAGTACTTATAAAAATGAATGGTCCACTATCACCTAATTTTATCTTTGTTTTGACTAAGTTTATATTGTCTTGATTATCAAGTTTACCCAAAATATTATAGTTGGATACTTCTCTTTCACTCTTAATTCTATCATCTAAATAAAAAATAACAAAAACATAACCTAGAGCTACTAAACATCCTACAAAGAAATACTTTGATTCATATCTAAATAAACTAAAATCAATTGGTTTATCGTTAGTTACAGCTGGTTCATATAGCGATACAATACTTCCATCATACATTTCTACTTCAGACGAAAATTCTTTAATTAGAGAATCACACAATCTTCCACTATAATTTTTATCTTTATAATTAAATGTTATTGAATAAATATTTGTGTCAACAATTGCACTTATATATAAATTATTCCTAATTTCAGACATATCTGCAGCTATATTAAGATTGTTAAGAGCTGCTTCTATTACAGAATCACTACGTAATAAATCCTTATACTCAAGCAAAATCTCACTTGTTGCAGGTGTTGAAATTTTAACTTTACCTACACTAGTATACTTAAATTCAGTGAAAGCATATAAAACTATATTAGCAACTAATAAAACAAAAAGAACAATGAATATAAATGTTTTTTTCTTAGTCCATAAATATTTAAAAAAACTTTTTAGATCTATACCTTCTTCCATACTACACCTCCACATAATGATAGCATAGATTATTTGAAAATGCAATTTTTTACTGTCATAAAAAATACAAATTATTTTATTATCAATTACTATTTAATTTCACCTTTATTTAATAATTTTTGTTCATTACTTAATATGTTCTTTCTCCTTGTTTCACTATTCATTCCATTACAATTAAAAGCATATTTTTCATTTTTTTTCATATAATCATCTGTAGTACAAATTATTTTGGCAGGATTTCCTCCTATAACCATATTTGATTTAGTAACACTCTTAGTAACTACACTTCCAGCAGCTACAATTGTACCTTTTGCTAATGTAATACCAGGTAATAAAATCGTATTAGCACCAATAAAGCAATTATCTCCAATGTTAATTCTTCCAAACAAATCAGTATATTTTTTTTCACTTACTTTAATAATAGCATTATCATGAGTTAACAAAGTCACATTTGTAGATATAGTCACGTTATTACCAATAGTTACAAGATATGATTCTGGTGCACCTAAATCAGAAAATATTCTACAATTAGAACCAATTATATATCCTCTTAATCTAAACAGTTTTATTTTTAAATCTACAACATCTTTTCTTAATAATTTAAATAATTTGATTTTTATACTTAAAACTATTTTTTTTATTTTAATCATAAAACTATCATCTCCTAACTAATTTATTTAAGAAACCAATATTATTTATAACATATCTTAAGTTCAAAGCAACATACAAAATACCAAAAACAAGTACTTGAACAATAACTCGCAATAACCCTTCATTTAAAATATTATTTAATAACAATACTGGAGCAAATGAAATAACTGATTTTAATAAAATAGTAATCCAGTTTTTTAAATACTTTTTAATATTTATTTCTTTCCTTATGCAAATAGTTTGATATACCATTACACTTATTTCAGCAACAATTGTACCAAAGCATGCTCCTTTTGCACCATATGTTGGAATAAAAATATAGTTGAAAATTAGATTTAGTATTGCACCAATTATTACAGAAGTAACATAAATTTTATCTTTTTCCATTGGTATTAAGTATTGTGTCCTTATAACATTAGCAAACGAAACAAATGATAATGTTATAGATAAAAGAACAACCAAAGTTGAAGTTGGTTTAAAATCATTCCCAAGATACCAAGGAACTATTGTATCCATACTCAATAAAAAAACAAAAAATAGAGGTACAGAAATAGTTAAAACAAAAGTAATAGCTTTATCTAAATAATTATGAATTAATGTCTTCTTATTATTAGCTACTAGGTTTGATATTTTTGGCATCATTACCGTTCCAAGAGCAGCTATCACTGTTAATGGAATACTATTAATTTTTTCAGCATATTCATAAAGGCCAACTTCACTAACATTTGAAATATAACCAAGCATTACTTTATCCATTATTTTATATATACTTACAGCAACAACTGGAACAAACAAAATTAGAAGTGGTTTAATATGCTTAATAAGACATCTCAAATTTGGTTTACAAAAATTAATTCTATTTTTTAAAAAAGGCCATAAGATTAACTGATTAATGAATGCACTAGATGACATAATCAAAGCGTATTTCCAAACGTCAGATGATTCTTTAATAATAACTAAAATTAAAATAAAACTAATTATTCTAACAATAAAACTTCTTAAAACTGTAATTTTAAATTCCTCAACCCCATAAAAAAACCAGTTTATATCTAAAATTGCCGAAAGTAAAAATAGTGATTGAATTAAAAACAATTTTTGATAATTCTTAATAAAGAATAGCGTACAAACAAAAAAGACTATAATAACAATTATTCCTAAAAGAATTTGTATAGAATATAATTCCCAGAAGGTTTTGCTTAATTCCTTTTTTGAATCTCTTGCTTTTGCTATTTTTCTACTTCCATAATTATTCATTCCTAACATTGCGAAAAGAGTAAAATAATATACAATAGAGTATGTATAAGAATATACTCCACTACCATCAACACCCAATTTTCGTGATAAAAACGGAGCTAAAATAATCGGAATTACAATAGAAAAAATTTGATAAGCGGAATTATATATAAAATTCTTCCTAGTTTGAGTCATTTCTAAAATTCCTCCTTACCATGGATGCACCAAATCCTATTAGTAACCAAAATGATGAATACTTCAATATATCATATGATAATGAAGCAATTGGTATACTTATTGCTATAAAGTATAACAATATCACATTAGTATGATCATCATTTAATGATTTCTTAAAATAGAAGAATAAAGTTTTAATAACAATAATAATTGGATATAAACCAACTATTCCACAATCTAGTAATAATTGCAATACGAAATTATGAGGATAAAAATATTCTCCAAATGTTAGATATTTTGTTGATTCAAGACCATACCCTATTAAAGGACTACGAATTATATTATTTATCGATTCAGTCCATAATTCATTTCGTCCATTAGTGATGTCACCAAGTTCCAATAATCTTCTAGTTTTTACTAAAAATCCAACATTATCACCAAAAATACCCTCAAAAATGTCTAATAAAAATTTAATAATTATGTTTGCATTTAAAATAACAAGAATCAAACATATAAATGTAATGATTAAAGAACAATAATATTTTTTTAATGATTTGCACTTCTTTAATCTAAGGAAAACAATCATGAAAGCAAAAACTACTAAAACTACTAAAAATCCTCTTGGTGAAGAAGTTATTACTTTTATTAGATAATAAAAGTTCAATAAAATGAAAAGATTAGCAATACCACGATTTTTATAAGATAACAAATAAACAAATGATGCTATGATAGGTGGAATAAAACAATATGAATTATACATATCTGATTGATTTAAACCAACATTTTCAATTGCTAACATTTTTCCAATTCCTAAAACTAATGGAACAGAAATTATTAAAACTCCTAACAAAACATACTTAATTGAGAACTTTTGTTGAGCAACAAAAATGGGAATTAAAACATAAAATAATAATTGAAGAAGTGAATAATTTAAATCCGTTCGAATTACAGATGAAACAGCATAAATTATAATAATCAAAACAGAAAAAATTACACTAAAGACATTATATTTCATAGATTTTGATATCATAATTGAAAGCACTAATAAAGCACATATCATTACACTTATTATCATAATTGATAATGACATATCTATTTTAAACATATTATTTAAAAAAGACGTGATGGCCGGAACCATAAGAATTATTGCTATTATTATACTATTAATCTTTTCTTGATTGATATACATTAATTTGTTTTTCATAATTTCACCCTATATTTATCCAAAAAGGAAACAACATTTTTTGGTATTTCTTTTTTTATTTTGGAATACTTTTTTTCTTTTCTCTTCTTGTTTATAAAAGAAAAGATATGTGTCTTGTTAATTTTAAACTTTATAATTAAAACAATCAATTTATTAAAAGATGATAGAGAAATAAAATCTTTTATACTACCAAATGATAATTTTGAATGAGTAACTTTTGACGTTTTCAAATTTGCATTTTGATTATCAAAAAACATTCTTTTTTCTTCACTACTTAGCATTTCAATTTCATTGCCAAATAATTCATTATATAACATCTCATTTTTATACAAGACATCATATTTAGGAATATTATTTATACCATTTTTAGATTTAATAATTTCTATTTTATTGACAATTCCCGTTTTAAAGAATCTATAGAATCTTATCATATATTCTAGATCCTGATGTCTAACAAATTTATCATTAAAAAAGCCTACTTTATCAAATGCTTTTTTTGTTATAAAAATATTACTTCCTGTGCCAAAAAACATTTCATTCAAAAGCAATTGTTTTGTACAATCTCCTTCATGAGTTATTTTCACAACCTTTGTAATACTTAAATTTTCGTCACAACAAGCTACATTTGTAAAAACTCCATCATATTCTTCATTTTTTTCTAGGAAACTTACAGCATCAAATATTCTATTTTCAAGTAATAGATCATCATCATCCAAAAAGCATATAAAAAAACCTTTTGCTTTTTTTAATCCAGTATTTCTTGCCGCAGCACCATTTATATTATTCTTATGCTTTAAATATATAATTCTATTATCATCAAACTCTTTTATTACCAATTCTGTTTCCTTTTGAGATACTGTTCCTATACCATTATCATCTACAACGATTATTTCAATATTATGATATGTTTGATTAATAACTGTTTTTATTGCTCTTGACAAAAAGTTTGCCCCTTTATATGTAGGGATAATTACAGATACTAGTTTTTCCATTTTATCATCCTTTCGTTTAGATGTCTATTTATGATATAAAAACAAACATTATTATTAATAATGACTCTTAATTAAGCCAATAATTTTTGAAGATATTTTAATTCCAAAGAGAAATAACATAAAAGAAATAATCTTTAATTTTTTTTCATTTGAGTATTTCATTATCCATTTATATTTTTTTAAAAAAGACAACATTTCATTTTTATTATCTTCAATTCTAGAATACATATATACCATTATTGCATATTCATAAGCCACAAAACTTAATGCATATTTTTCTTTTATACTATTTGGTTTATTATTCTTAGTATATTTATCCACTGATTCACTAATAAATTTACTAACTCCAACAAATGACTTATATTTTAACATATTTGTAATTGAACCTATTCTATCTTGTCTATAAAGATAATATGGTATACTCATTTTATCCATTTTTTTACCTAGCATAAGACAATCACGTGTAAAACCTAAATCTTCTGACACTCTATTTTCATATGGGAAATGAATGTCATTTTTTTTCAAAAAATCTAATCTGTAGATTTTACTACAAACACTACCAGGAAATTTAGGACGTGTTGATAAATATTTTACAATACTAATATCATCGACATCTTTCAGGTATGCTGACTCTATAAAATCTCCCATTGATTCTTTTTTTCCATCTGGATAAAATTTATCCATTTCAAGGAATAAAATATCAACTTCATTTTTATTTAAATACTCTATAATCTCATTTATACAATTATTATATAATAAATCATCGGAATCTACAAATGCAATATATTCACCAGTGGCTCTTTTCATTCCATAATTTCTTGCTGAAGCTAAGCCACCATTTTCTTTATGAAATGCCTTAACAATTTTATACTTTTTTTCTAATTCGTCAGCTATTTTTCCAGAACTATCTTTTGATCCATCATCTATTAACAAAACCTCTACGTTATTTCCTGACTGATTAACGATACTAGTAACACACTCTACTAAATAATTCTCTACATTATATATAGGAATAACAAAACTTACTTTTTTCATCAAATATCTAATTCCTTTCAGAAAAATATATTTTTTTCATTATTTTCAAAGTATTCGTAATAGAAAAAAACTGAATCTTTTTGGCAAACGTTCTTGCATTAATATCTTTTTTATAATATTTTAAAACAGCCTCACAAAAAGCAAAACAATCATTATTATTTATAATTATCCCAAGAGAATCATCTGTAATCAAATCTTCCATTCCTCTACATTTTAATGCTACTACAGGATTTCCAGCAGCAAATGCTTCCATAACATTTACAGGTAACCCTTCTCTTTTACTTGCTGATACTACAACATTAGTAATAGATAATAATTCTGGAATATCGTCTCTATTACCCAAAAAATGAACATGTTTATTTAATTTTTTTTCTTTTACCAATTTTTGATAATATCCATCTAATTCATCGCGACCAGCTAATAACAAATGTATATTATTATATTTTTTTATTAATTCTTCCACTACATTTATTAAGAAGCCCTGATTTTTGTTATTATCAAGCCTAGCTACACAAGTAAGAACAAAATCATCTGATTTTAATCCAAGTGATTTTTTTAAACTATCTTTTTCACTATTAGTAAGTTTTATTTGAAATCTTTTTTCATCAATTCCAACACCTGGAACATACTGTATATCTTTACATCTTTTATTAAACTTCTTTTTTGCCAATTCATAATCTTCTTTATTAATCGTAATTAATGTATCTGTGTATTTTGCAAGAAACCATTCTACTGGATAATAAATTAACCAATTTTTTTTAGGTGCACCCTTAAAAAAATGAAAACCATGAGCCGTATATATGACTCTTGTCCCATTTTTTCTTCTTGCTTTTTTAGCCGCTATGCGAGTAACGACAGATCCCATAGGAGTATGACAATGAATTAAATCAAATTTTTCCTTTTCTATTAGTTTTTTCAATTGTCTTATTGCCCTAATATTATTTAATTTGAAAGGAGATCTTTCGATAGATATTTCTACAAATTCATCACAATTTTTTATTTTCTCTTCTATCTTTAAATTATTTTTTGCAGCCACATAAGTCTTATAGTCATTGTCACTTAATAATTTTAAATAAGGCTCATGAAAACTCTTAATATGTGATAATATCGTTGCTACAAATAATGCTTTTTTATTTTTTTTCATTCTTACCTCTAATTAACAATAAAATGCTTAATTATTAACAATTTTTTCTATAATAACATCATCATACATCATCATTACTATATTTTCTTCATAATCGCCAATGTTTTCTTCATTAATAATGCCTTCAACGTTATTTTTAATTAATTTAATAAAGTCTACTCCTGCACCATATGCATGTAAATATGCTCCACCAAATCTAGGATTTACCTCAGATAAATAATACTCCCCATTTTTATAAAAGAAGTCCATATCTATGATTCCATTGAATTCAAATAATGGAACTACATTTTTTATAAATTCATATAGTTTTTCATCTTTGAATGATATTGTTTTGCTAGCACCACCAATCGTAGTTGCAAGTTTTCTTTTAGAAAAAATTGAAACAACTTTATGAGAAATTGTGTCTACATAAACATCTGCATCTAAATCTTCGCAATCCATAAATTCTTGTATAATCAATTGTCTATCCGCTTCACATGCTTCTTTTAATTCCTCAAAACTATTAACTTTTCTAGCACCTACACTTCCACTACCTGTACGAGGTTTAACAAAGACCGGAAAGTCTATCTTTTTATTATTATAGTCTTCACTAAACTCATTTATATTGTCATAGGTCATTACAGTATTAATGCCATTTTCTCTCAAATAATTAAACATTTTATATTTATCAAAACACAATTTTGATGTTTTTTCATCAGGAGTAATAACCAATACACCTAATTCCTCAAAGCGTCTTTTATTTTTTGATAGTAATTCTATTTCAGGATCTATTAAAGTTAACAATAAATCAATTTTTTCTTTCTTACATATATCCAATAACATATCAATGTAATTAGCATCACTTATCAATGGAACAGTATATGATTTATCTGCTACATATCTTGCTGGAGAATAAATAGAATTCTCTGCAACAATTAATTTACAATCATTTCCCAATGTATTTCTAAAATTATTTATTAATTTAACTCTTCTTCCTGCACTACAAAATAGAACATTCATTATTTATTCCTCCTTTTTCTATATTCAGCAAAGTTTTCCATCGTTTCATTTGAACTTTGATTTATTCCTTCACTATTCAATACAACTTTTACAGTTTTAACCAATATTTTTATATCATTTTTAAAACTAATATTATTTACATACTCAATATCATATTTAAACTTCTCTTCCCAGCTTATTGTATTTCTACCAGATGTTTGTGCTAATCCCGTAAGACCAGGTCTAACATCATGCCTATGGTGTTCTTCTTCAGTATAGTATGGTAAATATTCAACTAGTAATGGCCTTGGTCCAACAATACTCATCTTTCCTATCAGGATACAAAACAATTCTGGAAGTTCATCAAGTGATGTTTTACGTAAAAATGAACCAAACTTGGTAAGTCTATCTTTGTCTTGTAATAGTTTACCTTTTTTATCTTTTTTATTGTTCATTGTTCTAAATTTATACATATTAAATATTTTTTCATCTTTTCCAGGACGTTTTTGTTTAAATATAATTGGCCACCCCATAAATATAAAAACAAATAAACCAATTATCAAATAAAGTGGTGATAAAAGAATAATCGCCACAAATGATAATATAATATCTAATAATCTTTTAATACATTTCTTGTACATAAATATCAACTCCTACATAATGCCATATAATCTTTTATTGTTTAAATATATAACAAGACCATCCTAAATTATATCATTATTTTGCCTTTTTATCTATAATTTGGCATTATTTTTAAAACATTTTCACATCCAAAATATTAAAAAGCACCATAAATAAATTGTGTTTCACCAACATATGCCATAATTATAGTCAAACCACAAAAAATTAAAAATAAAGTTAATTGAAAAAAGTCATTAAATTTAAGATGTGGATAATATACTTCTGTATCGCTGTTTTTAGACATTAATTTTGCAATTACAATTTCAGTTAATAATACAAAAATACCAAATATAGTCCACCAATATAATACGTTTATTCCATTTGTAAATTTGAATAATCTCGTAATTATATTAATTGCATCAGTTATACTATCAGCTCTGAAAAATATCCAAGCAAAAGACATAAAAGCAAAAGTTAAACAAATGCATATTATTTTATAAATCCATGTATCATAAAAACTACTTATATGGTTTTTCTTAAATTTACAGTATAGTTTATGAATACATAAAGCAATTCCATTTATTCCTCCCCATATAATAAATGTCCAATTAGCACCATGCCATATACCTCCAATTAGCATAGTTAAAAATAAATTAACATATGTTCTAGTTTTCCCTTTTCTATTACCTCCCAATGGAAAGTAAATGTATTGTTGTAACCACGAAGACAAACTTATATGCCATCTTTTCCAAAATTTTGATGGATTCTTAGATATATAAGGAATATTGAAATTGTTATCAAAATTAAAACCTAATATTTTTGATAATCCTATTGCAATATCAGAATAACCTGAAAAATCAAAATAGATTAAAAGCGAATAAGTAATAATTGCTAACAATATTGAAGCACTACTAAACGCATTAGTATAATTAAAAACATCATCAACAAAAATCACAAGATGATCAGCTATAACTATTTTTTTAAACAAACCAATAACAAACTTTTGAATTCCTATTTCAAAATTATCATAGGTTATCTTCGAATTATCAAATTCCTCTTTGAATTTAGAAAATTTTACAATAGGTCCACATACTAATTTTAGAAAGAATGACAAATATATACTATAGTCAAGCAAAGTTGCAGGTTTTTCTTTTTGCTTATATATATCAACTATGTAACTTATAGCTGAAAAAGTATAAAATGATATTCCTATTGGTAAAAACAATTTTAATGATATTGTATTTATATTTAATAATTTTTGAAATTCAAGAAGAAAAAAATTAAAATATTTAAAAACTCCTAATTGCAAAACACAAAAAACTATTCCCAAATATAAAAAACATTTTTTGTTTTTGTCATTATCAACCTTTAAGCCAAAGAAATACGTAATAATAGTGAAAACTATTATACATATTAAAAATCTATAGTCTATTAGCAAAACAAACAAGTAATTAGCAAATAAAAACAATAATTTTGTTATAGTACTTGTATAACCAATTTTAAGTTTTTTAAAAATAATTAAAATAATATAAAACAATATAAAAAAGCAAAAAAATTTAATACTCGTTAAAGACATATTATCTGTCCTCCAATTCATTGATTATCTTTACTATTTCATTAGAAATAATCCTATGCCCATCGATATTTAAATGGCCACTTCCCACATGTGTATTATTAAATCCATGAGCTAGTTTATGTTCTTCTTTATATAATTTTTCAAATGATTGTGTCATATCTATGAAAACAATATTTAAATTGCTACAAGCATTTTTAAAACTATTTAGCTTGTCTAAATCAGTTGAATAATAAACATTTCCATCTTTATCTAAATTTTCAGATGGATGATAAAAAATTATTGGAGTAATACCATTATTACTAGATTCTTTACTTATAATACTTAGAAAATTCTTTAAATTATTATCATAATCATTTGAATATGATTGTTTTTTAGCAATAGAATCATCTTTCTTTTCAGCTTCAATCCAATCTTGTACTTGTTTATAAATTCGTTTTATAGCAGGTATTTTTTGCATATAAAAAACTATACCTGAATCATGTGATACTATTTTACTAAACTCACCATCTACAACATTTTTCATAAGAGGTTCATTTAGCTCAACACTATCGATTTCAACAATAGCATATTTTTTTGGATGATAGTATTCCAATGCTTTGCTATAATTATTAACAACGTTATACATCTGATGACCACTCATTCCAATATTATAAACATGATAATTTAAACTCTTATTTAATAATTCAGATACATTGTATTCCTGTTTTATATTAATTGCTTCCATGTGTGAACTACCCATCAAAAGGATATCAATGTCATCTATATTAGAATTCAAATTATTGAAACCATTTTCATCCAACTTCATCCAAGCATTTCCTTCTGTCATAGTTGCTTTATATTGATTAGGTTGCCATTTATAATCTGTTGCTCCTGATGAATTTGTTACATGAATCCCAGAATATGAATAAATTAAGCAAAATAAAGATAGAACTATAATTGCAACAACACCCGACAGAATAAATTTAAAAACATTTAATAATAATCTTTTCATAATTATAAAATCCTTTCCACTTATGTACTAAGATATTTAATTTTGCATACAGTTTATAATACAACTCACTTTTTTTACGAATCATATAATTTAATACGCAATTTAAATATATAAACAGAAAAAACAATTTCCTAATAAAAGGAAATTATTCAAAACATTTCTTAATAGTTTCAATAATTACATCTTGTTGCTCTTTAGTCATTTTATTATCACTTGGTAAGCATAATCCTCGATTAAAGATATCCATACTTACATCACTAATTTCTTCTTTAATATATGCATTCGATTGTGCTCTTCCATTTCCATTTCTTGTAATGAATGGATTGTTTCTATATATTGGTTGCATATGCATTGGTTTCCAAATTGGACGTCCTTCTGCATTTATACTGTTTAATGCATCAAGAATTTCTTGTGGTGTTGACTTGCCATGTTCTTTTTTATATATATAATCTTTCTCTCCTCTTACCTGTTCTGCCATTCCTTCTGGTTTAATAATTAAGCAACTTAACCAATAATTTGGTTCAGAATTATTTAAATCCATTGGATTCATTTCTATTGGTAATCCTTTAAAACCATCTTTATATCTTTCATAAATTGTCTTTTTTTGAGCTATATGTTCTTCTAAGTAAGGTAATTGTCCTCTTACAACACCCGCAATCACATTACTCATTCGATAATTATATCCAATTTCTTCATGTTCATACCAAGGAGCATCTTCACGTGACTGTGTAGACCACTTTCTAGCTTTGTTAGCTGCTTCTTTTGAATCAGTTAATAGCATTCCACCACTTGATCCAGTTATAATTTTATTTCCATTAAAAGAAATACAATTATAACTACCAAATGTACCAGTTTGTTTTCCTTTATAACTTGCACCAAAGCTTTCTGCAGCATCTTCAACAATGATTGCTCCATGCTTATCACATATCTTTTTAATTTCATCTATTTTTCCAGGCGTACCATAAAGATGTGCAACAACTACAACTTTAACTTCAGGATATATTTCAAATGCTTTTTCTAATGCAAGGGGATCCATATTCCATGTATCATATTCAGTATCTATAAATACTGGAACTCCGCCTTCATACGTCACAGGATTAACAGTGGCAGCAAAAGTCATATCAGAACAAAAAACTTTATCGCCAATTTTTACTCCAGCAAGTTTTATTGCTAGATGTAATGCACTTGTTCCATTAGCAAGGGCAACAGCATATTTACTTCCAGTTTTTTCACATACTATTCTTTCAATCTCATTAATATTTTCACCAACAGTACTCATCCAGTTAGTATTATAAGCTTCTTCTATATATTTAATTTCATCACCGTGCATTGTTGGAGAAGATAACCATACTTTTTTTTCAAAAGGTTTTATGTCCATTATTATTTTCCAATCCTTTCTTTATCTACTGTATAAGTAGGAACTATTTCTGCTACTAAATCCTTAATATCATCTTTATTCTTATAAGCAGCTTTAATTAAATTATCTAAGTCATCTAAAAATGTATTTGATATCCTAATTGGTTTACCTATGTGAATTAACTTATTTGGAGTTTCTTTTAATCCTTCTTCATCCATTAAAATTTCTTCATATAGTTTTTCACCTGGACGTAATCCAGTTATTTCGATTTTAATGTCAACGTTTGGTTCAAATCCTTTATATCTGATTAGTTTTTCAGCTAAATCATATATTTTAACCGGTTTACCCATATCTAAGACAAATATTTCTCCTCCATGTGCATAACACCCAGCTTGTAATACTAAACTAACAGCTTCTGGGATTGTCATAAAAAATCTACGCATTTCCTTATCAGTAACCGTAACTGGTCCACCATTATCTATTTGTTTTAAAAATAGTGGTATTACCGAACCATTTGATCCTAAAACGTTACCAAAACGGACTGCAACGTAATCGGTACTGACAGATATTTTTTCATATGATTGAATAATCATTTCACAAATTCTTTTACTTGCACCCATTACATTTGTTGGTCTAACAGCTTTATCTGTTGATATTAAAACAAATTTTTCAACTTCATATTTATCTGCTAATTTACATGCATTAAGAGTACCTAAACAATTATTTTTAATTGCCTCGTTTGGACTAACTTCCATTAATGGAACATGTTTATGAGCAGCTGCATGATAAACCTGATGTGGATGAAACTCTTTAAATACCTTCTCTAACCTATCATAGTCTCTTACAGATCCAATAACGGTATGTAAATCCAAATTTGGATAATCTCTTAGTAATTCTTGCTGAATATCATATGCATTATTTTCATATATATCAAAAATAATTAACATTCTTGGATTACATCTTGCAATTTGTCTACAAAGTTCAGAACCGATTGAACCTCCACCACCAGTTACTAATATAATGTTGTGAGCTATATTATTAGCAATTTCCTTGGTATCAACAACAATTTCACTTCTTCCTAAAAAGTCCTCATATGACAAAGGTCTAATTTGGCTCATAGGGCTAGTTAATTTATCATTCATACTTAAATAAATTGAAGGAAGTATTTTTATTTCTGCCGTAGTTTTGTGACATTCTGTAACTATCTTATCTATTTTTTCTTTAGACGCTGAAGGAATTGCAATAATTATTTCATCAATATTATGTTTTTTTGCTAATTCCTCAATATCTTTTGTTGTTCCTTCTACTTTTAATCCTCTAATATGTGAACCAACTTTATTCTTATTATCATCTACAACACACACTATTTTGGAGTCAAACTCGGCACGATTATTGAAGACTTCTTCAATAATCATTTTACCAGCATCACCAGCACCAATTAGCATTGTATTAGTAGTTTTCCTTTTATTTTCATATCTTATATATAAGGCTCTTAACAATCTATAACCAAATCTTGACATACAAGTTAAGGCTATTATCAAAAACAATTGGATTATAAATACACTTCTTGGCATATTAATACCAAAAAATGCCTTGTAAGAAAACATAATTAATTCCGATATTATACTAGCAAATACTATGTTAACAAGTTCATTTATAGAAGCATATTTCCATACTGATGTATATAGTTTAAATAATATAAACAAAACAAATACTATAACAAAATCGATTGTTAAATACTTATATGCGTTAGTAAGATATTCATTAGGGATAGTTCCAAAATCATACCTAATCCATATAGAAACAAAAGATGTGAAAATAACTACAGTTAAATCCACTAATATAAATAGTATAATATTAGGTATTTTTTCACCAAATAATTTCCTTACTAATTTTCTCATATTACTACCTCTTTAATTTATTCCTTATAATTAATATTGTTTTTATTCTGCTTCTTTTTTATTATCTACATCTTTTTCGATTTCTTCACTATTTCCAATAAAAGCTTTAATTTTATCGCTATTAGTCTTAATTGATTCTTGATTTTGTTTCATAATATACAAATTCCATCCTTTAAGAGAATAGCAATTTGTTGACATTGCACTTTCCCCAACTAAATTTTGGCTTTCACTCGTCCATCCTCGCATATCAGAAAGTTGCATTTTAACAATTCTCGATATACTCTTTCTATCTAAATTAGTCGAGAAGTTTGCACTTACTGACTCTAAAATTTCAGTATATTTTGATAACAATGTCGTTGATGATGACATTTTTTTTATAATTGCATCAATTACTCTTTGTTGATTTTTAACTCTTTGAACATCACCATCAGCAAAAGAATGACGTTCTCTAGCAAAAGTTAAAGCCTCTCTTCCATTCGCATGATTTACGCCTTTTTTAAATCTAATACTACCAACTCTAAATGCTCTATCAGATATAATATCAATACCACCTATTGAATCAACAATTTTTTCTACAGTTGAAAAATTTACTTTTGCATAGTAGTTGATTTCAATACCTAGTAGATTTTCAATAGCAAGAATACTTTCTTGTACACCATAGTATCCAGCATGAGTTAACTTATCATATGCATTCTCACCTTTACTAGGTAAAACAACGTAATAATCT
>JAEEGL012572042.1_pt1 | contig 16211 bp, 17 predicted proteins | sample 9134231 | NCBI WGS metagenome assembly JAEEGL01 (sample SAMN16246548, study PRJNA631951) | gut metagenome | biome: gut microbiome; feature: rumen; material: fiber-attached | host: Bos | place: Iran: Karaj | collected 2018-10
CATCCAGGCAGGGATGACCATCGCCCTGACCGACGACGAGCTGGAGGGCTACCGCGACTTCGAGAAGGAGCAGCTGATGGAGGTGGACGAGACCGAGATCGAGGCGGTGACGGCTGCGGCCCTCACCAACAAGCTGCTGCAGTATAGTGGCGGAGCGGTCTATGACACCGAGGGGAATTGGCACAAGGTCGGGGAGAGCAAGATGGAGGCCCTGAGCGACCTGATGGAGGCGACGGAGGAGCCGGTGCTGGTCTACTATGCCTACCAGCACGAGCTGGAGCGGATGAAGGCCGTGCTGGCCGAATACAAGCCCGTGCATTTCCGCGGGGAAACCGACGTCCTCCAGGCATGGAACCGTGGCGAGATCCGGCTGCTGCTGTGCCATCCGGCCAGCGTGGCCTACGGCCTCAATATGCAGGAGGGCGGGAGGATTATCGTCTGGTACACCCCGACGTGGAACCTGGAGCTCTATCAGCAGGCCAATGCCCGCCTCTACCGCCAGGGGCAGGACAAGCCGGTGCTGCTCTACCGCATCGTCGCCGCCGGCACGATGGACGAGCGGGTGATGGACGCCCTGGAGGGAAAGGGCGACTGCCAGAGCGCCCTGCTCAGGCGTATCAAGGAATTGAAACAACGAAATGAAGCGGAGGATGGGAAGGAGGGGATATGACCAAAAGTAACTTTGTAAAAACCGTAGGAGATGGACCAGATGGACGTTCACACGCGAAAAATCCTCACTGAGGAGGAATTCAGGGCGAATGAGACCCGCCGGCTGAGAGAGCTGGCTGGCCTCATCCGCGCATCCGGCAAGAGCGCGAAAGTCATCGCCGAGGCCTGCAATCTCGACAAGCGGACGGTGCTCAGGGCATTGAGGGCCGAGCCCCTCAAGAGCGACGCCCAGGCACGCATCGAGCTCTACGTCCGGCAAGTAATCACGTATGGAGACGGGGAGGAAACAACATGAAACGAGGAGTAAGATACACCAAGGCCCAGAAGGTGGCCACCAAGGAGAAGTTCATCGAACTGCTCAAGAAGTCGGGCGGCATCCTCAAGCCCGCTTGCGAGGCTTTGCACATGAGCCGGCAGACCGTGCTGGACTGGCGCAAGGAGGACCCGGAGTTTGACAAGGCGTGCCTGGAGGCCTGCGAGCTCTTCCTGGACGAGGCGGAGAGCAGGCTCTACGCTGCGGTCCGGAGGGGCAACTTCAAGGCCGTCAAGTTCTACCTGGAGCACAAGGGCCGGAGCCGTGGCTACGACCAGCACCAGGACATCGACCTCACGGCGACCGTCATCCGGCCCAGGGTCATTTTCGAGGATGATCCGGAAAGAAATCAGCAGGATCCGGAAACAAATTGACATAATACGGCAATAAAATGGCATATTGTGTCAATTTCAAGTACCGCCCGCTGTGGGAGGCGGAGACGCGCTACACCATCGTGACGGGAGGCCGCGGATCCGGCAAGTCCTTCGCGCTCGCCTGCGCGATGCTGGACTCCACCTACCAGGACTCCTACAACATCCTCTACACCCGCTGGAACCTCACGTCCGCCGAGGTCTCCATCATCCCCGAGTTTGTCGAGAAGATGGATGCCGGCAACTGCCGCGAGGCCTTCTACGTCAAGAGGCAGTCGGTGCAGAACCGGGCGACCGGCGCCAGCATCTGGTTCAGGGGACTGCAGCAGTCCAGCTCCAACCAGGTGGCCCGCCTCAAGTCCCTCAACCGCGTCAAGACCTGGGTGCTCGACGAGGCCCAGGAGCTGGTGAACGAGGAAACCTTCGACACCATCGACCAGTCCATCCGCGAGAAGGAGGCGGACAACCGCGTCATCCTGGTCCTCAACCCGACCGACGTCTCCCACTGGATCTACCGCCGCTTCTTCCGGGAGGCCGGGGTGGACTACGACTTCAACGGCGTCAAGGGCAGCGTGACCTACATCCACACCACCTGGGAGGATAACCGCAAGAACCTCTCCGGCTCCTTCATCGAGCTGGCCGAGAGCCTGCGCGAGCGGAGCCCCGACAAGTACGAGCACCTCTACCTCGGCTCCTGGCTGCTCAGGAAGGAGGGCCTCATCTACAAGCAGTGGGAGGAGATCCCGGCGGACGAGTACCCCGACGGACTTCCGCAGTGGTGGTGCAACGACTGGGGCTATGGAGGCGACCCCGACGCCCTGGCGCGGATGTGCTACGAGCCGGTGACCGGCACCCTCTACGTCCGGGAGATCTGCTACCAGACCGGATTGCTCCCGCGGGACATCGCTGCCAGGATCATCAAGGACGGCGCCCGGCTGGTCCATCACTACGAGGTGCTCCGGGACGGGTCCGGGAGGCCGGTGCTGGGCGATGACGGGGAGCCGCTGAAGAAGCCGGTCCACTACGCGCCCGAGCTCTGCGAGGTCTACTGCGACCCGGCCCGTCCGGACTCCATCGCGGAGCTTCGGCGGATCTACGGCATCTCCGCCCTCGGAGGGGTCAACCGCTCCAAGAGCGAGCGCGTCGCCTGGCTCCAGGGCTTCAAGGTCAAGTACGTCGGCGAGCACATCAGGGCGGAGGTGGAGACCTACAGCTGGAAGCCGAGCAAGAACGACCAGTCCGTCTTCACCGACGAACCCCAGGACGGAAACGACCATATGATGGACGCCATCAACTACGGCGCCTTCACCCACCTCCACCGGCTCGGCATCAGCAACCAAATGTAAACCCGCGAAAGAGAGAAAGCGCCCCGGGCGTGGTATCTTCGCACAAAAGCACGACCACGATGAAGATCATCAGCACCAAGAAATACCAGGAGCTGGTCCAGCTCAAGGGCTTCTACGACGGCGAGAACGCCAGCAACGAGTACCTGCAGCACATCGCCCGCCAGCTCAACGGCCTCCGGCTCCCGCCCATGAGCGTCATGGGGCGCGAGGAGATCAAGAAGGCCTACGAGACCATTGCCCCGGTCAACGGCGTGGTGGACTACATCGCCGACAATGTGGGCGAGGTCATGAAATACCTGGAGCTCCGCCTGGTCAAGCCGGACGGCGACTACGAATACCCCGACAAGCACTGGCTGCTCGACGTCCTCCGCAAGCCCAACGACCGCTACAACCTGCGCCGCTTCGGCAAAGCCTGGGCGGTCAACCGGCTGCTCTTCGGAGACGCCTGGGTCTACGCCCCGCTCACCCCCGGCAAGGACCGCAAGATAGACGCGAAGATCGGGATGTACGTCCTGCCCAGCCAGAAGGTGATGACCGAGGCCGGCGGCATCGAGAAACCCCTGAAGGGCATCAAGCTCGTGAACACCACCGGCGACGCCATCGACATCGAAGGCAAGGTCTTCGAGAGCTTCGACTACAACCTGGACGACACCAGCTTCTACGGCACCAGCAAGGTGGTCGCCGCCGCAGTCTACCTCTCCATCCTCGACAAGGGCATGAGGCGCCAGGACGTCAGCCTGGACAACGGAGGCGTCGCCGGCATCCTCACCCCGAAGCCTGACACCGAGTACGGCATCAAGCCCAGCGACGCCGACCAGGTCGAGAAGGAGGTGAACGGCAAAACGAATTTCAACAAAATCAAGGCCCTCCGCACGCCCATCGAGTACACGCCCCTCGGCTCCAGCCCGGTGGACCTCGCCATCCTCGCATCCCACAAGGAGGCGGTCACCGCCCTCTGCTTTGTTTTCCATCTGCCCGTAGACCTTTACTACGGCCAGAGCAAGTACGAGAACGCGAAGGAAGCGAAGAAGACCATCTACGAACAGCAGGCCATCCCGCTGGCGGAGGAATTCGCCGCGGACCTGCTCGCCTACACCGGCCTCGACGCCCAGGGCTTCGAGCTGGTGGTGAACCGCGACGAGATCCCCGCCCTGCAGGAGACGCCCACCGAGGTGCTGGACCGCATCACCAAGATGCACGGCTCCCTGAACGAGCTCCGCGAGGCGAACGGCTTCGACACCATCGACGAGTCCTACGCCAACGAGCCGATGATCCCGCTCGGTACCCAGTTCGGAAACGAGACCTACGACATCGACGAGGTCAATGGCTAAGAAGCGCCGCATATCTCCCGCAGAGCGTCGGCACCAGGACTACCTCCGCCGGAAGGGCCTGAAGGTCGGCGCCGTTTACGAGGCCCGTCTCCTGCGGGCCCGCGCCCACGAGGTGAAGCGCGTGCTGGACGTCTGCGGTGAGACCACGGACAACCCCCTCTACTGGCCCTCCCTGATTGAGACGCACCTGGACGAGACCGGCTACCTGCCCAAGTGGTGGGACGGCCTCTACAAGGACTGCGGCCTGCCGATGTGCAAGAGCACCGCCCGCGACCTCAGCCAGGCGAAGGCCAGCTTTGACGAAGGGCTCGACGGATTCTGGCTGGACAGCCTCCATGCTTACGCCGCTGACCGGGCCGGCGCGAACATCGTCCTGGTTAGCGGCACCCTTCGAGACAGCCTCATTGACATCCTCCGCACCATCATGGAGGAGGAGCCCGCCCTCGGCATCGAGAAACTCACCAAGAGGATCTACGCCAAATACAAGGACATTGCAAAGTGGCAGGTCCGCCGCATTGCCCAGACGGAGAGCATGATTGCAATGGCCGAAGCCGCCGACACCGCCGCAAAGACCCTTGACGTGGAGTTTACCAAGCAATGGTGCATCAGCGGCCTGGGCAATACCCGGGACACCCACGAGGTGATGGATGGCATCGAGGTAGATCAGTACGAGCCGTTCATGCTCCAGGGCGGACAGATGATGTACCCGCACGACGGGAGCCTGGGCGCGGACGCCTCCGAGATAATCAACTGCGCCTGCTGCTGCATCCGCAGACCCAAGTGAGCAACCAAATGCACGGAGAAAATGCGTCTCCACCCTTTGCAGTTTCATAAATTCGCACAAAAGAACCCGCTATGGTCAAAGAAACGCAATACAAGACCCACCTCCACCAGGTGGAGATCAAGTCCAAGAGCGAGGACGGCAAGACCCTCCACATCCGGGCCTACGCCTGCGCCTTCGGCAACGTCGACAGCTGGGGAGACGTCATCGACCCCAAGGCCTGCGACGACTTCCTCGCCGGAGAGGACGCCGCCCGGATGAAGCTCTGCTACCAGCACAACGCGCACGAGGTCATCGGCGTGATCACCGACAAGGGCGTCGACGCCATCGGCATGTGGTTCGAGGCGGACATCATCGACACCGCTACCGGGACCGACGTGCAGAAGCTCATCCAGGCCGGAGCCATCAACGAATTCTCCATCGGCTACTACGCCGACAAGTGGCGCTTCGAGAAGCGCGACGGCTACGACTTCGAGATCCGCGTCCTGGAGGCCATCACCATCGTCGAGGTTTCCCCGGTCACCCGCGCCGCCAATCCCAAGGCCATCCTCCTGGACGCCAAGAGCGAAGCGGAGATGGCCCGCAATCTGCAGACGATGAGCGCCGAGGACTTCCAGGCCCTCAAGAACGCCATCGATAACGAATTTGCACGGCGAGTGCTCGCCAGCTTATAGAAACAACCCATAAACCCAATCCAGCCATGACTGAATTCGAAAAGAAGGCGGATGAGATCCGCCAGAACGCTGAGCAGGCCAAGGCCGAGGCTCAGGCCGCCAAGGCTGCCGCGGAGGCCGCGCAGGCCGAAGCCAAAGCCGCCAAGGACGAGCTCGCCAGCAAGACCGCGGAGCTCAAGACCGCCCAGGAGAACATCGACAACCTCGATGCCTCCGTCAAGGAGCAGGCCGCATCCATCAAGGAGTTGAAGAAGGCCCTCGAGAACACCAAGAGCGTCTCCTTCAAGGCCGACTTCCGCCGTGCCCTCGAGGCCGCGAAGCCGGAGATCGAGAAGGCCCTCAAGTCCAAGGCCGACCGCTTCGAGGTCAACCTCGAGCTGAAGTCCGTCAACTCCATCGGCACCGGCCAGATCAGCCCCAACGGCTTCCTGGGCGTCGCCGTGGATCCGGCCATCTACGCCGCCGTCCCGGTCACCAACGTCTTCATCCTCGCCTTTGGCATCCGCCCCCGGACCGCCAACAAGCTCGGATGGCTCGAGTCCACCAACCAGCCCGTCGTCGACTACGTCGCCGAGCTCGCCCAGAACACCAACAAGAGCGACGTCTCCTTCAGCGAGAAGACCCGCGCCTTCGGTAAGATCGCAACCTTCATGCAGATCTCGACCGAGTTCGAGGACTGGTTCGAGCAGCTGTACAACTACTGCGTGAACGAGGGCTCCCGCATGATCGAGAACAAGCTCGACGCGGAGATCTGCGCCGGCGCCGGCGCCGACACCAACGCCACCACGCAGAAGAAGATCTACGGCCTCGTCTCCCAGGCGACCGCCTTCTCCGCCCTGGCCTCCCACGCCGTCGCCAAGGCCAATGCCGCGGACGTCATCTTCGACGCCATGGACCAGATCGCCAAGGCCGGCTTCCACGCGAACGCCGCCTTCGTCACCTGGGCCATCTACCGGACCATCAAGTCCCTCAAGGACGAGAACGGGAACTACCTGTACGACCGGGTCAGCGGCATGCTCTCCGGCGTCCGCCTCTTCCCGACCGACCGCCTGAGCACCGGCGAGATCCTGGTGGCCGACACCAACTGCGCCGAGGTCTACGCTGGCAACAGCTACGAGCTCGAGTTCATCCGCAACGGCGCCTACGACGCCTACGACGTGTACTTCCGCAAGGCCGCCCAGACCAAGGTCCCGACCCCGAACAAGAAGGGCCTGATCTACGTGGCCAGCGTCGCCACCGCCATCGCCGCCCTCGCGCCCTCCTCCTAACCCACACCGCCCCGGGAGCCGGTAGGCCTGCAAAGCGCCGGCTCCCATTTTTCCCTTTAGCAGAAACCCGCCATGGACATCCGGATCATTGAGTGCGCCGAACCGACGGCAGACCACCTCGAGCAGTTCAAGCAGTACGCCTCCGTCCCCGACAACAGTCGGGACGGCATCCTGCAGAAGATGCTCAAGCGGGCCATGCTCGCCGTCCAGGCGCACAGCGACATCGCCATGCTGCCGTGCACGATCGAGATGACCGTGACGGACGTCTGCAGGGGAGAGACGGTCCGCCTCTATCAGGGAGGCAAGGAGGTGCTAAGCGCCACCGACCAGGCCGGCGAGAGCGTCGAGTACACCCAGGAAGGCAACCGCCTCCGCATCGACCGCAGCTGCAAGGCCCTGGTGGTCGTTTATCGCAACCAGATGAACGTCCCCCAGGCCGAGCTGCTGCAGCCGGTGTGCTGGGAGCTCGCCACCGCCATATATGACGGAGAGGACGCCAAGGTCCAGGGATCCATCCTCAAGAAGACATACGGACTGCTATGAGACGAGACCCCCAGAACGCCCGCCGGTTCAACGACCGGATAACGCTGACCAGGACGGTGGCCACCGTAGACTCGATGAGTCACGCCGCCTTCGGTCAGCCGGTGGCCGTTTTGGAGGTCTACGCCATGGTCCGCCAGATGCGCGCGACGAAGACCATGATGACCTTCCAGCAGGCAGACGTCGTGGGCGTGGACATCGAGATGCGCAAGCCCGCCGTCGCCTTCGACGGCATCACCTGGCGCGGGCACGAGATCCACTTCCCGACGCCCGAGGACGTGGACAACCGCGGACGGTTCCTCCGCATCAGCGGCTGGTATCAGAAAGACAACCCGGTCCAGGAGGCCGACGGATGATGGCCGGACCTGTCTACATCGAGGGTCTGGACCAGGTGCTGAAGGGTTTCGGCAAAGCGAAGAAGACCATCCGACTGGCCGCCTTCAGGGGCCTGCAGAAATGGGCGCTCGACGTGTTGGTAGATGCCATCAACAACCTGCGCCAGAACGCCTCGGTGGTGACCGGTCTCCTTCGCCAGAGCGGCAAGGTGCAAAGGGTCGCGGAGAACACGCTCGACGCGGGCTTTTTTGACTCCCAGAACGACAAGAGCGGATACGCCTACTTTGTCGAATACGGACGCAGGGCCGGTAAGATGCCGCCGCCCGACGAACTGGCCCAGTGGGCCTATAAAAAATTCAGGTTGCATGACCGGAAGCTCGCCCGGCAGGCCGGATGGGCCATGGCAGTGAAGATAGCGAAGGCTGGCACAAAGCCGCACCCCTACTTCATGCCAGCCATCGACAAGAACAAGAGCAGGATCACCCAGGTGATCCAGGACGAGATAAACAGAGCTACCCGATGAGTCTCATCTCCCGCATACTTTCTCGGCTCTTTGCCCGGAACCCCAAGTACGAGGTCAGCGGATACCGGACGGTATACAACGCCGTGGTGGAACGGCTGGCCCGGGAAGGCGTGACCATCGGCAGTACTGCGAAGCACCCTCGGGTGGAAATCCACTCCATCCGGGAGAACGAGAGACTCGACAAGGACGGCGCCCTCCGGCAGATTAGCCTGACGGTAGAGAGCATCAGCAATCGGGCGCTCTCCGAAGCCGTCACGATGAACGAGGATAACCTTCGTCTGCTGACCGAATACGAGCTCGAGCTGGACGGATGGAAGTGCCTCGGCGTCGTGCCGGTCCTGCTTCAGGACCTGACCGAGACGAGCGACACCAACAAGATCCTCTACCGCCTCCTGCAGGAGGTGACCATCTTCCTGGAGAAGGAGAAAGAAGACGCTGAGGAGGTCGGCGGTCCGGAGGAGCCGGACCCCATCCCCGTTGATCCGGACCCCATCCCTGAACCCGGCGAAGAACCGATAGAGGAGGAGCCCGCCGTCCCGGGAGAACCCGTCGACGGAGAACAAGAAGAAAACAATTAAAACCCCATAACCCATGGCAGTACTTGGAAACACCCGCCGCGTCTACATCGTGACCGGCACCACCACGCTCACCTACACCTGGCTGACGGGCGAGCAAACGAACAATTTCAATCGGACCGCCGAGGCGCTCGAGTACAGCGACAAGAGCACCGTCTGGGCCCAGTTCCTCGCCGGCAAGCGCGGTGCCACCGCTGAGGTGACCGTGTACGTCGACGATGCCAATACCGAGCAGAAAGCCGCCCTGAAGGCCCTGCACGATGGCCTGACCGTCAAGGTCTTCATAGGCACCCTTACCTCCGGCCAGAGCCCGGCTCCCAGCGAAGGTGACGTCTTCGAGGCGATCATCACCGCCATCAGCGACACCAACGACAACGGCTCCGTCGCCACCCGGACGATGAGCCTCACCGCCACCGGTGCCGTTACCCACTACCCGTCCCTCTCCTAATCCCGAAGAACCATGGCAGTACTTGGAAACACCCGCCGGGCATACATCACGCTCGGCAGCTCCGGAACCCCGACCACCTGGCTGTCCGGAGAGCAGACGAACAACTTCAATCGAACTGCGGAGGCCATCGAGGTCTCCGACAAGTCGACGGTCTGGGCGCAGTTCATCACTGGCAAACGAGGTGCGACCTCGGAGATAACCGTCTACACGGACGATACCTCCGGCGGCCCGCAGCACAATGCCATCAAGGCGCTGCACAACGGTGCAACCGTCCGCGTCTTCATCGGCGTGCTGAACGGTAGCTCCGCCTCCCAGGGTGACGTCTTCACCGCCATCGTTACAGCCGTCAGCGACACTAACGACAACGGATCCGTGGCCAGCCGCACCATCAGCCTGACTGCGACCGGCGAGGTGACGCATTACCCGACCCTGACCTAACTATGGCGACCCTGAGACGCAAAATCCAGCTGAAGGACGGAGTGGAGGGGGAGACGCTCTTCACTCCGCACCTTTTCAGTTACAAGGACGAGAAAAGACTCGCCCTCGAAGCCGATACAAGCGACATCCGTCAGGTGATCGAAGCCTACGCCGATATCTACTATCTGGCGGCCATCAACGCCTGGGAGCTGGACGGTCATGGCACAGCCGAAGACTTTCCGCACACCCGCGGAGACTTCCACGAGTACGCCGCCGCCAATCCGCGAGCCTTCGCGCATGATGTGGATTTTGCCGTCAAGGCGCTCACCGGAAAGACGGCTAAGGAATTAGTCGACCAGAAGGAGAAAGACGAAAATAGCGCCACTTCCGAGGCCCCCAGCGATAAAAAAAAAGTTTTTGGCTGGATTGGCCGTCTATTGAAGCGTTCCTGATCGGGCGGTGCGGTCTTACTGAGGACCAGGCCGCCCGGACGGGATACCGCGAATACCAGCTCCGCCTCAAGGGCAAGGATGACGAAAGCAAGGAGCGTTGGACCATCGCAAGGTGGATGATGTGGCAGGAGATGCTGCTCTCGCCAAACATCAAGCCGGTCCACAAGCCCAAGACACCGACGGCCTTCTACCGTTTCCCCTGGGAGCCGTCCGCCGATGAGGAGCTCGCCGAAAAGGCAAAGCAATACACGATCACCCCGGAGGAGGAGGCCGAACTGAACCGCATCATGAAAGAATGGGAGGCCAGCCAGGCCTCAAAGACCGAAATCGAAAATGAGCAAAATAGGTGATCTGTTTGTCCGACTCGGACTGAAAAAAGAAGGATTTGATCGCGGCATCCAGGACGCGAGCAAGTCTACGAAAAACTTCGGAAACACCGCCTCCAAATTTCTGGGAGGCGTCGCCGCCAAATTTCTGACCGTCGCTGCCGCCATCAAGGTGCTCGGCGACAGCATCAAGACAATGGCGACCTTCGAGAGGGCCAACGCCACCCTGGCCTCCGTCCTCAAGACCACCACAGCCAATATCCAGGAGCTCACCCTGAGCGCGAAGGAGCTCGGTCGCACGACCGAGTTCACCGCTTCTGATGTGACCCAGCTGCAGACCGAGCTCGCCCGGCTCGGTTTCCAAAAGCAGGATATCCTCCAGATGCAGGGAGCGGTCCTAAAATTCGCAAGTGCCGTGGGCACCGACCTCGCCAGCGCCGCCTCCTTCGCCGGCGGATCCCTCCGGGCCTTTGGACTGAGCGCAGAAGACACTAACGACCTGCTGGACATCATGGCGGACGCCACCGCTATGTCCGCACTGAACTTCAGCAAGCTCGAGACTTCGATGGGCATCGTCTTCCCGATTGCAAAGCTCTTCGGACTGAGCGTCGCTGACACCACGGCGATGATTGGCGCCCTGAGCAACGTCATGCCGGATGCCTCCAGCGCCGCCACGGCCCTCCGAAACATCCTGCTGAACTTGGCTGACGACAACGGAAAGCTCGCCACCGCCATCGGCCATAGCGCTAAAACCTTCCCCGAGATCGTCTCCGCCTTTGAGGAGTTGACCGCGAAGGGCGTCGACTTGAATGACGTCCTCGGGATGAGCGACAAACGGAGCGCCACCGCCGTGGCCTCCTTCATCAGCAACACCAAAGCTCTCCGCGACCTCCGTGACGCCTTCAACGACAGCACCGGTGCCGTCAATCAGATGTACGACACGATGACCAATAACCTCGAAGGCGCCGTCCGTTCGCTCAAGTCCGCCTGGGAGGGCCTGGTCCTCAGCTGGAGCAACAGCACCGGCGTCATGAAGAATATCGTGGAATGGATGACCAAGATGGTCAACAAGCTCACGGATTTCAACGAGGCGTCCCAGACTGGCGGTAAGTCGGGCTCCCAGAAGGAATCGGAGAAGGAACTCTGGCAGCGTTTCAAGTACATCGGTGACGAGAAAGGAGTCGAGGAGATGCGTAAGCAATTCGCCCAGTGGCAGCGTGATGCTCAGGCGGAATACGACCGCGCCATCGACGCCTACAACGCCCATCGCACCCGCAAGAATAAGAAGGCGATGCAGGAAGCGGGCAACTATGTGATGAACCTCACCGACATCGCAGGTCAGGTGCAGAACTACAACCCGAGCGAGCACGTCAACAATGCCCTTAATGGTACCGGCCCTGGAGGAGGGAAAAGCAATCTTAACGTGCTCACCGACGAGGAGAAGGACCAGATCAAACGCGACCAGCAGCGGATCAAGGCCATCCAGCAGAGCTCCCTCCACGAGAACGAAGCTATGGCCGCCAAATATGAGGAGCAGCTGGCCCTGCTGAAGAAATACGGCAAGGACAGCACCGACCTCTCCAAAGCCTTCACTGAGGCCCTCGTTCAGAACCTCAAGATAGACGCCAAGCCGGACGACTTGCTCGAAAACGTGATGAGTGCCCCTGAGCGTCTGCAAAAACATTACGATGAGCTGCTGGCCATCATGGAGAAATACGGTCTGGACAGCACTGCCCTCCGGGAGAAATTCGATCTCCTGATGATCCAGGCGGACGCTGATGAGCAGGCCGAATTCAAAGAGCAGGAAGATGCTCTCGACGAGGCCAGCCGTGCCTGGCTTGACACCTTCATGGCCATCAACGGCATCGACATGGATCCTGTCAAGCAGGAGCTCCACGACTTCACCGAGGCGACCCTGGGCGAGGTGGAGCGGCAGGAGATCGCCCTGAAGAAAGCCAAAGAGCTCGCTGAGGACTTCGGCAAGTCCGTCGCCCACGGCATCAGCGACTCTTGCGAGCTTTTGATGGACCAGCTCTTCGGACTCGAGCAGACCAACCTGGGCTCCATCGTTTCCGCGCTCCTGACCCCGCTGGCGGACATGGCTATCCAAGCCGGTGAAATCATCGTGGCTGAAGGCATCGCCGTCGAAGCGGCGAAGGCCGCGCTGAAGACTTTCGGCGGATACGGTGCCATCGTGGCCGGCGGATTGCTCATGGCAGCTGGCGCGGCGGCGAAGGCCGGCCTCAAATCTCTGGCGGCGAGCGGATCCACCGCCGCAAACACGTCTGCAGCCGTCGCCGGCGCGGGCGGCGGAAGCAGCGAGGTCGAGGATCGTACCGAGCTCACCATCTATGTCCGCGGACGGATTGACGGAGGCGACATCGTCCTCTCCGGAGAGCAGACACTTTACAAATGGGGGAGATAGCCATGGCATACTACGAGAAATACCGTAAGAACATCACCAACCCGGAAGGAGTCTCCTACCGGCTGGCCATTTACGAGAATCGCACGAGCTCCCCGGGCTCCGGCTACCCGATGGAGATCGGCGGCCTGGTCGGGCTCAACTTCGTCTTCCAGGGCCAGCAGTCCGACGTCTTCACCCCCATCGTGAAGACCTCCATCGAACTGACCCTCGTGGACGTTTCCGACAAGCCGACCGTCACCGCCTCCCCGATGAACATCAAGCAGGGCAACTGGGAGGAGTTCTTTACCCCGGACGCGACCAAGTACAAGGTCGTCCTCTCCACCGTGAGCGGCTCGACCGTCACGCCCATCTGGACTGGTTACATCACCCCGGACAGCTACGAGGAGCAGCTCATCTACCACGGCACCATCGGCGTCATCGCCCGGGACAACATCGGCCACCTGGGTGACCTGGACTTCGACGGCACCGAGACCGAGAGCGGCAGCGGGATGATCAGTGTCGGCGACATCGTCGCCCAGGCGCTCACCAAGGTGGGCGCGATGAGCCTCAAGAGCATGACGTCCGACTTCAACAGTGGCAACCACATCCTCTGCCAAGACGCGGACCGGGCGCTCACGGCGGTCAACCTCAAGAGCCTCTACGTCAACCTCAGCGCCTGCCGCGGGAAGACTTGGCTCGAGGTCCTCGAGAGCGTCCTCGAGAGCACCGGCCTCACCCTGCGCTACGCCTTCGACAACACCTTTTATCTGGCCGAGATGGGCATCATCCCGGAGTACCTGGACGGCACCCGCTCCGGATCCGTCCGGACCTTCATGATGCTCCGCGGCTCCGGGCGGCGCCGTTTCGTGCCGGCGGCCCGCTCCATTGAGGAGACCTTCGACGCCGACTACGGCGGCGTGCTCGAGGTGAACACCCAGAGCGCGGACTACCAGGACGCGACCGTCACGATGGGCGGCGTTTCCAAGACCGTCCACGAGCCGGTCGGTGCGCACCCTTTCAGGCGCACCGGCGCCATCGGCATGATCGACCCGCTCTCCGGGCATTATTTCAACCCCCGCGTCGGCTCGATCTACTACGACGGCACGGACATGTTCATCACGGCGCTCAAGAGCACCGACAGCGTCTCCAGCTACGGAACCATCAAGGCCTCCATCCCCATCGTGGAAGGAGGCGTGAACATTACGATGCACTTCCGCGTCTTCGTGGGCGCGTATTCCCGGGACGGCGAGTACATCTCCGGTGGCGCCATCTTCACCGCCACGCCCGGACGCGGACGCCGCCCGGACGGCAACTACAGCCAGGGGATGACGGCCCGCTACATGATCGCATTTTATAACGGCACCACCCGCCTCTACCTGAACGACCAGGGCGTCTTCCAGTCCGCTCCCTACGTTTTCCAGGACGGAGTCACTCAGGGCCACAACAGCACCCAGGGCCGATACGGCTCCGACTCCGCCGAGGTGGAGAAGCAGATCCGGCTGAACAACGCGAGCGGGATGCTCGAGATCATCTTCCAGCCCTTCCTCCTGACGAACAACGCCGCCCCGAGCCTGAGCGACGGCACCTACCACGGACGCATCAACGGCCTCACGATCACCCAGGACGACGAGAGCTGGAAGGGCTACCACATCCTGACCAACTACAGCGAGAAGAACAACGTGATGCTGTCCCGGGAGCCCGGCTTCGGCCAGGTCTCAGAGGTCATCTCCCCGAGGGTCATCCAGAACGGCCTATACGTCAAGGGCGCCGACGGCCAATTCCCCGCCGCGGGCGTCTTCTACTGGCGGGCCAAGGATACGGAGAACCTGCGCCTGGCGGTCCTCGTCCACCAGCAGATGCTGCAGTATTTCTCCCGGACCGAGAAGCAGCTGAGCGCGGAGATCAAGGACGCCACCGACGGCGTGCTCTCCTTCAACAACATCTACAGCTACGGCAGCGAGAAATACATCATCCAGTCGGGCGTGCTCGACATTTTGCGCAACACCCTCGCCAGCGTGACGATGCGCACGTGGCGAAGCTGGAACGAGCTCTGGGGCGACGAACCCGTGGCGAACTTCCTGACGGTCAGCCCGAGCGCCATCAACCTCACCAACAGCACCTCGGAAGGCCTGCAGGTGGCGAGCAATACGAGCTGGCGCATCAAGACGCTCCCTGCCGGACTGACGGCCAGCGTCTCCTCCGGGACCGGCACCACCTACGTCGTCATCACCCGCGGCACCTTCACCGGCGCCGGCACCATCGTCTTCGAGACCACCGACCACGCCCTGACGGCCAGCGTCTCCGTGACCCACCAGAGCCAGGCCTCGAGCCTTTCCATTGCGAGCGTGGGCGTGGACGTGGAGACGATGGAGACGCCACACGCCACCGGGCTCTACTACATCGAGATAAACTTCGACACGGGCAGAAACCCGTTCTGCTATATCAACTTCCCGGCCTGGGTGCACTTCGAGGACAGCGACGTCCAGAGCGGATCGGTGAACTACCCCGGCGTCTACGGCTTTTGGATCGAGGAGCTCCCGAGCTCCGCGCCCCGCGACGGCTACATTGAAGTACAAGACCTCGACCCCGGCGACGACGTCCAGCTCTACATCAAGCAGATCGGATAGCAACGAAATGAGCAGGCCGAAGACCGCAAGCAAGGAAAACCCATAGTAAATTGCAGACAAATGGCAACGACAACTCTCAAACCCATACGGCAGCACACCAAGGTCACCCTGCCCACCACGCTGACCGACAACTCCGTCCAGCTCAACTGGGCGGACTTCGACAGCATCAAGGCCTTCATCCTCGCGGAGGAGCAGCACATCATCGCCGGCCCCTGCGAGCTGCAGATCCGTCTCGACGAGCCCACCATCCTCGAGTGCACCTACAGCGCCAACCGGGCCCAGCACCTGGGCATCCAGCGGCTCGTGGTCGTGGTCGAGATGGCAGGCCAGACGAGCACCTACGACAAGCGGGCCTTCCAGTTTGTCGCAACCACCGACGAGACGCTCGACGATGGAACCACCGTCGAGGAGGAGACCGCCGAGGTGGACATCAACGTCCTGGACGTGAGCAGCTCCGCCCTCAACGGAGCGATCGCCGCCGCCCTGGCCGCCGCGGAGAAGGCCGACGCCGCCGCAGGCCACGGCCCGTACATCGGCGACAACGGCAACTGGTTTGTCTGGGACCACGACGAGAACGACTACGTCGACACCGAGGTCCCCGCCCAGGGCGCGAGCGTCTACGAGCTCGCCGTCCAGCACGGCTACACCGGTACCGAGGAGGAATACCTCGCCCTTTACACCGACGCCATCAGCGCGGCCAACGCCGCTTCCGAAGCCGCAGAGACCGCTGCCGGAAACGCGCAGTCCGCCGCCGCCGACGCGAGCGACGCCGCCGATGCAGCCGATGCCGCTGCTGCCGCTGCCGCCTCC
>JAEEGL012654619.1_pt1 | contig 16211 bp, 7 predicted proteins | sample 9134231 | NCBI WGS metagenome assembly JAEEGL01 (sample SAMN16246548, study PRJNA631951) | gut metagenome | biome: gut microbiome; feature: rumen; material: fiber-attached | host: Bos | place: Iran: Karaj | collected 2018-10
ACCACTTATTCAGGAAGAAAGACAGGCATTTTTCGATTATCTTCCAAATAATTCTTCGACTTTCTTTTTTTGTTTCATTTTTTTTCGTATCTTTGCAACTGGTTCGGGGAGAAATCCGGACTGACAAAGCATCGCTATTATTTCGCGTTCAGCCAAGAAGCCTCGCAAACTATCTTAGGTATAATAAGACACGAATAATATGTGACCAGTGGCTCGTTTGGGTCTCTGTATTCTCCAATTATAGCTATGCACAACGCTTAGGCGTGGTGCAAACTGTTGGAGAATAAGGGGTACCAATTGCGAGGCTCACCTCTTGCTGAACGCAATAAGTGCATCACGCCCTTTTGCGTCTTGGCGTGATTGATAGTTGGATGCCAATAGTGACTGAAAACTATCAATTGAATATGGCAAATACTAACCTCGCTAATGCAAAGACAGCAAAGAACGACGAGTTCTATACGCAATATCAAGACATTCAGAAGGAAATAAACGCCTATCTGGACTATGACCCAAATGTGTTTCGTGGTAAGACTGTATTGCTACCTTGCGACGACCCAGAATGGAGCAACTTTACGAAGTTCTTTGCGCAGAACTTTGAACTGTTGGGGTTGAAGAAACTGATTTCAACAAGCTATGCCCCTGAAAGCAAGAAGTACAAGATGCCTTACCAGCCTACGCTCTTTGAGACTTCACAACCGTACTTTGACAATGACAAGAGTAAGACGCACGGCAAGATATTTGTATTGACAGATGATGTTACAGGCGATGGACGCATCAACCTTGAAGATTTGCAATGGCAATACTTGGAGGGTGATGGTGATTTCCGTAGCAAGGAAATACGAAAACTGCGCGACGATGCAGATATTATTGTAACGAATCCGCCGTTTTCGCTGTTTAGGGAGTTCGTTGCTTGGCTGATGGAGGCTGAAAAGCATTTCATAATCATTGGCAACATGAATGCAGCAATGTACAAAGAAGTTTTTCCTTTGATTAAAGAAAATAAAATATGGTTGGGTAATGGTTTCCAAAGTGGAAATGCATACTTCCGAATAGACGTAGTTCGAAATGAATATGCAGATGGTGTTTATGATGAAACAACAGGTCTTGTAAAGTTCCGTAATTGCTGTTGGTATACTAATATCGACCACGGACGTCGCCACCAGCCTATACGCCTTATGACAATGGCAGAAAACTTCAAACATAGTAAACACAAAGAGATTCGAGGAAGAAAAGAATACGAGCATTATGTAAACTTTGAAGGAATAGAAGTGCCATATACTGATGCAATACCCTGTGATTATGAAGGTGCTATGGGTGTTCCTATTTCTTTTCTTGACAAGTATTGTCCAGATCAATTTGAAATATTAGGTATTGGACTTGAATTAGCCAACATGGACATAATCAAAAAGAAACTTGGAAAACTGAATGGTGGTCCGCGTCTTTATGTTGAACGTGAAGGAGAACTTGTCAGACTATACGAAAGAATACTAATCCGCAAAAAGCAATCACAATGAAGACAGAACTGAAAATCTATACCGTTGAGCAGATTTGCGACGGCTTCGAGTATAACGAACTTGAAGGAAAAGGTCTGTATGGTTTGGCTGGCCAGCTAACCATTCAGCCAGAGTACCAACGTAACTATATCTATGCTGATGGCAAACGTGATGTGGCTGTGATTGAATCAGTCCTGAAAGGTTATCCTCTCGGCCTTATCTACTTTAACAGAGTGGATGGCGGACGCTTAGAAGTTCTGGACGGACAGCAGCGCATCACATCGCTTGGCCGTTTCCTTAAAAACAAGTTCGCCGTGAAAGTAAACGGCTTGGAGCAGATATTTGACGGACTGGACGAGGGCAAACAGCAGAAGATTCTCAAAACAGAGTTGTTGGTCTATATCTGCGAGGGTGAAGGAGAAAAAGCCGAAGAAGAAATTAAGGAATGGTTTAAGACCATCAACATTGCAGGCATTCCGCTCAACCATCAAGAGGAACTGAATGCTGTTTTTAGCGGGCCATTTGTCACACTATGCAAAGCAGAATTCTCAAATTCACAGAACGCCAACATTCAGAAGTGGGAGTCCTACGTTAAAGGCCCGGCCAATCGCCAAATGTTCTTGGCTACAGCTTTGGAGTGGGTGAGCAAGGGCAACGTGGATGGCTATATGTCTGCCCATCGTCGTGACGAGAATATCAACGAAATAAAGACCTATTTCAACACGGTTATAGACTGGGTAGATAGCAAGTTTGATGATGTATATAATGAAATGCAGGGCTTAAACTGGGGTGAACTTTACGAGCGTTTCCATCACTTGCCGTTGAATCACTCAGAATTGTCGGCAAAGGTTTATGAACTGATGCACGATGACTTTGTGACCAACCGTCGAGGCATTTTTGAGTATGTGCTTGGTGGCTGTCAGGAAACAAAGCTATTGAATGTCCGCCTTTTCGACAAGCCCACTATGCGCAAGGTATATCAGCAGCAGACCGAAAAGGCCAATGCAGAGGGAATCAGCAACTGCCCATATTGCGCTGAAGGTCATGAGGCTAACCGCCATAGAATCTGGAAGCCAGAGGAAATGGATGCCGACCATGTGACGGCCTGGAGCAAAGGAGGTTCAACCAGCATCGAGAATTGTCAGATGCTTTGTAAGACTCATAACAGAATGAAAGGTAATAGATAAAACAATAAAAATTATGTCACTTTACGAGAAATGCCAGCAAACTGGCGATAAGAAAATACACGATGACTACGTGTACATTGGACAGACTGGCAGCGGTAGTATAGAACTTCCGCTGACAGGTAAGCAAATCAAGAGCATTTGCACGACTGGCAGTAATGATGTCGCCGTAAATGCCGTGTGTAATGATGCCAAGGTGAAGAAGTTTTTAGACAAGTATTCCGAAGAGCAAGTCAAATCTGCTTTGGAAGAATATGGTAACTGGACTGAAGAGGAGTTGAACGATCAGAATGCCAACAAGAACCGTCTTGTATGGGTGCTTGCATGGGACATCTTTGATAGTGAGAATCCCAATGAGAGCATCGCAGTAGATGAAATGCAAAAATAACGATATAGCAAAAGACAAATTCAGCAGGACTAAAACCTGTGATACCATCATAATCACGGGGACGTTTTGACACCAACAAATAAAATTCAATGTTTTTGTTTGATGGCGGCAAACAAATGGCGTAAATCGGTTAAACAACCTGTCCTAAACTCAATTTACTCCCAGACAGCATCGAATTTCTGAAGCAGATGATGCGAACGACGTATCCGACGTTTGTCGGCCTCATTTAAATGTCCGGTGCTTACTCGGCGTATTGTCGCACGAATCTCTTCGGCGAACTTCCCACCTACTGGTGAGTGTGGTGTGTCAATGCCTAACATATTCTTGAAATACGGTTTCTCGCCTGCAAATTTACGAACTATTTCTGAATCTTCCAAATCTTTTCTGTTTTTTGTGTCTGCCAGCTGCAACAGCTTTTCTATGGACGTGGTATTTAGAGAAGAGAGCTGCTGGAACTCTTTCATTTTCTTTTTTCCCCGCTTTTTCTTGGAAGTTTCGGAAATAATGAGTAATTTTGCAGCCAAAGAGCTGTAGAGATGACAGCGCGAAGAAGAAATCAACCATTGAACCACTTAATATGACTACAAAAATTGAACCAAGACTGCTACATGGCCTGTGGCTATGGATGGTGGTGCTGCTGTTAGGAGTATTCTCCACCGTGCAGGCACAAACCAAGGACGTCATCACGTTTGCCGGCGGACACGTCGACCCGGATAACGAGAACATCTACGTGATTGACCTGACACCAGAAAACTGGATTGATGACGAGGATGTAGGGCCCTGCGCCCGTGTTACCTTCCAGCGGCCGCTGGGTGCCTCGGCCACCCGCGAGGCCAGCGTCACAGTGATGGAGGCCATCGGCTGGAGTGATGAGATTACCGTAACCTTCGCACCGCATGAGACAGAGAAGACGGTCGACCTGGAGCTGCGGACTTTCGAAAAGGGCAGGAGCAATGGAACCGCGGTGGTTCCGATTAATGTGTTGTGGACGAACCATGCCGATGCTCAGTACGAGATGCTGCAACTGAACATTCCCAACACCATGGAAGATGAGATTCCCACAAGCAGCTTCACCGGTCAGCAGAAATTGCGCGAATGGGTAGCCGAAAATGATAGCCATAGCATCTACTACCAGCGCTGGGGCAATTACATCGTGTTCACCGTGTTCTTTGACAACAACTATGTGGAGGTGGACGAGAACAGCACCATCCTGTTAGAGACACGCTACACCAAGCACGAAGGGCTGTCGACCGATGCCGACGACGCCATGCTGTCGAAGACGCGCGAGGTGCTGCTGAAGCCCGTCAACGTAGGCGAGGTGACGAATCAGATTATCTACTACTATCAACCTTCGGACGACGAATACCTGGCCTCACTGATTGACGAGAGTGTGCCATACAGCCCGATAGACAACACCGACCATGGCAACAACGGTTACAGGGGGGTACCATATCGGCTGTTGGAGGCTGGACCGTACAAGGTGGCGAGGCCGGCCGAAGGGGGACTGACAACACTCTTCCTGCCACGTTCCGACATGGAGCAGGGCGTCAACTATAGAGTGGCTATATCGCCTGACAGGATCATGCCCCGGTTCTCGAACGTCGGCATCAACAAGACGACCTTCAAGAGCGGCGAGACGATGGTGATCACGGCAAAGATGGACAACTGGCACTTGGTGAAACGTGCCCGCTATGAGTACTTCATGTCGGCTTTCGGCGTGACGCTTGACAATGGTGTGACGACGGAGCCTTACCGCTATACGCTTGACGAAACGACGGGCATGGTGACCTATTTCGTCACGGCACCAACGGTCAGTGAAGAGACCACCCTGAATGTGGACTTCGGGCCGATAGCCAACATGAATATCTATGATGAGAACGGATACACCGGATACACGGCAGACAAGGTTCTCGCCGGCAGCGACGGACAGTTTACCGTCACGGTGACGGATGAGCCGGCCGATCCCCAGTACGCTACGCATATAGACTTCGTGAACATGCCTGCCGATGGCGCAGAACTATCACTCGGCAGCTCCTTCTTTAGTGACTACGACGCCCAGGAGTTCTCATTGGCTATTAGCGCCATCCCCCTTGATGCCAACGATCTGGGAACCGTGGTATACTCAGTAGAGAACGTGGTGGAAGCCGGAACAGACATTTCGCCAAATGCAAAAATCGAAAAAGATGATCAGGGACTGCCGCTACTGAATACGGGTATATGGGAAGGCACCATCATCGTGAAGGCCACGCTGGGAAGTGGCGTCAGCGTCGCGCGTACCTATTATTTAGTAAGGACACCGGGCAAGAAGTTGAACCACACCAACACCTATCTTGCAGGAACGACCTTCCCTGAGTTCAGGTTTGAGCTGAGCAACATGTCGCAGCTGGACCATACGTGGGACTGGACTGGAGCGAACGACAAGTCGGTCACCGTGAAATACACCCATGCCAACGGTAAGACACGGACGGAGCAGTATGACTTCGACAAGATGACCTACCACACCCACTATTATGAAGGCACCAACATACACTGGACCAGGGAATACGTGCTGCCTTTCAGCTTTACCGATGACTTCCCCAATGCCACTGTGGACCAGATAGGTCAGGTATTAGTGACGGCCGAGATCACCATGAAGCTGAAGAACAGCGAAAACCGCACCATAACAGCCATATCGACGGCCACGCTGACCCCTCGACTGAAGGATTTGTCGTTTGGCGACTATTACGAGGCAGAAGAACACTTCCACTACAAGAAGCAGCCCACGCTCACCTCCGAGGTGATGTACCTGCCCACTAAGGGCTTTACCGTGGGCTACGAGATTCCCGAACTGAATATCCGCGAGACCTACAACAGTCAGGAAGACGGCGACAACGTGCCTGCATGGTTAGAGATACAGAAGGGCGACCTCTACACAACAGCCTACCTCACAGTACAGCCCACCCTCGACCGCACACAAAACTACAATCTTACCCTCTACACCCTGGCCCAGCGCAGCTATGACCCCGACGAAGCCATGCAGCGCGACCTAACCTGTCAGGTGTCGTTCTCGCCCGTCAGCCCTGAAGGCCACATGGCCTATCGTGTGAACGGACAGAATGTGAACAGCGACCTGACCTTCGACAACGGCCCCGCCGTGGCGGCTGTCGTCAACAAGCTGAAGAGCAGCGGCTTCGTTCCATACGGCGACAATGAAGATATCAACACCCTGATGGACGGTACGAAAGCCTTCTTCACCATCTTCGACGATGTCTTTGACGGTGCGGACGTGACGCTGACCTGCGAGGACGAAACCATTCAGGAGCTGAAGAGCTTCAAGGGAACGTTCACCTTCATGCCACCATCCGACGGGCGTACCTATCAGGTCACCGTATACTATCCCGGCTATGACAAGCGCTACACCAACACCTTTGTCAACCACAAGCTGACGAGCATCCATACCGTGGGACTGGTCATAGATACCGAATGGTTCTATCAAGGATGGGACGGCACGCAATGGATTCCAAAACCACATAACGTAGACTATTCATTAGAGTACTACAACGACGGACAGAAATTCAGCATACCCTACCCTCAAAACAATAGTAACGCGTATACGATGAACATGAGGGACGGATTGTGGCAGCCTTCGATCAACGGATTCATCTATATCGACGACCCGGTAGAGATATTCGTCAAGGGCGGAGAGTCTACCGTCAGACTGCCCTTCCCTGAAGAGTTCAAGCAGCTGGACTGTACCATCAAGCCGGAACTGAGAATCGACAACGACAACTACCTTTTCTGGAGCTATGATAATGTAGAGAATGCCGATAACAACTATGCAGCCAACCTCAGGTATTACTATCCGTTCCCGTCGTACGGTGGCTATGAGCACATGAGATTTTTCCCAAACCATCGTCAGGTGATTGAGCAGATAGAGGTGAACTGGAGGGAGGTGACCAGCCAAAACACCTTGGTGACGGTGGTCAACAGCCAGGGTGAGCCTATTACCAACGCCAAGCTGAACTACGCCTGCGTGAATGGCGCGAAAGAGATACAAGGCGAGGCCGATGAGGCTACATATAACAGCACCCTCGAAGGCTACCAGTTAAAAAGCACCGACCCCCACCAGTACGCCCTGTTCATCGAGGTGGAGGCTCCCGGCTACCAGACCGTGCTCACCACCATGTACCTGTGGAACTACAACTACTACCTCCCGCAGAACCGTGGCAAGGTGCGCCGCCATACCATCGTGCTCACCGAGAATACGGAGCAGGTGAACAGCGCCTCGCTGGAGACGCTGGCACGCAACGGTAACCTGAAGGACAATGAGATGAACGCAAAGATTGTCACCACCGACCTGCTGATAACGGATAAGGACGAGACCATCAACTACACCCAGAACGGAGACTACGAGACAGTGGTCAAGCACGTGAGCGACGAGAAACTGGGACGCGACGGATGGGACGGCACGAAGTACGCCAACCTGAGTTTTATCATACCTTATGAGGGGACGTTCGACGCTGAACAGATGAAAAGCCAGCTAAGACTGGAGGATGGCTCATTGCAGATAACGCCCGAGAATGTAGTGCTCCTCACCAAGGACGATTTCACCACATTCTCGCAGAACTACTGCTTCGCCGACTTCAACATTGTAGACCAGATAGCCGTCAACACCACCATGAAGCCCGTACTGAAGAACGGCACACAGACGGTGATGGCACTGCCTTCACTACACAACCACACCGTCGACCTCATGGCGCTCAACGAGGCCAACAACATCCAGCTGGACCTCAACGGTACCGACTTGACGAAGGTGGACGACCAGGCAGCATCGAACGGCGTCAACATGAAGGACATGAACAAGGCGTTCGACAAGTTCAACTTCCAGATGCCGCCCATCCTACCCTTCACGGTGAACATTGAGCGCGACGGCGACTACTTCTTAGTACGTGCAGCCTGCGAGGTGAACTTCCTGCCCGCAGGTCCCATCATGAATGCATTGGACAAACTGGACAACCTGAACTACTTCGACGAGCAGTTCAAGGCTTGCATGGACGCCGTGAACGCCGCCAAGCCGCTCGACGACGACTTCTTCGACGATATTCCCCGCTTCCCGTCGGCCTTCTGCGGCATCAAGGGATTCCTCAGCGGCATCGGACATATCAACCCTGAGACGGGTAAGCTCGACATCAACTTCTACGACGGTGGACTGACCTTTGAGGCCTCGGCCAAGGCATCGGCCAACGTCAGCTTCTTCATCGGAGGATTCGGCATGTCGGTCGACGCGAAGATTGCCATGACGATGGCACTCGTCAACCGCGCAGCAGCCCAGGGCGACGTAGCCTCGCTGCCGAAGATTGACTTCGTCATCGACAACCAGTGCCGACTGAAAGTGTGTGCCTGGGCCTACGGTGGCATCGACATCTGGATTGCCAAGGCCACGGCTGGTGTGCGCGGAGGTGCCTGCATCGACGTCAACAACCGCACGGTGTTCTCCTATAGTGGTGGTGACCACAAGTTTGGTACCAAGACCACCCTGCAGGCCAAGATGGAGGCCTACGCCGAGGCGCGCTTCCTGTTCTTCAAGGCCAAGAAGAGCTGGACCATTCTGGATGCCCAGAAGACATGGCTGACGCCTAACAACCCGTCGAACCCCTTCCATCCCTCTAACCAGGAGCCCATCTTCGCCTATAGCCGGAAGGATGTGACGAAGGGCTACAAGAAGCTGCGCCGGAAGGCCATCAAAGACCTCGGCACTCCTATTATAAGTGATGTAAACGGAATGGCACAACCTACCTATATGTATGGTGGTACGTCGCTGCTGTTCGACAATATGAAAACGGCCAGCGACTACAACGACGACCGTCTGCAATTGTACAGCGAAGGCCATAAGTCTAACTTCATCGATACGGGCGTTGATGCTCCGATGTATAACTTTGCGGTCGACTACCACGGAGTAGGCAGAGAGGTTGTGGCCTTTGAGCAACTCAGCAAGCCCATCAACAGCGAGGCGCTGGAAACGGTGGATACGCCCGAACAGATAAAGGCCGTGAGCGAGATGAGCGAGATACATGTAGCCTGGCGCGACAAGGGAGAAGGCGACTGGCAGCAAACAACCATAGGCTCGATGGACGGTAGTGCCTGTGTGTTGCCGGCCGTAGCTTCTTCTACCAACGGAATGGCCGTCATCTGGCAGCAGGGAAAGGCCATGTTCAACGATGAGGGTGAACGCTACATCGACGGCAGCCTCATGCTGAGACGAAGCTGGGGTGACCTTTGGGACGTTTGGGGTGATGAGCGTGATGAGCCCATTGAGATCTTGCGACTGAACCGCCGCTGCGTACCCATTGACTACCAGATGACGCTCGCACCAAACGGCGACGTGCTGGTGGTGATGACCTTGAAGCAGGACATCAACAATGCCGAAAAGTCGGCCAGAATAGTCTACCTGACCATCGACAGACAGGACAACAAGGTACGAATGCACTATACCCAGACGGAGGGTAGCAAGCCCCAGATGGTGCAAGTGACAAACGATGGAAAAACAGCCAACCTCGTGGCTTACCTGCAGCAGAAGGAGGACGGACGCGACATCGTGCTCACCACCGTCGACACGAATGGAAATCCCAATGGCAAGGTCTCTGGATCATTGGGAATGAAGAACCGCATGATCAACGACTACAAACTGGTGCTGGATAAGGATGCCCAAGACCTGGAGGATGTTGCCCTGGTATGGAGCCAGAGCGACCAGGAGGCCAAGGATAACGGCGACGGTACACAGACGGTCGAGATCAAGAACCGACTCTACACCTCAAAGCTGTGCAGCCACGACAACCAGCTCTACTTCTCAGCTCCCGTTGAGATTGCCACCATGCCCGACGACGTGAGCCTCGTGTCGATGGACGGCTATCTGGATAGCGGAAACCTTGAAATGAAAGTGGCCTACTGCGTGAGCAACGAGCAGGACGGCGCTGCGGTATTAGAGAAAACCGTGGAGTTCACCAACGCTATCGAACACGAGATGAGCTTCAATGCCTACGAGGTGAACGACAACAAGCAGGTGCCCGTCACCATCACCGTGGCCAACAAGGGCTTCGAGCCAATCGAGAGCATCGACGTGACCATGGGCGACCAGACCACCAACCATCAGGTGCTGCTCATGCCGCAGGAAGCCACCGAGCTGACGGTCTACTATCCTGTTACCGACGACTTCGACGGCACTATCGACTACGACGTGGCTGCCAACTTTATCCGTGGCAACAGCAACGAACTGAAGTCGCGCCGCCGCAAGGTCATGGCTTCACGTCCACGACGCGTCATGGAGAGCGGCACACAGCAGAACATACGCCAGGTGGACATGGCCCTGAAGGTGCTGAGCAAGAAAACCGCGGGCGACAAGACAACCATCGTGGCCGAGGTGAACAACGCCTCGCTGCTGCCGCTGGCCGACGATGTGAACGTCAAGGTGGCACTCTACGACTCACCGCTGGCTATCGAGAAGGCTACCGGCACTACCGAGGTGACGGTCAGCAAGGCCGACCTCTACGATGCCAATACCAAGCAAAACAAGGTGAAGATCGTGACCCTGACCACTGACCTGGTGGACGGTGAGCGCACGCTCTACTTGCGTACCACGCCGATGGAAGACTCAAAGGTGCTCACCGACGTGCGCCCGTCGAACAACGTGCTGCCTGTGAACATCACGAGTAAGTACAAGCGTGGTGATGCCAATGCCGACCGCAACGTTTCGGTGACCGACATTGCTGTCGTGGTGAACGATATCTTGCAATTGGGCAACGCCGGCGGCTTCTCGAGGTATGGAGCTGATGCCAACGGTGACGGCAATATCACCGTGACCGACATCGGCATTATCGTCGACATGATTCTCGGCACGAAGACCTCAGCCAACTCAAGGAAGATGGAGCAGGTACTGGAACCGCAGTAACAGACGATATATGATTAAGCCCGCTTTCTTGGCGGGCTTAATTATTTCATTTCACAAAGTTAGACGGTAATCTCGCCGGAGCCGTAGCAGCGATGGTGACGGGAGTCGTAGATAACGCAGAACTGGCCAGGGGCAACACCATGGATGGGCGCCTGGGCATGGACTGTGTAGCGGCCGTCGCCGAGGGCCTCGAGACGAGCGGGGAGGTACTCGGGGGTGTGGCGTATCTTCAGCGTGATGTCCTCGGGCGGCAGCACGCCGTTGATGCTGTGGAAGTGATGGATGGGGAAGTCTTGCTTATAGGCGGTAGCGGGGTCGTAGCCGTGACTGACGTAGAGGACATTCTGCGCTACGTCCTTCTTGACGACGAACCAAGGACCGCCGCTGAACCCCATGCCCTTGCGCTGGCCGATGGTGTGGAACCATAAGCCGCGATGATGACCGATGATGCGACCGGTCTCTAACTCGACAACATCGCCTGGCTGCTCGCCAAGGTATTGGCGGATGTAATCGTTGTAATTAATCTTACCGAGGAAGCAAATACCCTGAGAATCCTTACGGTGGGCACTGACAAGGTGCTCACACTCAGCAATTTGACGCACCTCGTCCTTGACATAATGACCTATAGGAAACAGGGCTTTGGCCAGCTGCCAGTCGTAGATCTGTGCTAAAAAATCGGTCTGGTCCTTCACTGGGTCGGGAGAGGTGCAGAGCCAATAAGCCTCCCCTTCTGCCCCCGAGGGGGCTACATTACCTTGTAGGCAGGGCTTGCCAGCACTTGAAGCCCCCTCGGGGGCCGTAAGGAGGGCTTCCTCTTTCTGCGCATAATGCCCCGTAGCTATCAAGTCATACTCGTGGCCACGCTTCTCATGGAAGGCGCCGAACTTGATGAGACGGTTGCACATGACGTCGGGATTGGGGGTGAGGCCAGCGCGCACCTGATCCATGGTGTAGCGGGTGACCTGGTCCCAATACTCGCGATGGCAGTCAACAACCTCCAAGGAACAGCCGTAGCGAGCGGCAACGGCGGTGGCCATTTCAATGTCCTCCTCGGCGGTGCAGTCCCAGCCTTCGGCGGACTGTTCCTCCTCAGGCCCGATGCGGATGTAGAAGCAGTCGGGATGCAGACCCTGGCGCACAAGCTCGTAGACGGCAACGCTGCTGTCGACGCCTCCCGACAGCAGCACCGCAATACGTTTTCCCTTCAGTTCTTCGTTCATTTCAAATCTTAAAGCAGACGGAACTCATCAACGTCGATGTAGCCACCGGACTTCTTGGTGGCGTAGTTGAAGATAGCATACTTCGAGCCCATGAAGAAGCGGCGGTAGTCGAAGATGCAGCGGTAGTTCTTGGTACCTATCTGCTTCCACTCCTGACCGTCGAAGCTGTAGAAGAAGTTGGCAGCGTCGTTATGGCCGGGCTGGAAATCGCCGTCGATGCGGAGCCAAACCGTCTTGGGATTTGAGAGTTCAACGGTTTCCACCAGTTTCTCGTCGACATTGGTGACAGCCTTCTCACGATCAGTGAGGCTGACCTTCTGTTCAGACATCTCGAGGATGACCTTCTTGCCCTTCTTCTTAATGGTAAGGGCACCGGTGTCGCCATTGAAGGCACAGAAGCCGGCACAGTCGCCGTCCTTCATCTTGGAATAGTCGATGCAGACAGCAGCACTGCAGGTGGGACCGAACATGCGCTGGGTCAGCGTGTTAGGTGCCAAGTAGAGGTTGGGCACCACGCGGTTGGTCTTCAGGCGCAGGAAGCCGGGACGATCGGTGAGGCTCCAGGCGTTGTCGATGGGGTTGTGGTTCCATTGCCAATGGAGGCCGAGTTCCGATGAAGAGAACTCATCGGCACAAACGATGGCCTTAGTGGGCTGTCCGCTGCGATAGGGGCGCATGGTATCGGGCACCTTGCCATTCTCGTCGCCGAGCATCGGCCAGCCGTCAATCCAGCGCACAGGCGACAGGGTGAGCACTCGGCCCACGCCGCCACGATCCTGGAACATGATGCCATACCAGTCGCCATCCTCGGTGTCGACGATGGTGCCTTGTGCCAGATAGGAGAAGCCTCCGAAGTCGCTCTCAAGGATGACGTTCTTCTCCCAGGTGCCGTTAAGGTCCTTGGTACGGTAGCACACCTCACGGCGATGACGGCCAGGGGCATAGACATGGCTGATAAGCTGTGCGTAATAGGTGCCGCGGTGCTTGATGACGCGGGTGCCCTCCAACAGACCACGCTCGTCGGCCTCACGCTGGAAGTAATGACGCAGGCTACCCTCGACAACACCTTTCAGGTCGCGGGTGAGCTGGCACATCTCGCCAGTGCCGAAGAACACGTAGGGCGTGCCGTCGTCATCGAAGAACAGGGTAGCATCGTGGAAGTGGCGCAGACGGGAGTGGATGGTCCACGGTCCTTCAGCCTTAGGAGCGGTAAAGATATAGGTATCGCCCATGGGTCCCTGCTCGTTGGGAGCCAGGAGTGCCCAGAACTTACCATCGTGGTATTTCAGCGAGGTGGCCCACTGGCCACGGCCGTAGACGGTACCCTCCTGCAGGTCGTACTTCGGAGAGTCAGTCAGTTTGTCGAAGATATAGCCCACGGTCTCCCAGTTCTTCAGGTCCTTGGAGGCCATGACAGGTGCTCCAGGCATGAGGTGCATAGTAGTAGAGACGAGGTAGAAGGTGTCGCCGACGCGAATGACATCGGGGTCGGGCACGTCGGCCCACAGCATGGGATTCTGGATGTTCTCAGCTTTGGGCTGCAGTGGCTGATTCTCCTGGGCCATTGCGCACATGGGCAACAATAAGGCCAATAGTAAAGTCTTTATTTTCATAGTTTTGTTGTTATGATTCTTCATTATCGACCGCAAAGTTACTGTTTTTTTGCGTAACGGCCAAATAATAACACGAAAAGATGCTGCGGCACGAAGAGGAAGCGCCGACACATGAGCACCCTATTGGCGCACACCGAAATTCTTGCGCGATTTGTCGTTGATGAGACGACTGGCCTGACGACCATCGAAGTGCGTGGGAGCAATAATGAAGTCGGGAACGTTGAAGGAGAAGAACCTATCGCGGTAGAACTTACGCGGATGGCGCTGCGGCAGCATGAAGGCCTTGGTGACAACGCCCGCAGTGTCGACATGACAGAAATAAGGACGCGTATACAAACCATCGTCACGACGTGAGCTCAGCACAAGCCAGCGCGAGTTAGTACTCCAGTTGTGGAACGACTCGGTGTCATCTGAGTTGGCCTCAGTCATGGGACGGCTCTCACCCGTAGCGAGGTCGAGCAGCCAGAGGTCGGCCTCATGGTGCCAGATGCTGAACTGTCCGTAGTCGGAGAGTGTGTAGCAAAGGTACCGGCCGTCGTAGGAGGGACGGGGCAAGGATATGGAGCCTCCCTCCCTGCCCCCTCCCATAGGGGGGGTGAAGGAAGCGACATCAATGACGGTTTCTATATGGTCACCGAAGGTGCCCGTTGCGGGATCGAAATCAATACGGTAGAGATTATAATGGAGGTTGTTAAGTGAATCACTTTTAACGGTGGCACAGAAATATAGCGAACGGCCATCGGCAGAAAAGACCGGGTAGGTCTCGTAGATAGAATCCTGCTTGAGAAGCGGCGACAATAGCAGCTCATTCTTCTCAACATCGTAGACCTGAAGATCGGAGGCCTCGTCGAAGACCTCGATGCGATTGCGGTGAGCACTATGGAACAACTGTCTTGTGGTGTTGGTGGAATAAGCCACATAGCGGCCCGAGGGATGCCAGTAAGGATAAACACAGAGGCCGAGCGTCTGGTCGGTCTTGGTGTTGTAGGCGGTAAAAGGACCACCGTTCTGCCGCAGCAGGGTGGCACCATGCGGGCCACGGATATGAAGACTCATGTCGGCAGAGTTGCCGCGGTTGAAGCTATGGCAGTTGACACAGCCCTCAAACTGTGTGTTCTCGATGAGCGGACGCTCGTCGAAGGTAGAGAGATCGCGTTCATAGATGCCCATCTTGCTCCACACCTCATAGCCGGGCTCAATGAGACGGTAACAGATACCGTAGTCGATGCTATCAGGGCTAACGTAGATGGAGAAGGGTCTGTAGGTGTGCCAGCCGTCGTCGTACTTGGCAGAAACGGTGACGCTGAGCGAGTCGCCACGATTCTGGGCGAGCAGCGAATGCCAGTCGTCGAGGTCGAAGTCGACGGCCTCGCCCTGACTATGCTGGCTGTTACCATGACTGTCTGTAATGACAGCGTCAACAAGCAGTGCCTGCTCGTCGGCCATGCTAAAGTTAAGCGGTGCTATGTTTACGGGTATGGTGACACCGATGTAGTCGGGATAGATCTGAGGCAGAGCGGCTTCCTGCTTTGCATCGCTGACGGTTTCGGTACAGGCGGCGAACTGCAGCGAAAAGAGGAAAGCGAAAAGTGGAAAGAAAAAGGTGAGAATGCGTCTCATTGCTTAAGTTTTTGGAGGTGAAGAATTAGTTTAGCATAGTTCTCACGGTCGCCCGTCAGCATGTAGTAAGCCTTCAGGTATTCGAAAGCCAGGCGATTCTCAGTATTACAGAAGAAGAGACGTTCGAGCATGTCGGAGGTCACGTGGTCACTGAAGTAATAGTCGTCAGAGCAAACGAACTGGCGCAGACGTCCATATTCGGGATGCTTGGCGATGGCTTCTTCATTGCCTAACAGTGGCAGCGTCTCGTTGGCCCAGTCACTATAGAAGAGGGTCTTTTGCAATGCCGTAAGGTACTTACGGGCCACTTCGTAACTACCAAGAATCAAGTTGGTCTGTGCCAGCCGTTTGTAGCACCGACCACTCTTCTGGAAGTCGAGAATCGACTCCTGGGCCTCGAACACCGTTCGCTGGGCGACATAGATCATGCCCAACTGATAGAAGGCTTCGGCGGTAGGCATCGGACTGGTAGCGTCACGCTCAACATCTGGCAAAAGGCCCAAAAGGCCGTTCTGGTGATAGTCGAACAAGCGCTCGGAGAGCATGCCACGCATACCCAAGGCAAGATTCTGAACCGTCACGCCTATCTGGTTGTTAGGTTTTTCGGCATTAACAGTCTGGAGAATGCGGTTCCACTGCTGGTGACAGGCCATGAAGTCGTACTGCATCACCTTCTCGGCCTTGAAGTTAGCGTTTTTCCATACGAAGATGCCCATGACAAGGGCGACAAGCAGAAAGAGACCCACCCCCAGCCCCTCCCTGTGAGAGA
>JAEEGL015467584.1_pt1 | contig 16211 bp, 18 predicted proteins | sample 9134231 | NCBI WGS metagenome assembly JAEEGL01 (sample SAMN16246548, study PRJNA631951) | gut metagenome | biome: gut microbiome; feature: rumen; material: fiber-attached | host: Bos | place: Iran: Karaj | collected 2018-10
ACGCGTACCGCGTGAACATTATAATATACGCGCACCTACGCGGTACGCGTGAGAAGTTTTAGAAAAATAGTGTCATTACTGTCATCTGTCCAACATGGATGGCCATTGTCAAAGAACTCAACTGCAAAGATACAACATTTTTTGCCGAAATCCAAATATTTTGCCATCTTTTTTGTGTAAGCCACAAAAAGTCCTCATACTAGCCATCGTACTTGTCCACGTACAAATAGCGATAGGTAGATCTGGTAGGAATTTATAAGTGAATTACTTTTTTTATCCGAAGATTCTTTTCCAGAAACCTGTTTTTTCAGGAATGCAGAGAGCATCAATACCAGTTGATTCAAAGACATTTTTAATTAATGAGGATTCCTCTTCTTCTATCTTTTCGTCTGCCGAGATGATCTGTTGGATGTAGAATCCGACAAGCGATTTATCAACCTCCTTCATGGCAGCAATTTCCTCAACGGCTTCGTTTGCAATAAAAGAACTGGCATCTTGTACCATATTATTATAAGCAGCCTCATCATTACCGAGGAGTTTTATTAGAAGATTTCTCTCTTCCTCAGGAACATTACCATCTATGGAGGCAAACTTGTATAGTAGACCAACCGTCTTTTCAATTGATTCTTGTGGTAATTCTGAGTTAATACCTAATTGATCAGCAACAGATATAATCATCTTTCTTTCATACTGATTATATTGTTCATCCATAATTGCCACAGATTGAATCATCAACAATATGCGAAGCTGTGACAGCTTATCAAATTTCGAGACTTTCTTAATAGCTTCATCGATTGTCAATAGACTAACTGGAATTGTGAGATCTAATTTCTTTTGAATCTTTTCAAAACTTGAACGCTCCGACATCTTGGCTTTGTCGTCAGCGAACATAATACCAGAGGCTAGCGATAAGATCGCAACTTTTTCATTAAAGCTATAATTTGTCATTTGTCTATTAATTTTGATTAATAAATAGGTGGAATCTAAGAACCACTAGTAATATTTGTGTGCAAATTTAATAAAAAAAGTACTTCCAAGCAAAGTTTTTACTCCTTTTTTGCATTTATACGCCCAACTTACTTACTATTTTGTATTAAAAATGGTCTTATTAACAAAAAAAACTTTCTCAAATTTTGCAATTACAATTTTATTATGTACTTTTGTAGCGTAATAAAAACAATATTAACTAAAAAACTTAGAATTATGAAATTAATCCATTTGATGCTATCGGTATTGCTTTTTATAGCTTTTACTGCAAATGTTAATGCCCAAACACGCGAATTATCAAAAGACGAAAAAAAGGAACTTGAGAATGAGGTAAAAGAATCCCTTAAGAATCTCGAAGGCTGGTTGGTAAAGCCCGGAGCTTTGTCTTTACAGGCTCAGCAAAGACGTAGCAGTCAGGTTCAACTGTTTGAAGATGACAAATGGTTGGTGGGAAGCGCTAGTAGTGTAGGATCCGTTTACGATGCAGCCAGACTTCAGGCTATGACATTGGCAAAGAGTGAAGTGGCAGGTCAGATGGAAACTCAAATTTCCGAACTCATTGATGCCAAAGTCGCAAATAAGGAACTGGGACAGGGGACGGCAGAATCTGTCACAGAGATTGCCATGAAATCCAAAGCCATTACTGTTGATAAAAAGGTCAAGCGTCCGCGTATCCTTATGGAATGCTACAAGAACCTTCCCAATGGCAATGTTGAAGTCCTGATACGCCTTGCTATCGACAAGAACACAATCAACGATTTGGCTGAGGAGATTGTGGACGATGCCATCAAACAGGCACAAGAGTAAATAACCAAAGAGTCCAAAATATGAGATTTTGGTTGGTATTGATGGTTTTCTCCCTGAGCTTGCTACATGCAGTAGCTGATAATAAGGGGAAGGTGGTTATCGTAGAGGCAACGTATCCTCTTGAGATTCCACCTTACATGTCATATGCTCAAGCATGTAGGGAAGGTATTGTCAAGGCTAGGAACCAAGCAATCGATAGTGCTTTCTATTCAGTTGTTGGGGGGCTTGATGAAGTTACAATGAGGAATACTAACGGGAATTCCGATGTAACTCTGTTGTCGATTCATCGTAGTCAGGTCAAAGGTGTCTGGTTAGGCGATTTGGCAGAACCTATATTCAAACGTGCGCTCGGAGAAGACGGCAGGGATTTCTTGAATATCACCGTAAAGGGTAAAGCGCGTGAACTGAAATCTGCTGGTATTCAGTTTGAGGCTTATCCTTTGAGAGTAAAGCCCGATATTAAATTACGGACTAATTCATTTAAGAATGGTGATGATTTCTTCCTCTATTTCAAAAGTCCAGTTGACGGATACCTTACGGTTTTCCTATTCGATACCAATCTCAATGAAGTCTGCTATATGTTACCTTACCAGAACTCAGGCACAGGCTCCTACGCCATTAAGCATAATGAGCAATATACATTCTTTTCACCAGAGATGGCAAAAACAGGTGATGAAGTCGATGAGTTCGTGATGACGTGTTCAGAGGGTAATCATGAGGAATACGACGAGCTTTTCGTTATTTTCTCACCTAATAAGTATTCAAAGAAAGCCTCTACTCTAGAGAAGAAACAGATAAATAACGATCTGATATTGCCAGAACGTATGGACTATGAGGGTTTCAACAACTGGCTTATGGAATATCAGGAAATAGATGAGGACATGCAGATAGCCCGCATACCTATACGTATATCTAAAAAATAAACGATTTGGATTATGAAAAGATTATCTATTATCATCTTATTGTTGCAGCTGTCTATATGTTCTGCTGTTGCTCAAGATGACTATGACGATTTCGTAAACTCTATAAAGAAAGAATATGCTTCCTTCCGTGATCAGGCCAACAAGGAATACGCTGATTTTATGGAAAAGGCTTGGAAAAATTATGGCATAAAGAAATCGGCAGAAAAGCCTAAAAAAGAGGATGAACCAATTAAATATGATAAAGAGAAAGACAAAGAAGAAGAGAAAGTGATAGAGGCCGAGGTGATTCCTTTCAAGGAAGAGCCCAAACCACAACCACAACCCGTTGAGCCTATTAAGGAGAACATTCAGGCTCCCAAGGCAGAAACCTTTATGTATTATGGTACCCCAATGAGTGTGAGATGGGGAGATGCCAAGAAGTTTAAACTAACAGGTACTGACGAGAAATCATTTGCCAAGGCATATAGAGAACTGACAGGAAGTGCTTACAACAATTTGCTTCATGACTGTCTGGGAATTCGTAAGAATTATGCGCTCTGTGATTGGGCATATTATAAAATGCTTGAGATTCTAGCAGGAACCATTTGTGGCAAGGGCACCAACGAAGCAGTCTTCTTACAAGGCGTCCTTTTCCATCAGTCAGGTTATATGATACGATTTGCCCTTAATCCTGATGATAAGAGTCTGCACCTCTTAGTAAGAATCGACGGTGTAGCGTATGATAGTGGATATACAAGTGTGGGTGGAAAGATCTTCTTCCTTTTGGATGGTAGTAAACTGAAGAACCTTCAGGTATGTGAGGCTTCATATCCAGGTGAGAAAGAAATGTCTTTCCTTATACCAAAGCTGCCTAAATTGGACATCGAATTGTCAAAGGAACGCAAGATTGTGTCCAGATTTGTTAATGTTGAGGCTACAATAGCAGTAAACAAGAACATGATAAACTTCTTCAATGACTACCCATCTACTTACAACAATCAGGACATTATGACCAATTGGGCATATTATGCTAATGCCCCAGTTACCAAGGAGGTAAGGGAGAATATGTACCCGCAACTGAAAGAAAGACTCGGCAATGCCACTCCTCTCATGGCTGCCAATCTATTACTGAACTGGGTGCAGATGGGATTTGAGTATGCTATAGACCAGAAGGTATGGGGAGGTGAGCGTGCTTTCTTCGCTGAGGAGAGCCTGTATTATCCCCTATGCGATTGTGAGGATAGAGCTATTTTATATTCACACTTGGTAAGAGATCTCCTAGGACTTGACGTTCTTCTGGTCTACTATCCTGAGCACCTGTATACTGCTGTTTGTTTCAATGAGGATGTAAAAGGTGACTACTTCGTCGTAGACGGAAGAAAATTCACGGTTGCTGATCCAACCTACTACATGGCAAATGTCGGAAAAACGATGAACCGCATGGATAACTCGAAAGCAAAAGTGATTCTGTTAAAAAAATAAACGATGAAGAGATACACCTTATTTATAATAGGAATACTCCTGTGCTCTGTTAACGTGAGGGCGCAGAGCAGTGTTGACACAAGGATTGCTGTCAATAGTAAGACTGATGCCAACACCTTCGCTGTCATTATCTGTAATGAGAACTATAAACATGAGGAGAAAGTACCTTACGCCAAGAATGATGGTGAGGTGTTCAAGGTGTATTGCCAAAAGACGTTAGGCATCCCTGAAAGAAACATCCGGTTCTTGGCTGATGCGACACTCAATGAGATGAATTTTGAACTCGACTGGTTGGAAGGTGTTCTCAACGCCTACGACGGGGAGGCGCGCGCCATCATCTATTATTCAGGTCATGGCATGCCAGATGAGAGCAGCAAGGAGGCTTACCTTTTACCTGTCGATGGATATAGCAAATCAACATCGAGCGGATTGAGTACCAGGTCTCTTTATGAAAAACTGAAAGCGATGAATACGCGGAGCATCGTTGTGTTTATGGATGCCTGCTTTAGTGGTGCCAAGAGAGATGGCAAGATGCTGACAGCATCAAGAGGTACGGCCATGAAAGTAAAGAGAGATCCTGTAGGTGATAATACTGTGGTATTCTCAGCGGCGCAGGGTGACGAGACGGCTTTCCCATATAAGAGCAAGCAGCATGGCATGTTTACATACTTCTTATTAGAGAAGATGCAGACGTCTGGTGGCAGCACTACCATGGGAGAACTATGTGATTATGTCACAAAAGAAGTGAAAAAAAACTCCTTTATTGAGAATAACAAGCCCCAGACTCCTTCTGTCACTGTATCATCAAACAATGCTAACTGGAGGAACTGGAAGTTTGCCTCCGTACCAGCCAAGAAATATGAGACGAGAACGATAGCAAGTGCCAAGCCTGCCACATCTACTCCTGTTCAGACAACAACCACAACGGCCCGTCCAACAACGAATAGTTCTGCTTCTGCAGTCAGATCTAACACTCCCGTCCAAAGTGTTAGTACCTCTCCAACTCCAACAAGTACCGCATCAGCAGCTCCAGCGCCAGTTGATAACGCAGCCTTATCATCTCTCGTGAACCAAGGCAAGAAAGCCATGCGCTCGATGAATTATGATTCTGCCAAAAGGAGTTTTACTCAGGCAGCTAATCAGGGGAGTATAGAGGCTTACTATCAGTTGGGACTGCTCTACAGCAACAGCAACTATGATGGGTACAATAAAGAAACTGCTACCACCTATTTCATAAAGGCAGCTAATGCCAATAACGTGGAGGCCATGTATCAGGCAGGTATGATGTATCTCGGTAGCGATAACGCTACTGCTAAGACTTGGTTACGTAAAGCTGCCAATAATGGCCATTCCCGTGCTCAGGCCCAACTTTCAAGATTAAGATAAGTATTACAAAACAATTAGCATTATGAAAAAGATTCTTATTCCTTTTATGTCATTATTCCTGTTAAGCTCAACGCCATATTTCGTATATGCTCAGAGTGATGTAGAAAAAGCAGCAGCTCTCGGACTAGGGCTTCTGAGCACCCTTTTTAGTTCTAAAAAAACAAAAAGTTCAAACGCGTCAAGCAATTCGTCAACTGAAACTTCGTATAATAATACACCTACTACAAGCTCTTCATTTACTCAAGAGGATGGAATTAAAATTATTACAGGACATCCTGACCTTAAATTCCAAATTAAAAGATGTGCAGCAAGTGGAAAGACTGTTATAATTGATATGATCATTACGAATAAAAGTGGGAATGATATAGAAACAATGATACATGAGACTAATTGCGGTGGCTCAAACATTTATGATTCAGATGGAAACTCATACGAAAGTTACCGCTCAAGTGAAGTAAAAGTTGGGAACAAACCATTTTCTTATGGCACTAGATATACTTTTATTACCGACGTACCTGTTAAAGTTCAATTAAAGATTCCAAATGTTTCTACTACAGCAGAATCGTTGGCAAGAGTTGATTTTAGGTTCTGGTGTGATGCTTTAGGCTTAGGTTGTGATCATAAAGTGGTCATCCGAAACATACCTATCTCAAGAGAATAATAGCTTAAAATGGTAGCAATATGAAAAGGATATTATTAATTATGTTGGCGTTATTCGCCTTTGGGTGGCAGAACGTCAGTGCCCAGGATGGTATTAGGATCGTGACTAATCACCCTGATTTTAAGGTAAAGGTTAAGCGTTGCGCCGCGAGTGGCAAAACAGTTGTAATCGATCTGACCCTTAACAATGAAGGAACGAATGATGTGGAAAAACTACAGGTGCTAAGTTCTGGTAATTCTGAAGCCTACGATGATGAAGGAAACATTTATAAAGGTGAAGATTTAAAAGTTAAAGTAGCCAATAGCTCTAATTACTATCACTGGACAGACGAATTCAACATACCAGTTGGAGTGCCCATGAAATTGAGTATTCAGCTTAATGGTGTCCCCGCTTCAGCTGAAAGTATTGCAAGATTGAAATTGACTGTCATTTGTCGTCCTTGGGGGTTAAACGGAGACAAACCTGTTAGAATCAGCAACATCCCTATTTCGCGCGACTAATTATTTCTAAACATAAATCATTATGAAAAAGATTCTATTAATTCTCATGGCGATGTTCGCCTTTGGTATTCAGGACGTCAATGCCCAAGATTCACCTCTTAAAATTGTAACCAACCACCCTGATTTTAATATTAAGGTAAAACGTTGTGCTGCAAGTGGGAAGACCGTTATAATAGACCTGATTTTCACAAATGAGGGAGCTAATGATGTGAGTGGAGTTTCCGTAAATGGAGGCAATGGTCGCAATTATACCCAATGGGGACCAAGCGAGGCATATGATGATGAAGGAAACATTTATAGAAACATCTCTGTTAGAGTCGCTAATTATCAGAACTATACTTTTAACGAAACGCCAACAATAAAAATTCCAGTTGGTGTACCAATGAAATGTTCTGTAAAAATAGAGGGTGTGGATGCTTCTGCACAGTCAATAGCCAGAATGGAGTTGTTTGTAAATTGTAAGGAGTGGGCAATTGGACATCTTGGTAATGATGCTACCGCTAAGCCTGTAAAATTCAGCAACATTCCCATCTCACGTAAATAATATCTCAAATGCTTGACATTATGAAAAAGATTCTTGTGTTTCTTATTTTGATGCTCGCTTTTGGCTGGCAGATTGTTAACGCACAGGATGCACCAATCAAAATTGTAACAGGACATCCAGATTTAAAAGTGAAGGTTAATCGTTGCGAAGCTAGTGGTAATATCGTGATAATTGATCTGACCTTTACAAATCTGAATGAAAAGGATGCAGAAGGAATTACTGGCCCTACCATGTATAGTGGAAATGTTTATGAGCCTTTGGCCTTTGATAATCAAGGCAACAAATACTCTATCAAATTTAAGGTCTCAAACCAAGACAATTACTCTGTATCGGGAATAATACCTTTGTTTTCTGAGGTTCCTGTTAAAGTAAGCCTACGTATTGAAGGGGTGCCTGAATCTTCTGAGTATATTGCAAGACTGAATTTGAATTTCGCATGCAAAGCTTTAGGATTAGAGACAACAAATATCATGCAGATTCGAAATATTCCTATAACAAGAGATTAATAACTTAAAACAAATGCATTATGAAAAAGATTTTATTAATTTTGATGGTGATCTTCGCCTTTGGCATTCAGAACGTCAGTGCACAAGATGGTATCAAGATTGTGACAAATCACCCTGATTTTGATATCAAGGTAAAGCGTTGTGTTGCAAGTGGTAAAACTGTTGTTATTGATATGGTTTTTACAAATAATAGTGAAAATGATGTAGATATGTCCATTGGCATTGGAAATGGTTGGACTGTTATACATGATGATCAAGGTAATGAATATAAGTACAATGGTATAACTTTAAAAATAGCGAATAAGGCCCCGGAGGGACACTGGGTTGATTTTACACTGATTGCAGGAGTGCCAACAAATGTCAAATGGACTATTACGAATGTTCCTGTCTCTGTTGAACAAATTGCGAGAATGCTTTTTATGACAAGATGTGGTGCCTTGTCATTAAATGATACTAAAACAATGATTCGAGATATTCCCATTTCGAGGAATTAGTACGAAAAGAAGGTTAAATCATTATATAAAGTATAATCGTAATCTATTTTTACATTATGAAAAAGATTATAATGATTCTCATGGCGATGTTCGCCTTTTGTATTCAGAATATTAGTGCCCAAGATGCTCCACTTAAGATTGTAACTAATCACCCTGATTTTGATATAAAAATCAAGCGTTGTGTAGCTAATGGGAAAACTGTGGTACTTGATCTCATCCTCAATAATAAAGGAGTTAATGATGTTGAGGGTGTAGAGACTTTTGGAGGCGGTCCTTGGACCTGGAGTCAGGCTGAAGCATACGATGATGAAGGTAATATATACCAAAGAGATCATATTAAAGTGAAAGTCGCAAACAGGCCAAATTATAGTGGTGAAAGTGGTGAGTTCAATATTCCAGCAGGAGTTCCTATTAGATTAAGTATACAAATCAATAATTTTTCAACATCTGCAGAAAGTATAGCAAGGCTTAAATTAGTCTTCTTGTGCAATGCTTGGGGATTAAATAGGGATAAACCTGTTAGAATTAATAATATCCCCATTACACGAAAATAAAGTATAAGTGAAGATCAAATACTACATTTACAGTTTCGTGCTACTATGCCTGCTCGTTACAACAGGCATGGTAGCATATGATGTGATCGATGTGGTATTATCCCCCAAGCATGGAAGTTGGACTAGGAACTTAGAGATGTACAAATGGACAGGCATCGGATTCGTTGCGTTCTTCGTGCTCAGCATTTTCTTCAATCGAAACCTCCGATGGATGGCAACATTTTCCCATGAGCTAACCCACACCATTGTTTCTCTATTACTCTTCCGTAAGATCCATTCCTTTAATGCAGGGACAAGCAGCGGAGAGATTTACACTAGTGGGAATAGTCACACGATGATCTTCGTGGAGCTGGCGCCATATTGCCTTCCCATTTTCACCTATCTCCTACTTGCTATCCGTATGATTCTGATGTCAGACATGCTGATGTATTTTGATATTCTCATTGGCCTCTCCATTGGCTTCCATACATTTTGTTTCTGGACTCAGACTGGCAGCTACCAAACAGACACCAGTAATCACCCGTTGGTCTATTCATACCTATATATCTGGACTGCGCGATTGTTCAATTTTACAGTCATTCTTCTCTCCTACTGGCAATCCAAGAATGTCTTTACAGCCATATGGTATGTCATCACAAACATCTGGCAGAAATTTCAGTATTTTTGCTCCTATATGCCTTGGACATAACAATTTAATTATAATTTATAGTAATATGAAAAAAAAATTCTTATTTATTATGGCAGTATTCGCCTTATGCTTACAGAATGTAAATGCACAGGACGCTATAAAGATAATAACTGGCCATCCTGACTTCAATATTAAAGTCAAACGTTGTGTCGCTTCTGATAAAACGGTTTTAATTGATATGGTATTTATTAACGAAGGGACGCAAGATGTAAATAGAGTAAAAATACATCTTGGGAACAGAGGTTCTTTGGCCTATGATGATGAAGGAAATATTTACGAAGGAGGATATGACCAGAATATTTCAATAAAAATAGCAAATAGGGAATATGACCCCTGGTATACTTCAGACTTTGAAATATTAGCAGGAGTACCAACCAAGGTGACAATGAAAATTAAAGGTGTAAGTTTAGAGGCTCAGAGTTTTGCAAAAATAATAATGAATTTCGACTGCCCTGCATGGGATTTTAACAATTCTCCTGTTACTCTTCGTAATATTCCAATCTCACGCAAATAATCAAGAATGAAAAAAAATTTTTGTAGCAGTATAAGGTCCGGTTTAGGCAAATGGTGGAAAATAATAACTGCCATCTGCCTAAGTCTATTCATTCTGTTATTCAGTTATCTTTTGGGAAACACCTCGTTTCCTTTGCCTGACGAAATAGGATTATTTCAGAAGATCAATTTCGTGAATAGCCTCATGGGGATTTCTAAAGGCAATGTACCCGACAGTCTGCTGTTTATCAATGTGAGCTTTGACAAAGAACTTGTCGACTATGAAGAGAACGGTATGCCTGTGGGAAAATATGTCATCACAGACAGAGAAAAACTACTTAGACTGCTAACTACAGCAAAAGAAACAGAGAACTATCGTTATATATTCCTCGATGTTATTTTCGAAAAGGGAATCAAAAGTTCCGTTGACTCAGCTTTGTTCCATACGATAGCAGAAATGGACAGGATTGTGATACCCGTTCATCATAATGTGGCGTTAGAAGATAGTATCCTTTACAAAAAAGCTGCTAATGCCGACTATACTATCGCATGGGAGGAAACAAACTTCGCACGCTATCAATTTTTGCATCGAGATGGAGAATTCATCCCTTCTGTTCCATTAAAGATGTATTGCGACAAGATGAATATAAAGGGTACTGGTATAAAACCTCATGCCGGAGGCTTATGGTACACAGATTTAATGTGGCCATGGCGTATTTGTCATAACGGCATTACCTTGTTGATGAAAGTAATAATGACTGGTAGGTTTATGGATACAGAGGGGCAAGTTAGAGAGCGGAATTATATCAATTTAGGAGCAGACTTATTAGATATAGATTCCATTATCCCTATCAAAGACCAGATTGAAGACAAGATATTGGTCATAGGTGATTTTAAAAACGATGTTCATGATACGTATATTGGGCCACAACCAGGATCCGTTATATGCATGAATGCATACATTGCGTTGATGAATGGGGATCATCTCGTTAATTGGTGGTGTGCATTGGTGCTATTCTTAATATATACAGCTGTTGGGCTTTTCTATTTGTCTGGGTATTCTTTCACTAACTTCGTTAAATGGACATGGCTGAAAATTATTGTATCTTTCATGAGTACAACCCTTATCTTTATGATTATTGCTGCCATCGCATATTATTACGAGGTTTCTTTCAATATATGGGTGCCTACCTTAGTGTATTCACTCCTTGATACAATCATGCAGAAGTATAATGATTTCTACAAAAAGGACAGCCAATGAAAAGGTTTCTACTGCTAATTTGCCTCCTGCTGCCATTATTTATAGCGCAGGCTGATGACTTCAAGGTTCTTTTCGTCAACGACAACAATTTAAAATATGTCAACGGAAAGGTTGTAAAAGTTGGGGATACATTCTCTGATGTCAATGATATTGATTGGAAGAAAGAGAAGCAGGCGGTCAAAGCCATCAATATGACAACGAGAAGGCAGACACTGTTCGTTGGCAAAAACTGGATAAAGAGATCTGGTTTAGATGCAATATTTCACAATCGCCATCTCTCAACGCATGACGGCCAGGATGATAATGCGGAACCAACAATCTATGACAAGCTTCAGCACATGTTCGCAGACCAATATGACCTACTTGACAGCATTGAGATTCAGTCTGTAGTAAAACTCTCTGGGGCATGTTTTTTCCAAGCTACATACGAGTATGGAGATACAAGACTAACCAAGAGGCTAAAACATCATGGACAGTCTGTAATTATAGACAAGACCCTGTTCCATGTAGACGATGAAATTCTTGAACCACGTGATGTTATTTTATCCATTGACTATAATGATGATGCATCAGGACTAACGATATTTGTAAAGGACAATATTGAACTGAATGTTTATCCAGAACAATTGGAATAATAAGTTATGCCTTTTACATCTTGATCGGCGGTAGAACCTCTGGTGTAAATTCTGGCAACTGGTGGTCGATGCCTGCTTTCGACAGTCTGTCTGCAAATTCATTCAAATGGGCAGCAAGGGGTTGAGGGTCCTTGTTCCTATAAGCATTCATCAGTGATCTATATTCAAATGTCAAGGTTTCGATATCAATATTCAGTTCAACGTACGTGATAAGGAGCAACTGGAGGTCTTCATCATTACTTATTTCCTCACAAACATTCAGCAGCTGCTCGTCGCTCTCTAAACAGTTCAGATACTTATCATTAATACGTGGATCAACATCTTTAACAGACAACAGACATTTCAAACCTTGCTTCCTTAGCAGCGGCAGATAGGATGCCTTGATGTAGGGGAAGAGATCCATTGACTCAATAGTCGACAATTCCTTCTTCTTTATCTTGTAGCGTATGCATACTGCATCATAGGCAGCATTCAGATTCACGATACACTGAAGAAGGTCATACGCCTCTTTTCCCAAAAGATTATAATCTTCGGTTTCATTGATTCTTTTGAATAACACCTTGTCCTGAGTAATCGGGGCATACAGCTGACTCATCAAACTATCCAACTGGTCCATATTTATCTCGTATTGGTTGTTTGAGGTGCATGTGGCATAGTAAAAGTCAGCATCTTCGCTGTTTCTATCATTCAAGAGGTCACTTATGGCCTTCTTCTTGTCATAATTGGAATAGAGAAAATACAGCTGGTCTCTAAGCCTTGAAAGAACACCGAAATTGCCCTTGGTCCTTTCTGCTTGAATCAGTTTCTTGATTGTGGCAAGAGAAAGTGCTCCTGAGGAATCTATCATTTTCTCAACATCATTTGAGATATCCCTTGTCCCTAATTCGTATTCCCAGGCAATATATTCTTCAGCCTCAGAACACTCCATGCGAACAGCCTTGTCAAAGAAATAATTGGCAAGGACATGGTTTTCCTGTGTACCAATACCTTGGGCATACAAATTTCCTAAATGCAGAAATGCCAGAGGATCCTTAGCATCCCTAATGGCAACACGGGCGTTATCGTAATTATCTTTTTCTTTCATGATGCAAATATACAGTTTTTCTATGAAAAAAAGCATTATATGACTCAAAATCCATCAAAAACATCTATATTACAAAAAATATGATTATCTTTGCAGCAAATAAAACTATTATACATCAGACTACAATAAAACAAGCGACATGATGAACCTGACGATTTTTGCACCGGATGATTTCAAAAAGCACTTGACGGTATTAGAGAATAAGGCCAAGTTTAGTAAAGCGAGGCTTCATTGTGAGTTGGGGGTTACGTCGAACTATCAGCATTATGTGCTGACTGGCAATGAAGGTGTCGGTAAAAGGGATGCCGTCAATAAAATCTATCTGCAGATGGTCAGTGTTTCAGGTTTGACGAATTACGTCACCAAAGATGCTGCTACCATGTTTGATTTCAATGACGGGTTCTCCAGCTCCATGACTGAAGCATGCCAGAACAACATTCTGCTGCATATCATGAACGCTGAACAGCTTGGCATGAAAGGCAACATCAACCCCAAATCTGGTCTCGAAGAGCTTTGCAACAGAATGGCCACGATGGAAAACAGTGTTGTTGTCTTGTCAGGTAAGCGCAGCCAATTGCTGGAACTTGTCAAAGGGCATGAAAAAGCCAAAGAATGGTTTTCTTATATCTTCCACTTTGACGATCTGCCCCCAGAAAATCTGTTTCAATATATGATGGAGTTCGTCAATAGCAAGAACTACATGTTCGACCCTTCTACAGAAATGGTTTTAAAGGACTATCTGAACTATGCCTATAAACTACGCGGGGCCAATTTCAGAAATATCTATTTTCTGCAGGACCTCTTTAACAAGGAGATTGTGCCAAGGATGTCTGAGAGGGTCATGAAGCAGAATCTGCCACCAGAGCAGATGGATCTGTGTACAATCATGCCTGAGGATCTGCCTGAGATACAGCTTCCCAGTACAGAAGAGGCTGTCAGCAAACTGGAGTCCCTTGTAGGGTTGGACATGGTCAAGAAACAGATATTGGACCATACTTCGTTGGTTAAGCTGAATCACCTCAGAGCATCCAAGGGGTTGTATAATAAGATGCCACCCATGCACATGGTGTTTACTGGCAATCCAGGTACAGGCAAGACAACCATCGCCAAGCACATTGGAGAAATCTACCACAGCATCGGAGTTCTGTCATCAGGCCACGTAGTCGTGACAGACCGTACCAAACTTGTTGGTGAGTTTATTGGTGTGACAGAGAAGAATGCCATGAATGCCATCAACAGTGCCAGTGGAGGTGTATTATTCATTGACGAGGCGTATAACCTGTTTACTGAAAGCGATAACAAAAGGGATTTCGGTATGCGTGTCATTGAGACACTGCTTACCTATCTGGGGGGTGATGATGCTGACCTGATTGTTATCCTGGCAGGCTATACCGAGGAAATGAGAAGAATGTTGGAGGCGAATCCGGGTATGAAAAGCCGTTTCCCGTATGTTTTCAACTTCGAGGATTACACGCCAGAGCAATTGATGCAGATAGGAAAGAAGGTGCTTGAAGAGGAACATTATATCATGACACCGGAGGCTGAGCGCAAACTGGCCAAGTATGTCATCTATGAATATGATCACAAGGACCAGCATTTCGGTAACGGACGTTTTATCACACGACTGATTACAACCCAGATTATACCTTCCCTGAGCCGTAGGTTACTGACAAAGCCCCTTGACGAGATCAGCGAAGAGGAAATGACCACCATCGAGGCGTGCGATATTCCAGAGGTCATCTCACTCGAAAGAAAGCCAAGAGAGATGGACGAGACGATTCTGACGGAATCACTTGAGGAACTGAACAACTTTACAGGATTGCAAAACGCCAAGCAGGCATTGAATGACTATGTGGCTATATCGCGCCTCAGGCATCAGCAAGGCACTTTGAAGATTACCCCCCAATCCTTATGCTGGGATTTCATCGGAAAGACAGGAACAGGCAAGAGTTCTGTTGCGGAGATTCTTGGAAAGATCCTGCAGGGGCTTGGTATACTGAAACGAGGTCAGACTGTCAGTGTGAATGCTGACGAATTGAATGGGGATGACAGTTACACGGTATTGGAGCGTGTCATCAAGGAGGCAAAGGATGGGTTGCTCTTCCTTGATATGGATGCACCAAATGTCAAGTTCAATAATCTGAATCATCTGCGTATGTGGATATTCAACAAACTGCGTGAACTCAAACAGAATACTGCGTTGGTATTCGCACAGGTTAAGGCTTTAGAAGACACCATCGCTCAGAATCTTGCTGCGAATGGCATCGCTTCTTATGGTAATTATATCGTCTTCAATGACTTTACCACTTCTGAATTGTCAGAGATACTGGCGGACTTGCTCAAGAGTGAGTATCAGTTGGAGATGTCGCCTGAGGCCAAGGATAAAATGCTGAAATATGTGGAGAAAGTCAAGGCAAGTGAGACAAAGGAATCGCCTGTCAATGCCAGAACGATCCTTCATCTGGCTCAGACCATCGCTCATATCACTCAACTCAGAGTAGCAAGGACTGGTGGCGAGAAAATGGTTACGCTCGAAGATGTTGCCCATTTCAAGTGGGATAAGGCTATTGGAAAAGTCGGCTTTGTTTAAGTATAGAATGTCACATTGATTAATTTAAAAATAATATTGATATGGGAATTGTTGATTGGTTTACGAACAAACTGGATACAGAGGAGAGAATCCTTGTGCGCGATCTTATCTCCATTGCTATTGCTGATAAGGAACTTAGTAGTGAAGAGCAGCAGGCCATTTTGGAAATCTGCGAGGTAGAGGATATCACGAATGTAGAGCTCATGGATGCCATCAGGGATGGTAAGACTGGTTCAAAGGTGCTTCATACTTTAGATGAGAAAAAACGTTTCCTCCTGCATCTTGTGAGAGTCATGTCTGCCGATGAGAAGTACCCGGAGCTTGAGATGCATATCATTGAGATCATTGCCAAAAAGCTTGGTTTGAACCCCTTGCAGATAGTAGCCTTTGTCCTCGATGAGATCGAAGATAAGAATATTCGGACTGATGAGGGTGTGACAATAGCCCATCAATTTGTCAATCATCTGCTAACTACCGAAGCATAAGAGATATGAGTCTTGTTACACGTTTCCTGTCGGTGGTTACTGAACCACAGTTCAAATTGGCTCGTGACCTTACGGCTATGGCCATTGCAGATGGTAAGGTCACTGAAGAGGAAAAAGAAGCGATCAGTGTTATCTGCAAAATGGAGGATATCA
>JAEEGL016084014.1_pt1 | contig 16211 bp, 9 predicted proteins | sample 9134231 | NCBI WGS metagenome assembly JAEEGL01 (sample SAMN16246548, study PRJNA631951) | gut metagenome | biome: gut microbiome; feature: rumen; material: fiber-attached | host: Bos | place: Iran: Karaj | collected 2018-10
ATCATGGAGGTGAGCGGTCCGGCGACATACTGCCCGAAATCGATGACGCGCAGACCGGCAAGGGCTCCTTTCTTCTGCATGGCATCACTTCCTTTCTAAAATGTAATAATATCGTAATTAATTCTACTTCTGCAGTTAATCAAAGTCAAACAATAGGTAGATGGAATACTACACAACCATATGGTTGTGGGCTTGCCGGTTTTCCTTGAATTCTGCCGCAGGATGTGAGAAAATCATTGTGATGAATACGAAACAGGAAAAACGGACTCGGCGTGGGGGATGTGGGTATGAGCATCAGCGAAAAGGGCATGTATTATTTCGGCGTTCTGGCAAAGACGCTGAGCTTCACGAAAGCAGCGGAAACGTTGTTTATTTCTCAGCAGGCCATGAGCAAGCAGATCCTTCTGCTGGAGGAAGAGGTCGGAGTACAGCTGGTGGAGCGTAAACCCAAGGTGCAGCTGACCCCCGCAGGGGTCAGGCTGCTTGAGTATTATCAGACCGTACAAAATGAAGAGGCGCGTTTGAAAAAGGAAATCACCTCAATGGCAGAAGGTCCGGAGTATCGCAGGATCAACGCTAGTCTGGCGGAAGGAAGGGCTCGTGTTATTTTGCCTGACCTGCTGAAGGCCTTTCAGCCGCAGCAGAGGAGGGTGACATGCGGTTTTGTCAGCAGCGGGTATTCCACAGCGAGCAGATTACTGCAGACCGGCACGGTGGACCTATACTTCGGCATGCTGGAAGCCTGCCTTCAGTATGGGGTACAGACACCTCTGATGGATGAGCAGCTGTGCCTGATTGTGCCGTTTGATCTCCTTTACAGGCTTCCCGCTGCGGAGCGGAAGGACCTGCAGGATATGGCGATCCATGGGGTCGAGTTGGAGCGTGTCTGCAGCTGGCCTCTTCCCTGGGTAATGCCCAATGAGAACGGAAGATTGGGCCAGCTGCTGAGCCGCTCCTTTGAAGCGGTGAGAGCTGCTCCGGATGCGGCAGCCTACGCATACCCCTTTGAGACGGCGCTGGATCTCTGCTCCATGGGCCTGGGTATGGCCATCGCGTTCCGGATGGAAGTGTTCGGCGCGGCGGAACAGCTGCAGAACAGGCGTCTGGCGGTTATTCTCCTCAAGGAGATCAAGCAGAGCTTTACCATGGGCCTGGTGACAAAATCCGGGTTCGACGAGGATCTGGAGCTGACGAACTATGTGGAATGTGCAAAACGGGCTGCCGATGAGGTGACCCTTGAGATGGATGGCTTTTTCAATGAGTATTGTCCCCGTCAGACGTTTTCCTGAATATGAAGATCAAATAGAAAAACGCCGCCGACCCTGATTGGATGGATCGGCGGCGTTCAGTTTTCTCTGCTTATCCGCGCACAGCGATGGCTTCGATCTCAAAGAGTCCGCCCTTCGGGAGGGCAGTGACCTGTACGCAGGAACGGGCCGGATAGGGTGCGGAAAAGTGCTTGCTGTAGATCTCATTCACCTTGCCGAAGGCACCCATATCGGTGAGGAACACCGTAGTTTTGACTACGCTCGCTGTGGTGAGCTCCGCCTCCTTCAGAACTGCCTCCAGATTCAGCAGAGCCTGTTCCGCCTGAGCTTCCACACCCTCCTTCAGTTCTCCGGTGGCGGGATCAATGCCAAGCATGCCGGAGATATAGGCAGTGCTGCCGGCGACGGTGCCCTGGGAATAGGGGCCGATAGCGGCAGGGGCGGATTTGGATTCGATTTTGGTTTTCATGCTTTGTTCTCCTTTCCTCCGCGCTGAGCGCGGTCAACAATCATCTTCCAGGAATTTGCGAAAAGCGCTGGGGAGGGAATAGATCTCACTCTGCGCCGCCTTCGTTGCCCAAATAAACAGATCGGGCATTTCGGAGCATTCGATCTCATATCCGGTCATGTGCCATTCCCGATGAGTAAATATGTGTTCCCGTTCCCTTACCCGCAGGAGAGCAGAGGGCGCGCAGCCCCATCCGGCTGCCTGATCCAGAGCCTGCTGCGGAGTCAAAATGCCGGGAAAAGAGGGGTATTCCCACAGCCCCGCAAGAAGGCCGGAACGCGGACGTTTGCGCAAAGCGTATTTGTTTCCGCACCGAAGGAGAAATACGGCGATCTCCTCCCGCAGCCTGGGCTTTTTCGGGGTGAGTACGGGAATCTCACGCCAGAGTTCCTCCTTTTCGGACAGACAGACCGCCTCCAGTGGACATGCGCTGCAATGCGGTGCTCCCCTGGGAATGCAGATCGTTGCACCAAGCTCCATCAAGGCCTGGTTGAAATCGCCGCAGCCCTGTGCGGGAAATCGGGGGATCAGAGCGTTTATGACCTCCCGCTTCACGGCCGGAAGGGATATATCGACCCGGCTTGCGGTCAGCCTTGTGCAGACGCGGAACACATTCCCATCCACTGCCGGGATGGGGAGATCATAGCAGATCGAGCAGACAGCGCCGGCAGTATAGTCCCCGATCCCGGGCAGACTGCGTACCTGTTCCGGGTCCCGGGGGAAGCGGCCGCCGAAGTCATCCATGATCTGCTTCGCCGCCTTCTGAAGATTCCGGGCCCGGCTGTAATACCCAAGCCCTTCCCAAAGCTTGAGCAGTTTATCCTCGGGGCATTCGGAAAGAGCCCGGATATCCGGCAATGCATCGAGAAAGCGAAGATAGTAGCCCTTGACCGCCTCAACGCGGGTTTGCTGGAGCATGATCTCTGACAGCCAGATCCGGTATGGCTCTTTCGTCTCCCGCCAGGGTAAAGTCCGTCGGTTATTCCGATACCAGGGAAGAAGGTGATCGGCAAGGCATTCGGGAAGAAGCATATCAGATATGCAGGCAGACCTGGAAGGCTTCGTTTACCGCCTCATAGACGGAAGCGGCACGAACACAGTCACCCACCAGGAATACAGATGTCTCAGGTGCTGAGTGACGCAGAGCTTCTGCCTGTGCGAGCCTGGGACGCATGCCCATGGCCAGCAGGACCGTATCACAGAGAAGCTCCTTCTCACTTCCGTCGCTTTGGCGGTACCGGATCCGGTCCGGGAGGATCTCCGTCAAAGTGCTGCCGCAGAGCAGGGGGATCTCCCGCTCCTCAAACAGGCGGCTGATCTCGCTTGCGCCGGAACCAGCTGTCTGCTTCAGCTTCATGGAGGCCTGAGCAGGCTCCAGCTGTTCCAACACGGTGACTTTTTTGCCCTGCAGAGACATGTTCAGCGCAGCCTCCATGCCTACGGCGCTTCCGCCGACCACAACGACCTTTTCGCCCACCGGGAAAGTGCCGGATTCCGCGACCGGAGCCCAGCAGACATGGGGAAGATCGGCGCCGGGGAGCTTGGGCAGAATGGGATCTGCGCCAAGCGCAAGGATGACGGCGTCGTAGCCTTCCGCATCCAGGATGTCGGCTGTTGCCTCTGTATTCAGCAGGATCCTTGCTCCACGGGTTTTGCATTGATCAGCCGTATGCCGCAGCCAGTGCAGATAATCCCGGATATCCTGCTTGAAAGGGGCTTGAGCAGCATATTTCACGCTGCCCCCAAGCTCGCAGGTCTTTTCGTACAGAGTGACCTCATGCCCCCGGTCCAGCAGCGTTTCCATAGCCGTGATGCCTCCGGGACCGCCCCCCACAACGGCGACACGTTTGCGAACGGGAGCTTTGGGGATCTCTCCGTCCGGAAGGTCGCTTGTCATGAAGGACATGGGATTTACTGCACAGAAAATGTGCCTGGGGGTGCGCAGGTGCTTTGCGCAGGTATCGCAGCGGAGGCAGGGGCGACGGTCTTCGGGGCGGCCTTCCGCGTATTTGTTGGGCATTTCCGGGTCGGCCATCAGCGGGCGGCACATAGAGACAAAATCCGCCCAGCCGCTGCCGATGATCTCTTCCGCGTAATCCAGGCTTGTGATGGAGCCCACAGTGTTTACCAGAAGATCAGGGTGTGCCTGTTTGATCTCCCGGGCAAAATGAACATTATAGCACCGGTCCATCAGATAATTCTGGCACCAGTTCCGGTAGTACTGATGCTTGCCCATGGGATCGCTGTGCAGGCCTGCGGAAACATGGAGGATATCCATGTGTCCCTTCAGGTATCCGGCCAGCTTGATGGTCTCATCGATGTGCATCCCATCCTCGGCGATCTCGTCTCCGGAGCAGCGGTATTCGATTACGAAATCATCGCCGCAGGCTTCCCGGATGGCATCGCAGACTTCGATGGCAAAACGTGCGCGTTTTTCGGTACTGCCGCCGTATTCATCCGTGCGGCGGTTGAATTTGGGGCTGGTGAATTGGCTGATCAGATTGCCATGACCGCCATGGACCATGACGATATCCATCCCCGCCCGCTTCATCCGCCTTGCGGCATTGGCAAAGAGCTGCACGACCTCTTTGATCTTTTCCTTGCTCATTTCCTCGCAGGGGATGGGATCCCGCCGCATACGCTGCGCCCTGAGGATCTCATCATCGGAAATGTAGGAAGAGGAGGACCAGCCGGGACGGCCGAATGTTTCAAAGGCCACGCCCTCTCCGGCATGGTTGATCTCAAGAGAAGCGTGACAGGCGTACTGCCTGCACATGTCTGCGTACCAGCTCATGGGGAGGATGCCCCGGTCCGTACCCAGATCCAGCTGGAAGCTCTGGTCCTTGTTCTGGCTCAGATCCACGGAACAATTGCCCAGATAGAGGGTACAGACTCCGCCCCGGGCAAAGGAACGGAGCCAGTCCACCAGCTCATGGGTCACGATCCCGTCCGGAGTAGCCAGGACAGGGGTGGTGGGGGCAAGGAAGATCCGGTTTTTGAAGTCGATCCCGCGGATGCGGATAGGCGCAAATACATGAGAATAGGAGGAGGCCATTTTCATCATCCTTTCCTTCTGTTCATCAGAGACTGGAGTCCCATGCGGCGTCAGGCAAAAACTCCAGTTCCTGCAGGGCGGCGTGCGCAGCCAACGAGTACTCCGTATAAGTTTTTGCCTTGCAGATCCGTTTGAAATGTGCCTGTCCGTCCCGGAAGTGCCGGATCAGATAGGACCAGAATTCCTTCATCCGGTGGCAAAGAGCGGTATCGCCGTACAAGACTCCACGGTACTCCCGGCACAGAGCGTCATGAAATTCTTCAAGGGTCTCCCGGGAGCAGTTCTCCCAGCCGGGAAGCCCCTTGCACCGGGCAGCCAGAGCAGGATCTGCAGCAATACCGCGGCCAAGCATCACCATATCCGTTTGAGGAAAGCGTTGGCGGAAACGCAGCAGATCCTTCGGTGAAAAAATATCCCCGTTCCAGGCAAGGGGAAAGGAACAGTGTTCCAAGGCTTCAGCGAAGGCATCCGGGTGTACCGGCCTCGTATACTGATCCGTACGCAGCCTGGGGTGCAGGATCAGCAGAGAGATCGGGTACCGGGAAAAGATCTCAGCCAATCGGGGGAACTCCTCCGTCGATTTCAAGCCGATGCGGCTCTTCACGCTGATCCGGATCTGCGTAGCCAGAGGGGCGGAAAATACGGCGTCCAGGAACCTGTCCAATTCCTCCGGCATGGACAGGAATCCGGAACCCTTTCTTTTGGCGACCACGGTGCCGGAGGGACAGCCCAGATTGAGATTCACCTCGTCGTATCCAAGATCTCGCAGGACCTCTGCTGCCCAAAGGAAATCTGCCGCATGATTTGTCAGAAGCTGAGGTACAAGGGGGATGCCCGGATTGTTCTCCGGCCACAGTTCCCGCCAAGCTCTCGGCGGCTCACTGTGGTCATGGGCTGGAGAAATGAACGGCGCATAGTACCGATCCACGCCGGGAAAGAAGCTGTGATGCACACGGCGGTAGATGCAGCCCGTCAATCCCTCCATCGGGGCGAAAAGAATCGTCAAGAAAACCAGCTCCCATATGGAAAACCGAAGAAAGGTGTGTTAGAATAAAGCAAGATCCAGAGTATTCACTATACTAACTATATACTAGACCGTATCCATTCGGGGGTCAAGGCTTTTCCCGCAGAGGATACACAGCTTGAAGATAAAGGAGTATCGACTAATGAGAATCGCGGTAACATATGCGGACGGACAGGTATTTCCCCACTTCGGCCATACGGAGCTGTTCCGGATCTATGATGTGGAGCAGGGAAGAGTGACCCACCGTATGACCATCAAACCTATCAATGCAGGCCATGAGGCGATGGTAGGAGTTCTGAAAAAGGTCGGCGCGGATACCCTGATCTGCGGCGGCATCGGCGACGGTGCCCAGCGGGCCGTGTCGGCAATGGGCCTGAATCTGTATGCCGGCGTCAGCGGCAGCGCGGATGAGGCTGTTGCGGCGCTCCTGCGGGGCAGCCTGAAATATGTGGATGGCGTCACCTGCAGAGAACATGGCAGCTGCGGACATGAGTGCGGACACAGCTGCGGGCATGAGTGCGGCGGGCACAACTGAAAATTCTGCATATGCAGCGGGAGGTACGGAGCGATCGTTCCGTACCTCCCGGTTTCGTTCTTCAGTTATCCGGATCCCCGGGCGATGCGGGAGCATTCTCTGCCCGCCACAGCCGCAGACAGATGAGTACGGCAGAGCAGACTGCCACCGGCACCAGGAGCCAGAATCCGTACCGCATGGGCAGCAGATAGACCCGGTAGAAATAGGCGTAATAGCCCAAAAGAGAGGCAAACTGACTAAATAGGATAAAGGGTGCAGTCCAGGGCACGACGAAAGCGGCGGCAAGGGTGAGCATATCGCAGAAGAAAAAGTAACGATCGTGCATGTGGGGCAGGAAAAGCGGGATCCCGCAGGTAAGGAGGAGCGCGGCGAACAGAACAGACCGGTCGTCGATCTTCTTGAATCGCACCAGGAATACCAGCGCAAAAAGCACACACAGGACCATCGCGCAAAGGACGCCCAGTCTGGCGGCCTGCTCTGGATTTGCGGGATACCAGAAGGGCTTGAGAGAATACATGGAGGGCGAGTTGTAATTCAGGCCGTCTCCCACAGTGGAGGCGGTTTTGAAATAAAACAACAGGACATCGGACGCGGATCTTCCCGCAAGAATGGCCGGAGATACAGCCAGCGCATATGCGGCAGGGAAGAGAGGCAGATGACGCAGCTTCAGCTTGCCGCTGAGCAGACAGGCAAAAAAGACCGGGATGAGAAAAATCGCCTGGAGTTTGAAAGCAAAGGAGAATCCAAGACAGATCATCCCTGCCCAAGGCCGACGATCCAGGGTGAAATACAGACCCAGCAGGGCCAAAGAGACGTATATGCTGTCGCATTGTCCCCAAATGCTGCCGTTGATGAATACGGTGGGCAGGGCTAAGACCAGAATGAAGGCAGCTCCTCCGCGCTTTTCCGAGCTGCTGATATGGTCCACGATACGGCATATGGCAACGGCCAGGACCAGGTCGAATACAGCGCTCAGATATTTGATCAGATACAGTACGGGAACATCCCAGTAGGAGAACAGGGCCAGGAACACAAGATAGGGAACATTATAATTGCCGACGCTGCGTCCCAGAGCCCGCAATCCCCCGTGGGCGCGGTACCAATCTGTCCAGGGGCGGAGAAAGTCCGTATAATCAGTGGTTTCCACCGGAAACCAGACGATGCGGAGAAGAAGAAACACCCCGGCGAGCGCAGCCATGAGCAGATGGAGATCACGCCGGTGAACGCCGGAGATCAGCACTGCCCCAGCGGTCAGAAGGGGAAGGGACAGGGTAAGCAGAAGGCGGAGCGGCAGATCGGTCTCCGGCATACGTCCGGACAGAAGCCAACCCGCGATCAGCATGAAAACGGTGATGACAATCTCCGGGATCCGTCGTATGACGTTCGGACGAAACATGGCCTGGCCTCCCTTTGCCACATAAGAAAAAAGTGAAGACCCGGCATACCTGGCAGGACTTCACAAAAACCGCAAAAAAAGATTGACAGGGCAAATCGAATTTGCTATAATGAAGCGCTTTCTATCTGATGGTAAAAAACATCAATTCACCTAATACGCATTCAGTTTACTTTCTGCAAGCCCATATGTCAAGCAACGAAGAGAAATAGCAAACAACTATCCCGGGCGTATCATTCGCCCGCCCTTTTCCCGGTATGACCGGATACGATCTTATGTACGGGAGTGTGACAGCAGTATGAGAGCGGATGTCAACAGCATGGTCAAAGACGTGATGTATGGCAAGACTCACCGCAAAAGCTTCGCAAAGCTCGAGGAGATTCAGGATATGCCCAATCTCCTGGAGATCCAGAAGACATCTTACGAATGGTTTCTGACCACAGGCCTTCGCGAGGTGTTCCGGGATGTGGCCGCCATAACGGATTACTCCGGCAATCTGGAACTCACTTTTATCGATTATTCCATGGAGGACAAGCCAAAGTACACCATCGAGGAGTGCCAGTCCCGGGATGCTACCTACGCGGCTCCCCTGAAGGTACGGGTTCGTCTGCGCAATAAGGAAACAGAGGAAATCAAGGAACAGGAGATTTATATGGGGGATTTCCCCATCATGACTCCCGGCGGCACTTTTGTAATCAATGGTGCGGAGCGGGTCATCGTCTCCCAGATTATCCGCAGCCCCGGCATGTACTATGACAAGAAGACAGACAAGGCCCAGAACTCCATCTACAGTGCCACCTCCATCCCCTACCGGGGCGCCTGGCTGGAGTATGAGACCGATACCTCCGACATCTTCTATGTGCGCATCGATAAGAACCGTAAGCTGCCGGTGACCTGGCTGCTGAAGGCCATGGGGGTCAGCTGGGAGGATAAGCCCTGGAGCTGGCTTACAGAAGCCGCCGCCACGGGCGGTGCGACCTCCAATGAGCAGCTGAAGATGATCTTTGGGGAAGATGCCCGCATGGTTGCCACCCTGGATAAGGACACCTGCAAGGGCAGAGAGGATTCCCTTCTGGAGATCTATAAGCGCCTTCGTCCCGGTGATCCTCCCACGGTGGATTCCGCCGAGACTCTGCTCAACAATTTGTTCTTCGATCCCCGGCGCTATGATCTGGGCAGTGTGGGCCGGTATAAATTCAATAAGAAAATGGCTCTTGCCAAGCGAATCTCCGGATTCGCTCTCGCGGCGCCCGTATCCGATCCCAGAACCGGTGAGATCATTGCAGATGCGGAGGAGATCCTTTCCTCCGAGAAAGCTGAGCAGATCGAACGTAGCGGCGTGAACCGCCTCCTCCTCCGGGATCATCAGGGCAAGGAAGTTGTGGTCTTCTCCAACGGCATGGTCTGGCTGAAGGACTTCGTGCCTGATTGCGAACCTGAAGCACTGGGGCTGAAGGAAAAGGTCCGCCGCATCGTGCTGGAAAAGCTCATGGATCAATACGAGGGCGAAGACCTGATGCAGGCGCTTCAGGATCATGCGGATGAACTGACCCCCAAGCACATCATCCCCGACGACATCTTTGCCTCCGTCAACTACCTCAATTGCCTGGCACACGGCATCGGTGAGCCGGACGATATCGACCATCTGGGCAACCGCCGCATGCGCAGTGTTGGCGAGCTGCTCCAGAATCAGGTGCGTGTAGGCTTCAGCCGTATGGAGCGCGTGATCCGCGAACGCATGACGCTGCAGGATCTGGACATCGTGACCCCCCAGAATCTGATCAATATTCGACCGGTCACGGCAGCCATCAAGGAGTTCTTCGGATCCTCACCCCTGAGTCAGTTCATGGATCAGACGAACCCCCTGGCAGAGCTCACCCATAAGCGCAGAATGTCGGCCCTTGGCCCCGGCGGCCTTTCCAGAGAGCGAGCGAACTTTGATGTCCGTGACGTGCATTATAGTCACTACGGCCGTATGTGCCCTATTGAGACCCCCGAAGGTCCCAACATTGGTTTGATTTCCTACCTTGCCTCCTATGCCAGGGTGAATGAGTATGGATTCCTGGTGGCTCCCTTCCGCCGTGTGGAGAAGGGCACCTGCAGGGTGACAGATGAAGTCCATTACCTCACCGCTGATGTGGAAGACGAGTATATCGTTGCCCAGGCGACGGAGCCTCTGGATGAGAACGGTTGTCTGGCAAACAAGCGCATTACCTGCCGTCACCGGGATGAGATCATCGAAGTGGACAGAGAACGGGTCGATTATATCGACATCAGCCCCCGCATGATGGTCTCCATCGCCTCGGCCATGATCCCCTTCCTGGAGAACGATGACGCGAACCGTGCGCTGATGGGCGCAAACATGCAGCGGCAGGCTGTGCCGCTTATGGTGACGGAAGCGCCCATCGTTGCCACCGGCATTGAGCACAAGTGTGCTGTGGACTCCAGCGTGGTCGTCATGTCCGAGGGCGACGGCGTCGTCACCCGGGTCAGTGCCAGGGAAGTGGAAGTCCGCTATGACAAGGGCGACATCGTCAGCTATCAGCTTCGGAAATTTGCCCGGAGCAACCAGGGCACCTGCATCAACCAGCGCCCGGTCGTTTCGGTGGGCGAGCGGGTCACCGGCGATACCGTACTGGCAGACGGCCCCTCCACCAGCCAGGGTGAGATCTCCCTGGGTAAGAACGTGCTTGTCGGCTTCATGAGCTGGGAAGGGTATAACTACGAGGACGCCGTGCTGCTGAACGAACGCCTGGTGCAGGACGATGTATTTACTTCCATCCATATCGAAGAGCATGAGCTGGATGCCAGAGATACCAAGCTCGGCCCTGAGGAGATCACCCGGGATATCCCGGGCGTTGGCGAGGATGCGCTGAAGTATCTGGATGAACGCGGCATCATTTCCATCGGCGCTGAGGTCCATTCCGGCGACATCCTGGTAGGCAAGGTCACGCCTAAGGGCGAAACGGATCTCACCGCAGAGGAACGGCTGCTCCGGGCCATCTTCGGTGAAAAAGCAAGAGAAGTCCGGGACACTTCTTTGAAGGTTCCTCACGGCGAGAGCGGTATCGTGGTCGACGTGAAGGTCTTTACCCGGGAAAACGGCGACGAAATGGGTCCCGGTGTCAGCATGCGGGTGCGCTGCTATATCGCCCAGAAGCGCAAGATCAGCGTGGGCGACAAGATGGCCGGCCGCCACGGAAACAAGGGCGTTGTGAGCCGGATCCTTCCCCGGGAGGATATGCCTTATCTGCCCGACGGTACCCCGTTGGATATCGTACTGAACCCGCTGGGCGTGCCTTCCCGAATGAACATCGGACAGGTTCTGGAGGTCCATCTGGGCTACGCGGCCCAGGCGCTGGGCTGGAAGATCGCGACACCGATCTTCAACGGCGCAAACGAGCAGGAGATCATGGATCTGCTGGAAGGCGCCGGCCTCAGAAGAGACGGCAAAAGCGTTCTGTATGACGGACGTACCGGTCTTCCCTTCGACAATCCGGTCACCGTCGGCTATGTATACTTCCTGAAGCTGCATCATCTGGTTGACGACAAGATCCATGCCAGATCCACCGGTCCCTACTCGCTGGTCACCCAGCAGCCTCTGGGCGGCAAAGCTCAGTTCGGCGGGCAGCGCTTCGGCGAAATGGAGGTCTGGGCGCTGGAGGCATACGGCGCCGCCTATACCCTGCAGGAGATCCTTACCGTCAAGTCGGATGACGTGACCGGCCGTGTCCGGACATACGAGGCTATCGTCAAGGGGATGAACGTTCCCCAGCCCGGTGTGCCCGAGTCCTTCAAGGTCCTGGTAAAAGAGCTTCAGTCCTTGTGCCTGGATGTGCGGGTGCTGGACGAGGAAGGTCAGGAGATTGAACTCCGGAACGATGACGATGATGACGATTACCGCAGCTTCCGGGATGTGGAGAATTACCGCAGTGATGACGACGAACTGATGGACGCGGGATACTCCATCGAGGATGCGCCCGAGGATGCCGGTACAGAAGTGGATTTCGACAGTTTTGATGATGACGACGCGGATTTCGGCTTTGCCGATGACGCGCTCGATACGGACGAGGAGGGCGAATAAATGAGCAGCACGACATTTGACGCCATCAAAATCGGGATCGCCTCCCCGGAGATGATCCGGGAGTGGTCTTACGGCGAAGTAAAGAAGCCGGAAACCATCAACTACCGTACTCTGAAGCCCGAGACCAGCGGACTTTTCTGCGAAAGGATCTTTGGACCCATCAAGGACTGGGAATGCCACTGCGGCAAGTATAAGAAGATCCGCTATAAAGGCAAGATCTGCGACAAATGCGGTGTCGAAGTGACCAAAGCGAAGGTCCGCCGGGAACGTATGGGCCATATTGAGCTGGCTGCCCCCGTGAGCCACATCTGGTATTTTAAGGGCATTCCTTCCCGCATGGGTCTTATCCTGGATATCTCTCCCCGTATTCTGGAGAAGCTCCTGTACTTTGCCTGCTATGTGGTCACGGATCCCGGCCCTGCCTATACCGGACTGCATAAGAATCAGATCCTGACAGATCGGGAATACCGGGATCTCCGGGAAAAGTATGAGGATGATTTCAAGGCCGGTATGGGTGCTGAGGCGGTCAAGGAGCTCCTCAGCCAGATCGACTGTGAACAACTCTCCGCTGAACTGCGCAATGAGCTGAAGGATGCTTCCGGACAGAAAAAGGCCAAGCTGGTAAAGCGTCTCGAAGTCGTGGAGGCTTTCCGTCAGAGCGGCAACCGGCCCGAGTGGATGATCATCGATGTGCTTCCGGTTATTCCCCCTGATATCCGGCCCATGGTACAGCTGGACGGCGGTCGTTTTGCCACCTCCGATCTGAATGATCTGTACCGCAGGGTGATAAACCGCAACAACCGGCTGAAAAAGCTGATCCAGCTCAGCGCCCCGGATATCATCGTGCGGAACGAAAAACGTATGCTCCAGGAGGCGGTTGACGCTCTGATCGATAACGGCAGGCGCGGCAGGGCGGTCACCGGCGTGAACAGCCGTGTGCTGAAGAGTCTGAGCGACATGCTGAAGGGCAAGCAGGGACGATTCCGCCAGAACCTGCTGGGCAAGCGCGTGGACTATTCCGGCCGAAGCGTTATCGTTGTCGGTCCCGATCTGAAGCTGTACCAGTGCGGTGTGCCGAAGGAAATGGCAATTGAGCTCTTCCGGCCCTTTATCATGAAAAAACTGGTGGAGGACGGCAGCGCAAACAACATCAAGAGCGCCAAGAAGATGGTAGATAAGGGCAAGGCCGAGGTGTGGGACGCCCTGGACGATATCATCAAGGAGCATCCCGTGCTGCTGAACCGCGCACCTACGCTGCACCGCCTGGGCATTCAGGCCTTTGAGCCCATCCTGGTGGAAGGCCGTGCACTGAAGCTTCATCCCCTGGTCTGTACCGCTTACAATGCTGACTTTGACGGCGACCAGATGGCCATCCATGTGCCTCTGTCCGCCGAAGCGCAGGCCGAGGCCCGGATCCTGATGCTCTCCGCGAACAATCTGCTGCGCCCCCAGGATGGTCATCCGGTAACCGTGCCCACGCAGGACATGATCATGGGTGCTTATTATCTGACCTTCGAGCGGGAAGAGGTTTTCATCACAGATATCGGCGATGTGCAGCATACGGAGGTCCATGAGGGCAAAGTCGCTCCTCTGGATCTGGTGGAGAAGCTCAATGCAGCGCTGCCGGAAGGGAAGCGGCCTGCTCAGTATACCAAGCATGACAATTTCTCCAGCGAGGATGAGGCCATGCTTGCCTTTGATCGGGGTCTTATCGGTATGCATACTCCCATCCATGTCCGGGTATTCAAGGAGAAGGACGGGGTCATGCAGCACAAGACCGTTGTCACCACCGTCGGCAGGATCATCTATAATGGCCCCATCCCCCAGGATCTGGGCTTTGTGGACCGCAGCGATCCGGAAAAGTACTTCGATTATGAGATCGGGTTCAAGGTGGATAAGAAGAAGCTGGGCATCATCGTGGACAAATGCATTACCCACCATGGTTTCACCCGCAGCACCGAGGTGCTGGACGCGATCAAGGCCATGGGCTTCAAGTATTCCACCCTGGGCGCACTGACTATCTCCATTTCCGATATGACCGTTCCCGAGAGGAAGAAGACGTTGATCGCGGAGACGGAAGAGAAGGTCATCGGGATTGAACGGCAGTATAAGCGCGGCTTCATCACGAATGAGGAACGGGCGCGGTTGGTCATCTCCGAGTGGGAGCACACGACCAAATCCGTTTCCGATGAGTTGGAGCACGCTCTGGATCAATACAACCCCATTTATATGATGTCCGATTCCGGTGCCCGCGGCAGCATGAACCAGATTCGTCAGCTGGCAGGTATGCGCGGTCTGATGGCCAACACCTCCGGTAAGACCATCGAGATCCCGATCAAGGCGAACTTCCGTGAAGGCCTCTCTGTCCTGGAATACTTTACGTCTTCCCGAGGCGCCAGAAAGGGACTTGCCGATACGGCGCTCCGCACTGCTGACTCCGGTTACCTGACCCGCCGCCTGGTGGATGTGAGCCAGGATGTGATCATCCGGGAGGAGGACTGCGGCACTACCGAAGGCGTGTGGGCCTATGCACTGACCAACGACTATTTCCGGGACTATGAGGAGATCATGCACAACGCCGAATTGGCGCGCAATGAAGCGGCCATCTGGAAAAAGCCCGGAAGCACGATGCAGCTTCCCTATGAGGCTGACCCGGACAGCATGGTCCGCAGTTTCGGCGATTCAATCCATGGCCGCTTCCCGGTCTTTGACATCCCCGATCCGGAGAGCGGTGAGGTACTGACGGATGAGCACGGCCCCTTCACGCATGACCGCATGCTCATGGCGGATGATGCAAAGTATCTTCTCGCCCAGGGGATCGTGGCCGTCCGTATCCGCAGCGTGCTGGATTGCGAAGCCAAGCGTGGCGTCTGCTCCAAGTGCTACGGCATGAACCTGGCCACGGGCGAACCGGTCAGCGCTGGCGAAGCTGTCGGTGTCATCGCCGCCCAATCCATCGGCGAACCCGGTACTCAGCTCACCATGCGTACGTTCCATACCGGCGGCGTCGCCGGCGATGATATCACCCAGGGTCTTCCCCGCGTAGAGGAACTCTTTGAGGCGAGGCGGCCCAAGAAGATGACGACACTTGCGGAGATCAGCGGTGAAGTGACCATCGAAGACGCCAAAAAGGCCAATATGGTCACCCTGAGCATTACGGGATTGGATGAGGCGAGTGACACAGTCAGCGCCTCCGGCGAACGCTGGAGCGTCCTGTTGCCCGCGGGCAGCGGCATCCGGGTCAAAAACGGCGATATCGTACAGAAGGGCGACCGTTTGACGGACGGCCAGTACAGCCCCCATGACGTCCTTCGGGTAATGGGACTTGATGCTGCGCATCTGTTCCTCACTCAGGAGGTACAGAAGGTTTACCGTCAGCAGGGCGTGGATATCAACGACAAGCACATCGAAGTCATCGTCCGCCAGATGATGCGGAAGATCCGTATCGATGAATCCGGCGATACCGACCTGCTCAGCGGAAGCACTGTGGACCTCGCGGAGGTCAAGCGTCAGAACGCTGAGATCGAGCGCCGGAACCATGAGCCCAGAGAAGAAGGGGAGATGCCGCTGTCTCCGGCCACGGGCACCCGGCTGCTTATGGGTATCACGAAGGCTTCCCTGGCCACTGAATCTTTCCTCTCCGCCGCATCCTTCCAGGAGACTACGAAGGTCCTTACCGAAGCGGCCATCAAGGGCAAGGTGGACCACCTCATCGGTCTGAAGGAAAATGTGATCATCGGCAAGCTGATCCCCGCCGGATCCGGTCTTTCCGTCTATCGGGACTTTGATCTGAAGGAGATCCGAAATACGGTGGAAGAGAGAGAGCCTTCTCTTACCGGCGAAGCGGTATAATGATCCTCCCCGGGCATTTCCCGGGGAGACTGCATGAATCTTTCGGGACGATGCGGAACAGCAGGCATATCCCAAAAAACAGGTTGACTATGCGGATATCCTGTGCTATAATCCCTATTCGTCTGAAAAGATAAAATTTTGAGGGAAAGGAGGAAAAACATGCCCACTTTTAATCAGTTGGTCCGGAAGGGAAGAGAGCAGGCGGTGTACAAATCTACCGCTCCTGCGCTTCAGAAAGGGCTGAACACGCTGAAGAACCGGGACACGGATCTCAGCTCTCCCCAGAAGCGCGGCGTTTGCACCACCGTGCGTACCCTGACCCCGAAAAAGCCGAACTCCGCTCTGCGGAAGGTCGCCCGTGTGCGCCTGACAAACGGCTACGAGGTAACCGCCTATATCCCCGGGATCGGACACAACCTGCAGGAGCACTCCATCGTGATGATCCGCGGCGGCCGTGTGAAAGACCTTCCCGGCGTTCGCTACCACATCATC
>JAEEGL017367544.1_pt1 | contig 16211 bp, 21 predicted proteins | sample 9134231 | NCBI WGS metagenome assembly JAEEGL01 (sample SAMN16246548, study PRJNA631951) | gut metagenome | biome: gut microbiome; feature: rumen; material: fiber-attached | host: Bos | place: Iran: Karaj | collected 2018-10
GAGAATCAATTCTTTCTTGAATATCAGGAGTACCAGTTTCATGAGTAGCCCAAATAGCATCAATGAAGGCTTGATCATTAGCTACAGGATCTAGTGAACCAAAGATACCAATATCAGCAATTACTGGATCTCCTTGATGTGCATCACAATCACAATCTACTGAAATAGCATTAGCAACTGTTATATACACAATTGGTTTATTATTTTCTTTTAGGTAATCAGCTACAGCTGTAGCTGCTTCAGCCATAGATTCAATAAACTCATGTTGTTCATATTTGGCACTCCAACAAGCATCTGGGTCTTCTGTTTGACCACATGAATGAATATATGCTTTACCATTACGTGATGCAATACCTATTGATTGGTTTTTTAAATTAGCACCAAATCCTCCCATAGCATGTCCTTTACCATGAGCTAAGTTTAAAATACTATCATAGTTTTTAAAGTTTTCACCAATAAGATCATATTTTAAATGTTGTCCTTTATAAACAGGTATTTTAAATTCACCAGGTCCATCCATGATATCTACATCGGCAAATGATGTAAATCCATGTTTTTTAGCAACTTCTAAATGTTCTTCTACTGTATTTCTTTTACCAGGGTATGCTGTATTACATTCAATAATAGTTCCATTTAGTTTTTTTACTAATGGTGATATTAAATCTGCTTTTAAATATCCTTTGGCTCCATCTTCACCAGTTGAGACTTTTACTCCTATTTTTCCTTTTAGTTCTACTCCTAATTTTTCATATATTTCTATTAATTTTTCTGGAGTTATTTCTTTAGTAAAATATACTTTTGCTTTTTCCATATTATTCTCTCCTATAATCTTTTTTCATGAGTTTGTTCATAAACGCTTATTCTATCTTTACCTGCAGATTTAGAGGCATATAAAGCAGCATCGGCTTTTTTCATTACATCTTCGATTTTTTCTTCAGCTTCTCTTTTTGCTACACCCATACTTAAGGTTATTTGATGATCTCCTAATCGTAATTTATCTTTAACTTTTTGTCTTATTTCTTCTGCTCTTTCTTTGACAACTTCTTCTGTGCAGCTGTTACTAAAGATAATAATAAATTCATCGCCACCAAATCGGCATACATAGTCTGCAGTACGAACGCTCTCTTGTAATATTTGACCTACTCCTTTGATAGCCATGTCTCCTATGTCATGTCCATAGTTATCATTTATAGCTTTGAAGTTATCAATATCACACATTAAAATACTACCAAAATCTCTTATTCTTCCTAAGACTCTTCTATTATTAAGTCCTGTTAATGTATCAATGTTAGCTATTTGAGATAAGTAGTTTCTTTCTTCTATTAGTTTTCGAACTAATCCTATTAGTTCTTTATCTTCTACGGTAGAAAGTTTTTCTAATAGTCTTGAAATATATGCATCTTTTTCTTGCATCATAATTTATACCAACTTTCTTTATATTATTATATAATTATTATTCTATTTTTACTAGAAAAAACTATATTGTTAGGTTATAACTAATATCTAATAATTCTTTTATTTGTTCTTGGGATACTGAACCATCTAATAGTATTGATATCCAATATTTCTTATTCATATGATAAGCGGGTACAATACCTTGTATTTTTAATAGTTCGGGTATTTCTTCTGTAGGTACTTTTACATTTAAGACATATACTATTTCTTTAGAATCTATACCCACCTTAGTATAAGGTATATCCATTACAATACAAAACCATTTAGCTTCTTGGTGTTTAAAGACAAAAGTGTTTGGTGTATCTTCCCATAAGTATTCCGGTTTAATACTATATTTATCTTTTACATATTTTATTATTTGATGAAGTGTATCATTTTCATAATCTTTTTCATAGCATGTTGATAAAATGGATTTTATCAACAATTCAAATTCATCTCTTATATTGCCAACATATTCACCATTAATAGTTTCAATGTAAAATGGCATGTATTCTTCATTAGTTGAATTATCTAATACTGTTGATAAGACTTTTTTATCATTTATTTCAAGATGATAAGTAAATTCTTTATTGGAAGATAGTTGATCTAAGATGTATTTATCTTTATTTTTAATAAAACCAAATTTAATTAGTTTATCTTCTTTATACTTAAAACGATTAAAGGTTTTTGATATATCATGCATATGAATCACCTCGATTTATTATAACAAAAAAATGCTTAATATTTAGCATTTTATCGTTTTCTTCCATTTGCATTAGTTTGTTTTTGATTAGCAAGTCGTTTTGTACGATCATAAGTAATTCTTAATTCTCCATTACAGTATTCTTCGCCGAAATCATATCTAACTGAAATAAAGTAAGGACTTAATAATTCATTTACCATATGTTCATTGTATTCTTCTGGAACTCTTTTTCTTGTAAATGGTTCATAAACTAATCTAATAACTGTTTTGTCAGGATGAATTTCTATCATTGATTTGTCAATATTATTTTTTTGATTAACATTATACTCACCGAATAAATCACGAGATATTCCTAAATTAATTTCTTTTTCTCCATATTCCGTAACACCAGCCATTAGTGATGCTAATAGATTAATAACAGCTTCAGCAAATGCTTCACATAATTCTCTTTGTCTTTGTGCTTTTTCGTCTATTAAATCTTGAATAACTTCAAATTTCTTTTCAACTATAGAGTCGAATTCTTCCAATGACATCATAGTTTTTCCCTCTTTCTTGGTTTGTTATTATAACATAAGCATAAAAAAAATAAAGACTTAATAGTCTTTATCCATATAACTCTTGAGTTAAAGCCATGATTCTGTTACGTTCAGTATAAATTTGTTCTGTAAGATACATGTTTCTTCGACGCTCTTCTTCTAAGGCTTTATCTAAACGTCTATTTAATTCATCTACGACATATCTAGTTTTTTTAGCTGAATATGTTTCAATATTTAATTTAAATTTATTTTTGAAAAAGCTAATAGCTTCGTTGGTTCTTCTTGCTCTATCTGGATCCACGGCTTACTACCTCTTCCCTAGATTGTTCTCTTTGACGTTTTTGTTCTTCTAAAGCCATTCTTTGTTGTTGTAAAGATTTTAATTCAACTTCTAAACTATTGTTTTTCATATGTAGTTTTTCTGCTGCTTTTGCTTTTTCTATTAAGGCTTCTACTTCTTCTAAGGATACACTTTTATTCATAATAAAACCTCCTATTATCAATTTAATTATATCATAGGAGGTTTTAAATATTTAGTTTTTAGTAAGTCTCTTTACATTTTTATGTTCTATATACCATTTAAGAAATTCTTTAGTTCCTGAGGTATGTAATTTATTTCTATTTTGTCTTTGTTCATCAGTCATTTCTGATAATGTTATATCATAACCATCAGGAATAAAGACATGCCATAGGTTGGACCATTGGGCTTCTTTATCAAGACCATGTTGTTCATAAGTTATGGTACCAGGACTTACACCATAGAAAGTATGAAATTCTTCGCCATCATAGTAAGTCGTACAATCCATAAAGTAAGCATGACGATCCGTTACATCTTTCATATCACTCAATAGTTTCGGTATATCATTAGCAATACCACTTCTTTTAACGAATGCTCCTGGATAACCAGGATTGTTTGGATAATGTTCTATATAAAAACCAGCATCTGTTACAAAGACTTCTGTTTGTAACATGTTATAAGCATTTCTTGCTTTTTCTTGAGAAATAAATGTTATATCATTAACTTCTGGTTCTTCAAAATCATAATCAAAGAAAGCAACATCGATTCCTTCTTTTTCAAAGCGTTCTTTTACTGATAAGTATTTACCATGATTTCCTGTTACATATGTTAACATTATTATCTCCCCATTCAGCTATATAATAACACATATATAGGAAATATATCGTCAATATAAAAAATATGGGATTTTATGTCATAATTTTGTTGTTTGTAGTACAAATGTTTGCTATAATAAACAATCAGGAACATTCAATAGTTGGGTGCTGCCTCCATCAAGAATGGAGGTGATGCTAAATGAGTAAGAAGGATTTTTTAATCTTTGTATTACTATTCATCATACTTACACAAATAGCATTACTTTTTGTAATACTAAAGTAAGAAAAAGCACCTAACTAAATCTAGTTAGGTGCACCAAAAACTATAGGTAGCACTCAACTTTGGAGATTGAATGTTCCTTTTTGATACTTTAATTATAATATAAACAAATTAGTTTAGCAAATTAAAATGTTTCATTTAACAATTCTATTTCTTTAACATCTTTTAAATAAAACTGACGAATATCTTCTCTTAATTCACAGTAAGCTGCAAAGCACCAACCATCTTTAAAAAGAAATAATTCAGCAGGATGAACGATTCTATATTGGTCCCCTGATGATTTAGATGTATAAAGTATTTTTACTTTTCTTTTCTCTTTGATAGCTCTTGTTATTATATTGTATTTATTTTGATCTTCTATAGATAGTTTTACTTTATACTTATTAGTATCTATTTTTATTTCTTGATTTAGAACATATCCACCATAAGGACCCATAATAGTATCAATATAGATACCTGCTTTTTCTAAGTCTTCTTTATATACTCTAATCATTCTTGGTGTTACTTCTAAGATATTAGATAGTTCATTGATACTATATTTTCGACCAGTAGATAGTAATTGTAGCATTGTTAAGGTATTAGATAGTTTAGACATAGTATCACTTCCTTTGCCAAATATTATAGCAAATTTTGACTGATTTGAAGAGATATATTAAAATGTTATATAGGATTTGAGGGGGGATTTAGATGAGCGATTTTTATTTACATGCCATAAATACTACTGGTGATATTAGTTGTATTTTTGAATCTGTTGAATATTTAGAGAAAATATTAGCTACTGGTGCTCTTTTAACTAGACATGCATTAGGTTTACTTGGTAATGGTTTTAATGGTACTAGATATATTTCTTTATCTGATTATGCTAAGAGACATAATAATGTTTATAAAGATGATCCACAATTTAGTGATTATACTGCTTATGAAATGTATTCTACTAAAGCTGTTTCTTTAGCTTTCCCAAAAGAAAACTTAAAAGTTGTTCATCCTACTTTAATAGATCCTCTAGATATTTCTTTATTATCAATGTTGAAATTCTATGGGGCTTCTAGAGATATGCTTTCTAAAAGAATTTCAGATTTACCTGATGAAGTACAAGTTAAAGGAAGTATATCCTTAGAGAAAGCTAGTGGGGTTACTATTCCTGTTAGAGAAATAAATAATCGATTTAAAGAACGTAAATTGTTAGAAATATTTAAAAAGATTTGTTTATTGTTAGAAGAATACGAATATGGTTTTAAAGTATATGATGTTGAATCAATGGATGAATTAACATCTAGTGATGATGTTTTACAAGTAGCAAAAAGAAGTCATTAATTAATGACTTCTTTTATTTTATTAAGATTAGACATGTCTATTTCTGTTTCTTCTCTAGTAAGCATGTTCTTTAATTTAAATACTTTATTAGTTATCTCATCTTCACCAAGGATAATGACATAAGGTATTTGTTCTTTATTACAAAAATCTAATGATTTCTTAAGTTTTTTATCTTCCATTTCTATTTCAACATTATATCCTAATGTTCTTAATTCATTAGCTAGTTTTAAACTTTCTATTTTAGTATTCATTGGGATTACATAAATATCAATATTAGTTGGTTTATTTAAGTCTTCTCTATCCTTTAGTAAAGCAAAGATAGATGTTAAACCAAATGATATACCAATAGCTGGATAAGTATTACCATCATCAATGAATTCAGTGATCATTTTATCATAGCGACCACCGCCACCTATTGCACCAGTTAATTTACCTGTTGTTTCATATACTTCAAAGACATTACCTGTATAGTAATCTTGTCCTCTAGCTAAAGAAGGTGTAAAAGTTGTATATTTAAGAATTTTTAATTCTTTTAAATATTTAGTTAAACTATTTAATTCTTCTAATCCTTCTTTAAGTAATATATTATCAGTATTCTTGAATTTCTTAGTTAATTCTTTTAAATCTAATTTAAAGTATTCTAATAGTTTAGTAATCTCTTCATTATTTAAACCAATATTAGTAAACTCATTAGTTAATTCGAATTCGGTTAATTTATCAATTTTATCGACAATGGTTATGGTTGGTGAAATTAAGTCTTCTATAATTCCTGCTTCAATAATTAATCCTGACATTAATTTACGAGAGTTATATTTAATGTTAATTGGTATTTGTAGTTTATTAAAAGCATCAACATATAAAGATACTAATTCAGCATCAATCATTTCTCCAGATAAACCGACAACATCAACATCACATTGAGTAAATTCTCTATCTCTACCTACTTTAACTGGTCCATCTCTAAATACTTTATTAATCTCATATCTTTTGAATGGTAGTTTTATTTCATTTTTGTTTAAAGCAATAAATTTAGCAAAAGGTACTGTTAAATCATAACGAAGACCTAAGTCACGATTACCTTGATCTTTTAGTTTATAGATTTCATTTAAGATATCATTTGTTTCATCATATTTCCCTGCTAACATATCAAAGTAGCAAAGGATTGGTGTTTCAATTGGTTGATAACCAAATCTTTCGAATGTTTCTTTTAGAATACTATTGATATAGTTTCTTATTCTTTGTTCTTTAGGAAGGAAGTCATATCCTCCTTTAACGTTTTGTATTATCATAATAATTCCTCTTTCTATTTATATAATTTAAAAAGCTATACAAGTGATACCTGTATAGCTTTATATATATTATATTTAACTAAATACAAGCACCACAAATAGCACTTGTACTTACGATTTTAATGTCGTATTAACAAGTGCAGATTATTATGATGATGTAATTTAGTAATTAGATTAAACATAAATAATCTTCCTTTCATGCCTAAATGATAATATATGTTTGGTGTTTTGTCAAAGATTATTCTTGAAAATTTACTTTGATACTGCCAACTCCACCATCGATATCTATGGTATTTTCACCATCACCAATAGTTGAGTTACCTGATACTTTTTCATTATTAATAGTAATACTACCAACACCTTTATCTACTTTAAGACGATAATCTTCTTTTTTACCTTTTATTTCAAATGTAGAACTACCGACACCACATTCTATTTTGTTATCTCCTAAAAGAATTCCTTGGAAAGCAAATTTACCAGTTCCTAAGTCAAGATTCAAATTATTAATTGTAGTATCTTTTTCAATACGTACTTTTCCAGCACCGGTATTGATTTTAGCTTTTTCATTGACATTTGTATTATTTAAATATAAGCTTCCTGCTCCTAAATCTAGAGATAGTGTATTGGTTTTTAACATATCAATGTTTACTTCGCCAGCACCTATTTCTAAATCAAAACTATTAAATAAATAGTTTTCAGGAACAGTAATTAATAATTCAGTGTCAATTGCTTTGATTCTAAAGTTATTTTTACTATTATCTTTAATTATTAATTTGTTTTCTTTTTCTTGAGTTTCAATAAATTTATTGTTTGTTTCGATAGTAAAAGACTCTCCTTCTTTAATAAAGATGTTAGTTGCTTTTACATCTACTTCAATATCTTGATATTGGAAGTTATTAGCATTATATACTTCTTTGGTTTCTTCCATCTTTGGTGATTCACCAAAGAATGATGCTCCTACGGAATAAATACCAATTAGAATGGCACTTATTATAGAGATTCCTAAGAATAAACCAAAGGCCATTGCTAAATACTTTACTACTTTTTGTGTTGATGTCACTTGATATCAACTCCTCCAAAGATACATGTTGCTTCAATATATAGTGTATGCTTACTTTCTTTATTGGTATTCTTTCTTTTGTCATCGACACCACCAAAGAAAGAATTAGAAACGATTTTAACATTTACATCTTCTGGGACGAAAATATCTACTCCACCGAAGACACAGCACATTTTAATTTTGGTATCTTTGGGGAATTTAGCATTTCTTAGATCTAAATCAATACCACCAAAGATAGCATTCATGTCACTACCTTTGAATTCTTCATCATTTATTTTAATATTTTGAGCAGAGAACATAGCTGTATAATTTTGAAGATCTTTACTATTTATTTTAGATAGTTCATCTTTTACTTTAGCTTGAAAAAAGTTTTTAAATATCATTGATAAACCAAAGATAATGATAATAATTGGGAACATTAAACGCCAAACTAAGTCAAAATCAATTAAGTCTCTGGCTCCTAATAATAAGAGAATACCAATAGCTAAAGCTATTAAATCTCCTGTTTTATCTTTTTCAGTTAATAAGCCAATGAATGCTGGAACAATTATTAATAGAGTCCACCAGCCGTCAAAGAAAATATTTAAATTGTCTATAACTCCTAAACTTTTTAATAGTAATAGTACGCCAATAGCTACTATTACAATTCCAATGATTATATTCTTAGTATTTTTCATCTTAACTCTTCCTTCCTCTTAAAAACTTGAATAATTCTAAGTCAGCATCCATTTTCTTAGGTAATTCATTATTTTTCTTTTTATCAATGTATGCTTCTACTTCTGAATCAGTTGGTTTACTGGTTACAAAGGTTATTTCATCTTTGGAGAGTCGTAGTTCTTCATATAGTTTATTAATCAGTTTTTCTCTTAATTCATTTACCTTTAAACTACTATATCCTTTTAGATTTTGCTCTTTGCAATCATTTATTAAATCAGACTTTAATTCTTTATTAATTTCTTTTGTTCTTTTTAAGGCTTTTTTGATTTCTATGCCGGTCCATTCATTCATGTTAATCACCTAATAAAATTATAGCACACAACAATTGAAACCTCTTCCTTTTTTCTTATTTTTTAGCAAAAAGAAACCAATTCTTGCGAATTGGTCGAGTATAGATGTTTTATTTGAAGTATTTATTTAAATTATATATGTCATAATTTAAATAATTGTAAATTTATTCTTTCCCAATCTCCTTTCCCATTTTCAATTTAACAAATTATTATTAAATTTGTAAACATTTGATATTTTTGTGTTATAATCTACTTATGCAATGCCTCAGTGGCGGAATTGGTAGACGCGCTGGACTCAAAATCCAGTGGTAGCAATATCGTGTGGGTTCGAGTCCCACCTGAGGCACCATATAAAAAGCAAAGAACTTGTAGATAGTTCTTTTTTTGTTAATTAAAAAATGGATTAGTAAATCCATCTTATTTAATATATTCCTTTGATATTACTATAACTGGTCTTATACCCATATTATTCCCAAAATTTCCTTGTTCATTCCATTGACTACCTGGTTTATATCCAACTATATATCCAGTAATGCTTCCATCTAGAGTAACTATATAAACATATCTATTATCAGGGTATGAACCTACAGAATCTTCTACAGCTTTAGACATAGTCCAATATTCTTCACTATCATTTAATAACCAAGAATTCTCTTTAATAGAATCACAAATATCGCTTTCACTAGGACCGCATTGTTTTTTGCTTGTTAATCCAGTAGCTAAAATTTCTTCAACAGTAATTAATCTTTTTTCCTTAACATTTGTCCAATCACTTGTTAATTCATTTAATTTGCTTTGAATTAGTGAACCTTCAAACTCGTTTTCATCACTATAATCTTCTTGAAACGCACTTGTTCCAAAGCTTTTTTCGGCAAATAAAGTAACATATTCTTCATTTTGGGAAGATTGTTTTAGAACATAAAATGTTGATTCATTAGAATCATTTAATTTTACTGTAACTTTATCACCTATTTCGTAAAAATTATATTCCTTTTTGGTACTTTCATCTTCTTGAGAATCTTTTTTTTCTTTATCAGCATTATTGTCCTTATCATTTGTATTAACATCTTTATTAGTATTGCTTAAGATTTTATCATAAACAATATATCCTCCTAGTCCTAATACTAAAAGACATAAAATTACTATTATTGCATATAATCCTTTACTATTCTTTTTTTCTTCTTCCATTTTTATTCATCTCCTATTATTATCATAGCATAAAAATCATATGTAATATATATAGTAAAAGTTCATTTACACAAGAAAATAAAAAAGCTGTGGGTAAACCACAATTCAAAATTCATTATTTTTCTGTAGTGTTTTTGTGGGAATAATATTGATTCAATTCATATTATATCAAGTTGCTAAAAAGACACAAAATTATTTGAAACAATCCGAAATATCAACAAAGTCAAACCAATTTGTATTATTTTAACTAGTTTCATTAATTTAAATGTTATAACTCAAAATCCAGTGGTAGCAATATCGTGTGGGTTCGAGTCCCACCTGAGGCACCAATAAAAAAAGAAAGAACTATTTGCTAGTTCTTTTTTTATTGTAATTCTTCTAAGTCTTCTGCTAAATAATTGTAATCCGTAATATATTTAGCAAGTACTCTTTCATCAGGATTCATAAATGCAACATAGTATTCTTCTTTATTCATTTTAATCTTTTTAATTCTAAATTTCTTATTTCGAATAGCATTGATAGTATTTACTTCTTTCCTTAAACTGACAATTAATATTATTGAATCAACTATATAGGCAGTAAATAAGATTAAACCAATTATGATATTTAGTAGACAATAAGTAAATGACATTACTAAGATTAAAAGATTAATGAAGACCATCATTTTCTTTTTATCTTTAAATGTTTCATCATAGACATCTCTTATTATACGATTAGTATTTATTTCTTCTTTAACATTAGGATTATAATTTTTTAATTTAGTATATTCATCTAAATCTTCTACTTTGATTACTTCATCAAAGATTTCTTTAGATATTTGATACTTTTTAGAATTATAGATTTTATGAACTAAACCTTGTTGAGATATTATTAAGTAATACTTTTCACCATCTTCAGTATTTTCTTTGACATTATCAGTTATTTTAACTGTTTTATTATATAAATCATAATACTTAGCAAAGTATAGAACGGCTTTAAAATCATCTTCTTTTTTAGTTAACATTTTATGATGATCTAAAGTATCTACTGCTATAAAGTATTTCTTTTTTCTTTCTTTTAAGAAATTATTTATGGTGTAATAGATAAAGAAAGAAAAGACAGAGATGAATAAAATAGAACTAGCAATACCAAAAATCATCGTTGTTTTATTATCTTTAGTTTTAATACTTAAAACCATTATAAAGATTCCTACTACGATAAATAGTAAAGAGAATAATGTTATTAAGATTGCTACTGTTAGTTGGCCTTCTTGTTTTAAGGCATTTTTACCAATTGTTTTGTGCTTTTTCATCTATGTTCACCTATTATTCATTATAACATTTATTTTGGATTTTTATAGCAAAAAATGACAAATATTAAATAATGAGTATAATACTCCACCAGAGGTTGATGTTTATGGAAAAGTATAAAGTTAATAGATTACTTTTAGAAGTAACTAGATTATGTAATTTAGATTGTAAACATTGCTTTAGGGGTGAAGCAGAAAATGTTTTTATGGGTTATGAAACTATAACTAATATTTTAAAAAATATTAGTGAAATAAACCATTTAACTTTATCTGGTGGAGAACCTTTATTAGCACTTAATCAATTAAATGCTATTGCTGAATATATAAAGAGAAATGACATCATGGTAAATGATATTACTATTGTTACAAATGCAACAGTTTTAAATGCTGATGTAATTAGAGTTTTAGAAAAACTACAAATGGTTTGTAGAGATTTACATATAAGAGTATCTGATGATAAGTTCCATAGAATGGCTTTAGAAAGAAAAGGATTAGTTAATCGTCGTTTAGTTAATTTTGAATTATTACATAAATTATTTGGAGCTACATTATATGGAACGCCAAGAAAAGATCGAGTTCCTTCAATTATTGAAAGTGTTGGTAGAGCTACTAAATTAACAAATGAAGATATGGAAGAAGTTAATAGTTATGGTGATTATAGAACTTATTATGTTTTAAGTAAGTCTGCATTTTGGGAAGGTGTCGATATGACTGTTCAATATGATATTCCAAAATATATTGGTCATCATGAAATTGAAGGTTTACTTAATGTTAATGCTCATGGATATTTAACTGATTCTTATGCTTCTTATAAAGATGCTGATAGTCATAATATTGAAGAATGTAATCTTAATAATGTTGGTTTATTAGAAGCAATTCAAAATAACAGTTTAAGAGTTTATGCCTTAAAGAATCAAAAAGAAAAGACTTTATAATAAAGTCTTTTTTTATGTTCCTAATATTGGGGCGCCTTCTTTAGTTGTTTTTACTGTTGGTTCTTCTGGTTCTTCTTGAACTTCTTTTACTTCTACTTCGTCTTTTGATTTGTCTTTTGGAAGATTGTTATGTAAGATTGAATATAAACAAACAACTGCAAAAGCTACTATACAAAGAATTGTTATTTTTAATGCTTTATCGCTCATATATTATAAACCCGCCTTCTTAAATGCCTCTTCTACGGCTCCTTTTTCCCAGTAACCGATTAAGCCACCTACTACTTTACCTTTTCTAATAAACATTGTACCAGGTGTTCCTTCAACTATTTGTGCTCCATAGTTTTGCCATTCACCATCACCTGTTAAAGATGACATTATATTATATTCTTCAACATTTGATGGTTCCCATGTACTTAAATCTACAATTGATGTCATATCAATGTATCTAATTTTTACATTATGTTCTTCTGCTACTTCAGAAATGATTGGTACATATGCTACACAGTAACCACAATTCTTACGAGCCCACAAAACAACTATGGTTTCATCTTTAGATTCATTTTTAATATCACTTGGCATGATAACTTTAAAGTTATCAGTTGAATAAGTTTCTAATGGTTGTTCTTCTTGATTGTTATTATTGTTATTTGTACCTAATCTGTTTTCTAATTCTTCTACTCTATTTATCAGTTTATCAACAGCTTTTGTATTAATAACTGTATAAGCTATTAAGATTCCTATTAGAATAAAACTAATAAGAAATCCTAGAGCTATTAATTGATCTTTATCTACATTATTCTTTTTCATTTTATCACCTAATCTACTATTTCTATTTCTAAGACTTTAGCTAAATCAATAGCTTGTAAGGTATTTACTTTCATGCCTTTGATGGCATCTGGTGTTATTCTAATACCATCAATTATTGAAGTACTAAAATCAATTCCTTTTAATGGTGTTTTATAGAATTCAGCACCAGTAAAGTCATCTTTTTCGATGGTTAGTTTTTTTATTTCAACATTATAGAAATTACTTTCCATAAGATTAGTATCTATTATACACGATTCTTTTATTTTTGTATCTACTATATTTAAGTATTTGCAAAGCGAGTTTTGAATATTTAAATTAGTAATACGCATATTATTTAAGACAGTACCAGTTAAGCGACAATTGCTTATTTTAACATTGTTAAAGCTACAATCAACGAATTTTATATTTGATAAATCACTTGATTTAAATTCTGTTTCTTCAAAAAAAACACTATCATAGGTGGTATTTGATAAATTGTCATCTATAAATACACAGTTCTTGATAGTTTTGTTTTTTATGATTTTATTACTTAGATTTTCTTTTGTATAAGTATTATTAATGATATCTACTTCATCTTCAAGATAACTATTCATTTTCTTCTGGTTCCTTATAGATTGATGAGAACAATTCCGTTTCATCTTGTGGTGTTTCTTCTTGTTTTACAATGGTTGGTAAATCACTAATTGATGATAAACCAAAGTAATCTAAGAATTCACTAGTTGTAGCATATAGATTTGGTCTTCCTGGCATTGTTGATTTACCAGCTTCTTTGATAAGGCCTTTAGCAACTAGTTTTCTTAGCATATGAACAGTATTTACTCCACGCATTTCATCTATTTCAATTCTAGTTATTGGTTGATTATAGGCAACAATAGCAAGTGTTTCTAATGCTGCTTGTGATAAAGTATTACTTTCGTGATTTTCTATCAATTTTTTATAATACTCTTTATGTTCTTTTTTAGTTGTTAGTTTGAAAGCATCACCTAAGTAACTAATCCTAATTCCACGATCTTCACTGTCGTAAGTTTTTTTAAGTTCCATTAGGATTTCTTTGGCTTTTTCCATATCAACATCTAAGATGTCACATATTTGATTTAAGGTTACACCTTCATCACCAACGACAAATAATATACCTTCCAAAACTCCTTTTAAATTCATTATGTCACTTTCTCTCTATCATGATTGGGGAAAAGTTATCTTTCTGTGTAAGAATTATTTCATTGTTTTTAGTCATTTCTAATATGGATAAGAAAGTAACTATTACATTTTCTTTAGTTATTTCAGTAAATAATTCTAAGAAATTAACTCTTTTTTTATTATTTAAAATTGTTCTAATATCTTTTATTTTGTCTTCGATATTAATCTCTTTTTTAGTTACTTTAGTATTTAATGGTTTAGTTAATTGTTGACGTTCTAAGAATTGTTTATAAGCATTAAACAATTCTGTTATATCAAATTCACCTTTATCAATTGTATTATCAACATATTCTTGTAAAGATTCTGGTAATTTGGTAAAGACTTCACTTCGCTTTTCTTCTAATTCCTTGAAGTCTTCAGTTATTTTTTTATATTTTTCATATTCTACTATCTTATTTCTTAGATCTTCTTCAGAATTAATGGAGAATTCATCTTCTTCATCCTCTTCTTCTTTACGATTAACTAATAATTTACTTTTTAAATGTATTAATTCTGCAGCCATTACTAAATATTCACTAGCTATATCAATATTCTTTTCTTCTAAACTATGAATGAAGTCTAGATATTGATTAATTATGTCATGAATATTAATTTCATAGATGTCCATTTTAGATTCTTTTACTAAGTGTAATAATAAATCTAGTGGGCCTTCAAAATCATTTATGCAAAAATTATACATCGTTAGTTTCCCCTATCTACATGCATATCCTTGTGATTCTAATTCAAACGCTATGGTATTCTTATCGGTATTGTATCTAAAGAAACGATATGTTTTTAAACTAGTTATTTCATTGTCTGATATTTTTTCTAATAATATTTCATTTAATTGAGTGAAACTATTACTATCTTCAATAATTGTTGATGAGAAATTGTTTATACTTTTATACTTATATGTTAAATCTTTGAACTTAACAAGATCATCATTAAAATATGCATCAGTATTTGGCTCTAAATATTTTTCTTTGATCTTAACAAGTTTTCCATTTATCAAATAGTATTTCATTTCATCATAATTATAAGTACATGTTAGAACCTCAAATTCACCTTCTGTTTCTGATAATGATACATTAGGATATTTAGCTTCTGGTATTTCTTCTAGTTTAATAAAGCCAGCTTTTTCTTTAGCTCTTTTACTTATTACTAAGCTTAAGTCGGTAGCTGCTTTACTAGCGACACCATTGAATGAATGAATTAAAGCGTAGTACATAGGTGAAGCTTTTTCAGGATCATCACTTTCATAGAAGACAATGTAATACTTCTTATCAAATTGATATATCTTGTCACCTACATTTTGTAATGTAAAGGTTAATAAATTATCATTATGTTCTGTAGTTCTAACAAAGTTGATTAATTCTAGATTTCCTATTTTACCTCTGGTTGCAGCTGATTCAAGACGAATATAACCACTATCTTCTTCAACTTCTTCTTGTTTCTTAGGATTAGTTTTGAAGAATGTAGAAAAATCATATTTCTTACTAATTTTAGGCAAGGCAATAATAACACCTACTAAGGCTAAGAAGAATAATACTACAACAATTGGGTTACCAAGTTTTTCTGGTTCAATTTGATATAGTAGTTTTTCATCAGTATTAAAGTTTTTCTTATGGTTAGCAGCTTTTTCTTCTTTGCTAAGAACAACTTCTTGTACTACTTCTTCCTTCTTTTCTAGAACACGAGGTATTTCTACTACTTGCTTTTGCATTTGTTTTTGTTCTTCTGTTTCTTCTGATTGAACACCAAACATTTGGGTAAAGTCTGCAGATCCTTGTGTTGCACCTTGTATTTTTTCAGCGTTTTCATCTCTAGCTTCAGAATTAGCTATAGTGTTTACAACAGAATCACTATTATTTTGGATATTTTGTTTTTCTTCTTCCATATATATCCCCTCATTCTTCATTATCTATTATATCAAATAATGAGAAATTAAAAAAGAACTTTAATGCAAAAGAAAATGCTATTTTTCAATAGCATTATTTGATATTAACTATATATGGATTAGCTGAAGTTCCAGCTCCTTCATATGTTAATGATTATGTTATGTTGATTACTGTTCTTACATC
>JAEEGL011413969.1_pt1 | contig 16210 bp, 13 predicted proteins | sample 9134231 | NCBI WGS metagenome assembly JAEEGL01 (sample SAMN16246548, study PRJNA631951) | gut metagenome | biome: gut microbiome; feature: rumen; material: fiber-attached | host: Bos | place: Iran: Karaj | collected 2018-10
AGCACCGGTCCGTGGAGCGGGCAGATGGTCTTTATCTCGAGCCCCGCGGCTTTCTTTAAGACAGCCTGCACCTGCTGGCCGTATTTGCCTACTATACCGAAATAGTATCTCCTCGCCTCGCAGGCCCAGTCCTCGTCGGCGTCGAGCGCTCCGAACTTTCCGAATCCGTCTGCTGAGAAAAGGACCTTATCCGTGCTGTCATAGGTCATGACTACCTCGGGCCAGTGGACCATTGGAGCCGTCACGAACGTCAGCGTATGCTTCCCCAGCGAGAGGGTGCTGCCTTCGCCTATGACGATCCTTCTGTCCTCGAATTCGGTCCCGAAGAAGTTCTTCATCATATTGAAGGCCTTCTGGGACGAAACTATCACGGCATTCGGATAGTTGTTCATGAAATTGACTATGTTTGCCGAATGGTCCGGCTCCATATGCTGGACTATAAGATAGTCTGGGGCCTTCCCTTCAAGTATGCGCGAGAGGTTGTCGAGCCACTCGTGCGTGAATCTTCTGTCGACCGTATCCATGACGGCCGTCCTGCCGTCGAGTATGACGTATGAGTTGTAGGCCATGCCGTTGGGCACTTTGTACTGTCCCTCGAAGAGGTCTATCTCATGGTCGTTCACCCCGGCATACCTTATATCATCTGATATGAACATTTATCTCCTCCGGTTGTCATTCCCTGCTCCAAAATACACGTGCCTTAAGGGGCACGCTCATCTGCAGGGATACAGTATTTATAATGATCACCATCTTAGTATATTCTATCCTATATACGTTCTTATTTCAAGCTGAGGCATGCCTTAGGGAAATAAAGAAAAGGCCCTTTCCGTTTTACGGGAAAGAGCCTGTCTTACCGTGTTTTTCAGCTGATCTTTATATAGTCGGAGGACATGTATCCGTACATTCCCCTGAATATTATCCTGTACCAGCCCTTGAACTTCGTCTTCTCGAGGATCTTGACCTTCTCGCCCTTGGGAGAATACGCCAGCGTATTGAAGGCCGTGCCGGGGCCTCTCCTGAGCCTTACGTCGGAACCCGTCACGGTGCCCTCGCCTATGACCTTGAGACCGTTCTCCTCTATGGCTATGTCGGCCTTCTTCATGTATGCGAATCCGGACTTGTATCTGATCTTCACCATACCGTCAGCGTTAGCCTCGGCGGTCTCCCAGATCTCTATCAGCGAATTCTTTATGAGCGTCCTCACGTTCGTATAGGTGCTGCCGTTCTTCTCATATACGGCCGCGTCCTTGTTGGTAAGGCCTATGGCGACCGGTCCGTCAGTCACGGTGCTTCCGCTGCCTGCATCGGTCACCTTTACGTTGCACTTGGCCGTGTATTTTCCGTCGGAGGATTTCGCCGTAATCACCGCGGCGCCCGCCTTTAAGCCCGTTACCTTGCCGTCCTTGTAAGTGATGACGGAAGTATCCGACACCGTGAAGGATACCGTGACTCCGGAAGGCAGCTGTTTTGCGAGGCTCAGCGCCACGGAAGAGCCTTTCTTTACCTCGAGCGAGTCGGATGAGAAGCTTATCGAATATGTTTCCGTACTGCCTGTCCTCGTGATATATATCGAATACATATATCCGTACTTGCCGGCATAGAGTATCCTCGACCATCCGGTCTTCTCTTCATATTTTATGATGTATATGAGATCGCCCTTGTTCGCCTTTCCGAGGCTGTCGTAGCCGGTGCCCGGTCCCCTTCTGATATTCACTCCGGAGCCGTTGACCTTGCCCTTCTCGGTCGCCGTCATGCCGCCTGTCTCCAGCTTCACATAGTCCGAATGGACGTACGCGGCCGTTCCGTTGTAGTTTATCTTATAGAAACCGTTCGTCTTCGTCTTCGAGAGGAGCTCGACAAGGTTCCCCTTAGCCAGTTCTGCTTTCTTTGCAGTGGAAGTGCTGGCATCTGCCCTTACGTTGACGCTTCCGGTAGTTATGCCAAGCGCCACCGTCCCGCTGCTCACGGTCACGTTGCATTTTGCGGTGAAGGCTCCGTCTTCCGTGGTCACCGTTATGACGGCCGTCCCTGCCGCGACTCCCGTGACATTACCCGCGGTGTCGACCTTTGCCACGCCTGTATTCGAGGATGCCCATGTGACCTTCTTGTTCGCCGCTTCAGCCGGTGATACCGTCGCCGTGAGAGAAGCCTTGTCTCCCTTCGCTATCACGAGATCCGAAGCTGAGAGCTTTACGCCTGTCACTTTTACAGCCGCTTTCGTTACCGTCACTGTGCATTTTGCGGTGAATCCGCCGTCCTTTGCAGTCGCCGTTATGACAGCCTGGCCTTCGGCTGCCGCTGTTACCTTGCCCGCGCTCACTGTAGCTATCTTTGCGTTCGACGTGCTCCAGGTGACCGTCTTATCAGACGCGTCAGAGGGAGCCACCGTCGCTGTCAGCGTCTTCGCCTCACCCGGCTTAAGAGACATCTCTTTCATGTCAAGAGAGATTCCCGTAACGGCAACAGTGCCGTCGCTCACCGTCACGGTGCACGACGCCTTGAATCCGCCGTCCTTCGTCGTCGCTGTAACGGTGCAGCTGCCTTTCGCGACTGCCGTGACCTTGCCGGCGCTCACCGTCGCGACCTTGCTGTCGGACGTCGCCCATGTGACCGTCGTGTCGGCAGCGTTCGCGGGAGCTACCGTCGCCTTTAATGTCTTAGATTCTCCTTTTACGAGCTTCAGTTCCTTCTGATCGAGCGTGACGCCCGTAACGGCTGCCGCGGAACCTGTCACTGATATGTACTGGGATGACATGTATCCGTATATGCCGTTATAGAGGACCCTGTGCCAGCCGGAGGCGGCATTGAGCTTTATGATCGATATGCTGCTGTTCTTTGAAGCCAGGGCAAGCTGGTCGTAGCTGGTCCCCGGACCTCTCCTCACCTTGACGTCCTGACCTGTGACCGTGCCCATGGCCGTCACCTTCATGCCGTCCGCGTCTATCTTCACGTAATCGGTGTGTATATACGCCGCAGTCCCGTTGTAGTTTATCTTATAGAACGTGCTTCCGTATGTCTTGTCGTCTATTATCTCCGCAACTGAACCGTTCGAGAGGACTCCGAGCTTGGAGTATGAAGTCGAGGGCCCTGACCTTACGTTGACGCTGCCGTCAATGGTACCGACTTTTTTAACTGTCATGTCTTCGGGAGGCGTCGTGGAAACGGAGTTCCCTGTCGCAGGCCTGCTTATGTTCACAGCCTTGACCTGGCAGTTGGGGTAATAGAAATCAAGTATGAAGGACGACGATTTGCCTTCCTTCGCCATCTGATACGCCCCGTGCTGCGAGAAGCCCACACCGTGGCCGTTCCTCACAAGAACAAGGGAATAGTCGGCCGTGTTCTCCGTCAGCCTGAAGAGCCTCATGTTCTTCTTCGTGAATATCGCGTATTTCGCGCCCGTATTTATATACGCCGTGAGCAGGCTCAGAGTGTATTGTTTTGCCGTCGTTTTTCCGTTCGCAGTGATGTTTGCGGTAACGGTGAAATCGTATCCCGAAACGAACGGGCACTTTGCGATCGACGGGAACGATGACGCGGAATGCGCCGAGCATTTCGCCGTCGGAACGGATGCGTGCTTGGTATCGGTAACGGGAGCTATGGAGTCTATGGAAACGATCTTTATATTCGCCGCCTCAGTCCCGTCCTTTTCCTTTATGAGATCCTTGAGGTATTTGTCGAGATTTTCCGGCAGGCCCTTTGACGCCGCGTCCTTATATATCGTCACGGTCTCCTTGGGGCTCGTGGAGCATTTGTAGTCGTACGGGTCTTCCTTTACCGTGTCGTACGGTTCGAGAGGTCTCGCATTCCACGCGTGCTGGTATATCTCCACATATCCGCCGTTGGTATTGGTCATGTATACGTCGACGAGCTCGCTGTCACAGTAGAGCACCTTCTTAGCCGTGGCTTCAGCGCCGGCTATGCAGGCAGTCCACTTCGCGTTGTATCCCTTATATACCTGATGCGTCGGGGTGTCGAGCATATCGTATGCGCTGCTCGTGCTCTTGAGATGCGTCATGGCATATGTCCTTGCGATTATCGCCTGGGCCTCCTGTACCGGCTGGGGATAATAATCCCCGACTTCCCCGTAGAGGACGCCTATGATGTAGTCGTCGAGATACACATGGTTAACGAGGAGCAGATATCCCGAGCTCACGGTGAACACCATGTTCCCCCTGTACTTGAGGGAGCCTACGGTTATGAGGTTGACTCCTCCGGACTCGGCGCCTTCCATTATGCTGATGCTGGCTCTGTCCTTTACGACCGTGTTGCCCGAGGCATCTGAAAGAGTGAGCGTGCTGCCGTCCGTGCTGACTGTATAGGCCTGCCTGTAAAGGGTCTTGCTGCTGTCTTCCTTCAGGTAATAGTTGCCGCCAAGCGTTATCGTCTGCGATTTTACCGATCCTATCGAGAGCTTGATCCTGACTACCGACCTGATCTCCCCCGCGGCCTCAGCCGTGCCCGGTATCATCATAATGATCATGAGCACCGCCAGCAAAAGTGATATATATTTTCTAAGTTTGAACATCATTTTTCTCCCTATTTTTAACGGTTAATACAACTCCGATATTATTTAAGCATAAAAGAGGGGCGGCTTTCAATCGCCACTTGTTACGCTCCCGTTATATTTGTGTTAATCTTGCCGCGCTCCGGCTCTATGTACAACTGTTCCCAAAAATGCTATGATTATTTAGGTTAAGGCGGTGTAAAACTATGTTTATCACATTTGAAGGCGTGGACGGTTCAGGAAAGTCCACACAGTTAAGATTCCTCTCCGAGCATCTGGAGCTCATCGGCAGGGAGTACATAATAGTGCGCGAACCGGGGACCACAGAGGTCGGCGAGAAGATAAGGGACATCCTTCTTGACAGGAACAATACGGCCATGTCACCCGTGACCGAGGCCATGCTTTACGCTGCCGCGAGGGTCCAGCTGATAGACGAAGTGATAAAGCCTGCTCTTAAGAAGGGCGTCATAGTCCTGTGCGACAGGTACATCGATTCGAGCGTCGCGTATCAGGCCTTCGGACGCGGGCTCGGAGTAGACGCGGTCCTTAAGATGAACGATTACGCCGTTAAAAACTGCCTGCCCGACATCACGTTCTTTATAGACGTGAGCCCGGAGGCCGCAGGCGAGAGGATGCATTCAAGGACGGACCTCGACAGGCTGGAGCTCGAGAGCCTCGCCTTCAAGGACAGGGTCTATCAGGGCTTCCTCTATATGGCGGAGCGCGAGCCTGAAAGGATAATAAGGATCGACGCTTCCGGCAGCAAGCAGGAAACGAGGGAGAAGATCCTCTCATATATCGGAAGGATCACGTCATGAAGGAACTGATAAGGCCGGAGCTCATACTCGAAGGAAAGCTCGCCCAAGCCTATCTCATATCATCGGATTCAAAGACAGCCTCGCATAAAGCGGCGGCGGATCTCATCCGGCAGGTCTTCTGCCAGAGCGGCACCGGCTGCGGGACCTGCATAGCCTGCAGGAGATTCGATGCGGGCAACCATCCCGATATCCTTGTTATAAGGAACGACCTGGAATCCATAAGGAAAGAAGATATACAGGAGCTCACGTATTTCCTTTCCGTGAAGCCCGTCATGAACGGATACAGATGCATCTATATAGAGGATGCGGAGAAGATGACCCCCGCGGTACAGAACAAGCTCTTAAAATCCTTCGAGGATCCGCCGGCGCATACGGTGTTCGTGCTCTCGGCCGTGCATCCGGGACTTCTGCTTCCGACAGTGGTCTCAAGATGCTCCGTCATACGGATACAGAACGAGCTCGCGTCGTCTTCGGACGCTCCCGAGTTCAGGGCTGCCCTCATGCAGGCGGGCGGCAGCAGGTCTGAGGCACAGGAGCTTATAAACAGCGCTTCCTATCAGGAGATGAGGAAGACGGTCACGGGGATCGCGGGAAGGCTCGTAAGAGGAAGGATATCGGCGGTCTCGATGGCTAAGGATATCATTGGCACAGGCGACGTTAAGACAGCGCTTTTCATGCTGGCGGGCCTGCTTACCGACTGCGCGGCATACCGGATGGGGACAAAAGGCCTTCGCTATGCGCCTGACGCGGAGGATATCATCAAGCAGGCATCCTTAAGTCCCTCTGTGCTTTCGCTTATGGCCGACACGGTCACGCAGTCGATGTCTTTGGAGAGCACGTACAGGACGGTGCCTGACAGGCTGATAACGGAGTCTATGTTCATAGACCTGTACAGGATAATAAAAGGATAGGGTTTGAGCCCTACAGACAGTTTTGGAGTAAAAGATGACTAAGATAGTTGGCGTAAGGCCAGATAAGATGAACCGGATGCTGTTCTTCGACGCGGCCGGCCTGGAGCTCGTCCAGGGCGACTATGCCGTGTTCATGACGGAACAGGGACCGGAGATAGGAAAGGTCATAACTTCCGTAAGGGAGTTAAGGGACGATGCGAAGATAAGCTCTCTCCGCCCGCTCCAGCGCAAGGCCGGGGACCAGGACATGGAAAGGCTTGAGAAGAACAGGGAAAAGGAAAAGGAAGCATTTTCGACCGCCGAGGAGAAGATACAGGCGCTCGGGCTCGACATGAAGCTTATAAACGTGGACTGCTCCTTCGACGGAAGCAGGATCGTGTTCTATTTCACGGCGGAAGGCAGGGTCGATTTCCGCGAGCTCGTAAAGGAGCTTGCCCAGATATTCAAGACGAGGATCGAATTAAGACAGATAGGCGTAAGGGACGAAGCCAAGCTCATAGGAGGCCTGGGTCCCTGCGGGAGGCCCGCGTGCTGCGCGTCCTTCCTTACCGATTTCTCCCCCGTTTCGATAAAGATGGCAAAGGACCAGAACCTTTCCCTCTCGCCCACCAAGATAAGCGGGCTGTGCGGGAGGCTCATGTGCTGCCTCAACTTCGAGAACGAATACTATGAGGAGACAAGAAAGCTGCTTCCGAGGACCGGCGCCGAAGTACTGACCCCTGACGGTGACGGCACCGTGACCGAAGTGAACATACTCACCGAAAAGGTCAAGGTAAGGATCACTCTCCCCGACGGGAGCGCGGACGTGAGGGAATACCCGAACAGCGAGCTCACCGTAGTCAGGGCACAGGGAGCAAGAAAGAAGGAAGCGCCCCAGAACAGGAAGAACAGGGACGGCGGTGAGGATCGTGAGGAAGGCTGAAAAAATTGTGTTTCAAAGAAATATAATTCGCCAAAATACCTGTTGCATTTTATAAGAGCGCTACATATAATAATATTCGCTATATCTTTTAATGGAGGTAATTAATCATGGCAATGAAAATATCAGATGAATGCATCATGTGCGGTGCTTGCGCAGATACCTGCCCCGCCGGAGCTATCTCCGAAGGCGACACCCAGTACGTGATCGACCCCGAAGTTTGTCTCGGATGCGGAGCCTGCATGGGAGTTTGCCCCATGGGAGCTATCTCCGAGGACTGATAGAGTAAGGTCACAAGCCCGCGTCTGCAAAAACAGATCCGGGCTTTTTTAGTATTTATTCAGGGGGACCCCCGCATGAGCGAACGCACAGACGACCTCCAGTACAAGGGGCTTATGTTCATACAGGACGACAGGTATTTTTCATTCGGCACCGACGCCGTTCTCCTGGCGCGCTTCAGCACCGTAAAAAAGGGCGAGAAAGCTGTCGACTTCGGCACGGGCACGGGGATCATACCCGTCCTTTTAGCTAAGGATACGGACGCCGCTTTTTTCGGCATAGAGCTCCAGGAAGGCCCTGCGGCGCTTGCCGAAAGGAACGTAAGGCTGAACGGCCTTGAGGACAGGGTCACCATAATAAACGGGGACATACGTGACGCTTTAAAGCTCACAGGCGGATATGCCGACGTGGTCATATGCAATCCTCCCTACGACAGGCCGGGGTCGGGAGCGATGAAGGACAGCGATGAGATAAGGCTGGCGAGGTACGAGATAGGGATCACTCTTGAGGAGATCGTAAGCTCGGCTTCAGGCATGCTCCAGACCGCGGGAAGACTCTATATGATCCACAGGGCGAAAAGGACCGCCGAGCTCATATATCTCATGAAGCAGTACAGGCTCGAGCCGAAACAGATGAGATTCGTCCAGTCACAGGAGGGAAAGGTCCCCGGCTACGTGCTTGTAAAGTGCGTGAAGGACGGCAGGGAGGGGATCGATGTCCTGCCCCCTCTCATAATGTACGACGGAAACGGAGAACTGACAGATGAAGTCAGAAGAATGTACCATATCAGAAAAGACAGCATATGAGAAGGTCTCGCTCTATCTCGTGGCTACGCCCATAGGCAATCTTGAAGATATCACTTACAGGGCGGTCGACGTGCTGAGAAACGCCGATATGATAGCCTGCGAGGACACCAGGAACACGGTGATCCTGCTTAACAGATATGAGATAAAGAACAGGCTCATAAGCTTCCATGAATATTCCGACAGGGATAAGCTCGAAAAGCTGACAGCCTTCATGAAGGAGGGCAATACCCTGGCGCTTGTATCGGATGCCGGGACACCCGGCATATCGGATCCCGGATATCCTCTTGTAAAAGCCTGTCTTGAGGAAGGCCTTAAGGTCAGCTCCGTGCCGGGTCCCTGTGCAGCCGTCGCCGCGCTTCCTATGAGCGGCATCGATACGAGGCGATTCGTTTTCGAGGGCTTCATACCGAGGGACAAAACAAGAGCGGCCGTCCTTAAAAGGATCTGCGGGAGGACAGAGACCCAGGTCATTTACGAGAGCCCCCATCATCTTTTAGAGACGCTCACCGAGCTTTCTGCCGTGATCCCGGAAAGGAAGATCGCCGTTATAAGGGAGCTCACGAAGATACATGAGGAGAGCCTCCTCACAACGGTCCTCAAGGCCAGAGATCATTTCCTTACGGTAAAGCCGAGAGGGGAATTCGTCCTTGTGCTCGAAGGCGCGGAAGAAAAGGATGACGCTCCTGACGAGGAAGCCGCTCTTCTGTGGCTCAAAAAAGCCATGGATGAGGGGATCACAGGGAAGGACGCGGTAAGGGAGCTGCAGGAGAGGTTTTCCCTCTCAAAAAACGCCGCAAAATCCCTCGTCCTTAAGCTGAAAGAGGAAAGTGAAGACTAAACTTCCCGATATATGACAAAAGGCCCGGAACGGTCACTGCCGTTTCCGGGCCTTTATGCTTTTTAAAGAAATGTCAGTCAAGCAGCTCGTCAACTATCTCCTTCTCGTTGAAATGGTATCTTACGCCCTTTATCTCCTGATAGTATTCGTGCCCCTTTCCCGCAAGTATTATGATATCGTCCTTCCTCGCATTATCAAGCGCGTATTTTATGGCCTCGAGCCTGTTCTCTATCACGACATGATTGTCCTTTTTCATTCCTGACAGTATCTCATTTATGATGTCGCCCGGCTCCTCGAACCTGGGATTGTCGGTCGTGACTATAGCCAGATCGGCGAGCTCTTCGGTTATCTCACCCATTTTCGGCCTCTTCGCCCTGTCCCTGTTCCCGCCGCAGCCGAACAGACAGACTACCCTGCCCTTCGAGAAATGCCTTACGCTCTCGAGGATGTTCTTAAGGGAATCCGGGGTATGCGCATAGTCGAGGATCACTGAAAAATCCCTGCCCTTTGTATCGAGCTTTTCGAATCTTCCTGCCACGCCCTTCACGTCACGAAGCCCCAAAACCACATCCTCTATGTCTATACCGACGGAGAGGCAGGCCGCAGCCGCCGCGAGGGCGTTATACACCATGAATCTTCCCGGTATCATGAGGTCTATCTTCTTCTCGTTCCCGTTCCAGCCTAACGTGAATTCCGTTCCCGAAACGTCGAGCCTTATGTCCTTTGCCGTGAAATCGGCGTCACCCATGAGGGAATACGTAAGGAGCTTGCCTTTCACGCCTTCCTTCATCGTCCCGCTCCAGGCGTCATCCGTATTGATGATGCTCTTTTCCGAAATGCCGAACAGCATCTGCTTTGCCCTGGCATAATGCTCGAAGTCCTTATGGATATCGAGATGGTCCTGCGAGAGATTGGTATATACTCCGGCGTCGAAATGCATGCCGTATACCCTGTCGAATACGAGCGCGCTGGACGATACCTCCATAACGACGCTGTCCGCTCCGTCATCGAGCATCTCCCTAAGCATCTTCTGAAGCTCAGGAGCCTCGGGCGTGGTATGGGCCGCCGGTATCACCTTGTCGCCTATCATATAGCTTATAGTTCCTATGAGGCCGGTCTTATGGCCCGCCTTCTCGAGGATGGACTTCACCATATAGGAGGTAGACGTCTTTCCCTTCGTTCCCGTGATCCCTATCACGGTAAGCTTTTCATAGGGCTTTCCATAGAAATTTTCCGAGATCAGCGCCATGGCTTTCCTGTCGTCAGGCACTTTTATCTGCGGTATGCCGATCCCGTCGAGGAATCGCGTCACGACTATCGCCGCCGCTCCTTTTTCCTCAGCCATCGGAGCATATCTGTGCCCGTCGGTCTCGAAACCCGTTATACAGAAGAAAAGGCATCCCTTTTCGGCTTTCCTCGAATCGTAGCATATAGATGTGATATCGGGATCTCCAGCTCCCCTTATCTCATGATCGACGCCTTTAAGGCAGTCCCTAAGTAACATGTTCATCCTCCTAATTGCAGGTCACGGTGATTATCATTCCCTTTTCCACCGGAGTACCTGCTTCAGGATACTGGGTGGATATGACGCCCTCTCCCACTTCGCCTTCGACGCGGATGTATATATTGCTGTTTTTAAGCTCCTTTATGGCCTCGAACAGTTTCTTTCCTGTTATGTCCGGCACGAGCCCGTATCTGTCAGTCGTTTCAGAGTCGGCGGTGACAGCATATACCGTGCTGCCTCTTCTCAGCTTAGTTCCGGCACCCGGGAACTGTCCCAAAAGCCTGCTCCTGAACCTGTATCCTATCCTGAATCCCGCATTCTCAAGCCTCTGTTCCGCCTCGGCAAAGGTCAGGCCTGCTATATCCGGGACTTCTATGAAGTTTTCACCTGCTCCCGTCTGAGCAGTCTTCATGTATCTGAGAGTCTTTTCTATGAGCGGGGCAGCATAATACGCAGCAGCCGAACCGCTGTAATCTATATCGGGGTCTTCGCTGTTTATAAGGAACAGCACGGCTATCTTCGGATCCTCCGCAGGCGCGAAGCCAAGGAACCACCTGCATACGCCGTCTCCAGTCACGGATACCCCCGTATATCCTCCTATGTCATAGCCCTCGGGCTGGGCAAGAGACGCGTTCCCCTCCCTGGCGTTCTTTTTAAGGATGGTACGCATCTTCTCAGACGTCTCTTCGCTCACCGCTTTTCCCAGATACTCGCTGTCATACGCCCTTACGGTTTCTCCCGATGACGACCTTATCTCCTTTATGATCCTCGGCTTCATCAGCCTCCCGCCGTTTATGAGCGCGCAGAATGAGGTGCACATCTGAAGAGGCGTTGACTTTATCCCGATCCCGTTCGCGAGCCTCGACAGCTCTATCGCCGTCACATATTTCGGATCGGTGACGCTCCCCTTGGCTTCGGCCACGCCGTCTATCCCGGTATTGCTGCCGAATCCGAATCTCCTTAAATGATCGTAGAACTTTTCCTTCCCGATCCTGTCCGCTATCTTTACAAATCCCATGCCGCAGTTATCCCTCAGCACCTCGAAAAGTCCTTCCTCCCCGTGCTTCTCGGGATCCCTCCAGCATTTTACGAGCTCGCCCTCTATAACGTCATATCCGTTGCACACGAATGTGTCTCCCGTGCCCACTTCCCCCGAATCGAGGGCCGAGGCCGCGAGGAATATCCCGTACGTCTGACCGGCCTCATATGACTGCTGGAACGCTTTGTTCCTTGAGAGCTCGGCGAGAAGCGCGGGGTCGTCCCTTACTATGTTGTTGAGATCCATCGAAGGGAGCATTACAGCGGAAAGGATATCGCATGTGGCCGGATCCATTACCATCGCTATCACCTCATCCGCGCCTGTCCCTTCCATACAGTCCTTCGCCGCGACCTGGGTGAAGCTCTGCACGGCAGAGCTCACGGTCATGATAACGTCGCTCCCGTCGACCGCGTCGGTGATCAGCATCTCGGTACCTTCTATCGCGTTTCCGTTAGCGTCTGTCTGTACCGTCCTTTTCCCGTTCTGGCCCGAAAGATACCTGTCGAACTGTTTCTCTATGCCTGTCTGTCCCTCGCCGTCCACGTTTGTATACCCTATTATCTGTGACAGCGAGTCGTTGAACGGGTAGTATCTTTTCGTCTCTATAAATACAGCGATCCCGGGATAGGCAAGGGACTCGATCTTCCTCGCCTCGGAATCGCTTATATGTCTTTTGAGATAGACCTCGGTCCTGGTCTCGTCGGTCACTCTGGCTCTTATCACGCTCTCGTCCATCTCAAGTATGACGGCCAGGTTGCCCGTCAGCGAATCAAGGTCTGTCCTTCCGTTCTTAACGGCGTTGTTCACGGTCTTAGGGCGCACCAAAACGCCCTGTGTAGAAGCGCTCTGCGCTATCACTTCACCGTCGGCATCGAGTATGTTGCCTCTCCTTGCGCTGATAGTCACCTGCTTCGACCACTGGCTCTCTACGATGTCCTTTAAGTCTTCTCCCTTGAAAAACGTGTAGTAAGCGGTGGCTCCGCTTAGAAAAAGGAGCCCCAGTACTGAAATGACCAACAGTATCTGGAGCCTCGTCCTGTTCTTGCTGCTTACCATCTATATTCCTCAGTTGAATACGGAACGTATCTTATCAAGCAGATCAAATATATTGAATCCGGCCGGTTCCTCCTCTGCCGGGACATCCTCGGGAACGTCTATCTCGACATACCTTATCTGGTCTGATTCGGCAAAACTGTAACCCAGCTGTTCGGCTCTCGACTGGAGCACTGTGAGATCTCTCGACTGGTTGAGCGAAAGCTCAAGTATCTCCTGATCAGTCTCAAGCTCCTCGATGTTCTTTAAAAGCTTCTGATTCTGAAGATTTGCTGCCGATATGGACGCGTACCCGGATATCACGAAAGCGAAGATCGCGAAAAGCACCGCTATGAACACGAAGTTCCTCAGCGCCTTGAACGGTACCCTGGTCTGTTCGGCAGCATACATGATCTCTGTTTCGGGCTCCCGGGGAGATGTCACCGAAGGAACGGATCTCTCGTCCGTTCTTCTTTCGGGAAGGTATTCATATTCAGTTTTTCTTACGGTGCTCCCGTAATTGTAAAAAGAATCTGATCTTCTTCTCTCTGCCATTGCCCTTCTGCTTATACCGGACAAGAAAGAGAACGCCTCACTTTTCTCTTTCTTTCCGATATAAATCTTTCCTTACTTTTTCGGCTGTGATCTTTTAGCCTTATATATATATATCTTTTAAAAAAGTCTAGTTATGTTCGAAGACCCTCAGCTTTGCGCTTTTCGACCTTGGGTTCTCCTCTTCTTCCTCTTCTGAAGGCAGCACCGGTTTTCTGGTGACCGCTTTCCCTTTGGGCTTCCTTCCGCATACGCATACCGGGAAATCCTTCGGGCATATGCACGGATCCTCGGCGGTCCTCATCGCATTCTTTACTGCCCTGTCCTCGAGGGAATGGAAGCTTATGACCGCCATCCTTCCTCCGGGACCAAGAAGATCGATATATTCCCCTATCGTTTCCTCAAGCCCCTCGAGCTCCTTATTGACCTCTATCCTTATAGCCTGGAAGGTCCTTTTCGCGGGATTTCCTCCCTGGCGTCTTGCCGGGGCCGGTATCGCCTGCTTTATGATATCTGCAAGCTGCATCGTATCGGTCACAGGTCTTGAAGCCACTATCCCTGCCGCTATCCTCGGTGCGAACTTCTCTTCGCCGAAGCGGTAGATGATGTCTCTTAATTCCTTCTCCGTATATGAGTTTACGACTGTATATGCCGAGAGCTCCTGGCTCTTGTCCATCCTCATGTCGAGCGGCGCTTTCCTGCTGTAGGAGAAACCCCTTTCCTCCTCATCAAGCTGGAAGGACGATACTCCGAGGTCCATCAGGATCCCGTTTACCGGTCTTCCTCCTATCGCTCTTTTCACGAGGTCGATATCCTTGAAATCTGTATGGAGGATCTCTGCCCTGTAGCCTTCGAACAGCTTCCTGCAGCGCTCGACTGCATCCATGTCCCTGTCAACTGCTATGAGTTCCGATGCTCCCCTCCTAAGGAGAGCCAGGCTGTGCCCGCCGCCGCCGGCTGTCAGATCTATGAAGAGCCCGCCTCTTTCAGGCATGAGTGCCGCCATGCATTCCTCAAGCAGCACGCTTATATGGCTCATATGCCTCTTCCTGCCAGGATCGCCAGAGTCTCGTCAAAGTTCTCTTCCGAACCCTCCTGATATGCATCCCAGTTCTCCGGGCTCCATATCTCGACTCTCGTCATAACGCCTATGACCAGCGCTTCCTCTCCTATCTCGGCATAGTCCCTCAGCCTCTGCGGGATCAGTATCCTCCCCTGCTTGTCGGGCTCGCACTCGACAGCAGATGCGAAAAGCAGACGTATGAACTGCTGCGACGACTTATCCGTTAAGGGAAGCTCGCGCAGCTTCTCATAAAGCGCGTTCCAGTCCTCCATGGGGAACACGAAAAGACACTTGCCCAGGCCGCGCGTCGCGATGAACTTTTCTCCAAGCTCATCACGCAGCTTTATCGGCATGAACACTCTGCCCTTCTTATCTATGCTGTGTGAATAACTTCCTAACAACATGACATTCTCCCCAAAAGCGGCCGGTCAAAACCCACTTTCCGCCACAAAAACCCACTTTTATGAATTTTTATGAGTATATTGTAATTAATAGGTCCCGAGAATGCAATAGTTTTGGTACATTTTTTTGTTTTCTTTATGGTTTGTTCAAAAAGGAGGTCTCCCCGGAGGTTTTTATGCTAAAATATCCACTGAAAACAGTGAAAGGCTCAAAAAATGAAGACAAAAAGGAACAGGACGCTGCTGCTTATATGTGTCGGGCTCTTCTGGGCAGCGCAGCATATCTTCACGCCTTATCAGACCCCGTACATGATCGGGCTCGGTATAACGGCCGACATCGCGGGGATCATAGTGGGCGCGTACGGTTTCTCCCAGATGCTCTTAAGGACCCCCATAGGCATAAACGCGGACATGAAGGCAAGGCATAAGCCGTTCATCGCAGCCGGGTTCACGGCGATAATAACCGCCTCATTCCTCAGGCTGTTCGCGGACAGGGCATGGATATTCCTCGCGGCGAACCTTATAGCGGGCGTCGGGTCGTCCATGTGGATATCATTCACGATACTGTTCTCAAACATGTACTCTGCTGAAGAGGTGCATTCGTCGATCTCGCTCGTGTTCTCATTCAACCAGGCCGGGATGCTGTTCGCCTATATACTGGGTCTTATCATTTACCCGGTTTTCGGCGCCGTGTCCATATTCGTCTCGAGCATGATCCTGTCGCTTACGGGGCTTGTGCTCTCATTTTTCGTAAAGGAGGATCCTCCCGCGGAGAACGGGAAGCCCTCACCTGCAGGCATACTTAAGGGCGCCTTCTCGGGAAGGCTCATGCTGTTCTCGGCTATCTCGCTCATACTACAGGCAGCGAGCCAGTCGACCCAGTCATCTTTCACATCTCAGGTCGCAAAGGAGCTGGGAGCCGGTGACAGGCTGCTCGGAGCCCTGAGCATCCTCACCATGGCGTCCGCCTTTCTCGGTTCGAGCCTTTTAAGGTCGAAGCCCATGCGTTCCCTCGGGCTTTCAACAGTGATATATATCTGCCTTTCGGTCTTCGCCGCATACTGCGTCGCGGTAGGAACGGCAAAAAGCGTCATCACAGTATTCATTGCCCAGTTTTTCGGGGCAATGGCAAACTCGATGCTGGGTTCGGCTTTCATGTCGTCGGCCATAGAAGGCTGTCCGCAGTACTGTAAATCGGCAGCCATGGGCATGTATCAGGCTATATACGGGATAGGGATGACCGTCGGCCCTGTCATAATGGGGCAGATGGTAAGACAGTTCAGCTATACCGCCGGTTTCCTTCTCATGGCGTCGTTCATGCTCCTCGACATGGCAGTTTACCGGATCTTCAGAAAAAAGATCTGATCCGTCTGAAGGCAAACAAAAAAGCAGCAGTTTCTGGGATATGATATGCTCCCACTATGAGAGACAGTGAAAAAATAAAACTGTTAATCATAGGGGGAGTATTTTTATGGAAAGGAAAGGCATAAAAATTTCTGTTGAGACAAAAGTTGAATGCGCAAAACTAGTTGCCAGCGGAAAGA
>JAEEGL013350888.1_pt1 | contig 16210 bp, 9 predicted proteins | sample 9134231 | NCBI WGS metagenome assembly JAEEGL01 (sample SAMN16246548, study PRJNA631951) | gut metagenome | biome: gut microbiome; feature: rumen; material: fiber-attached | host: Bos | place: Iran: Karaj | collected 2018-10
CGCGCTCGGTATTGCAGGCCGCGCAGCATTCTTTATGCTGCCGGAGTTTAAGCCTGTAATGGCGATTGTAATAATCTCTGCCGTAGCCTTTGGCGGAGAAGCGGGCTTTTTAATCGGTGCTATGACTATGCTGCTTTCGAACATGATGTTCGGGCAGGGACCGTGGACTCCTTGGCAGATGTTTACCATGGGGCTTGTCGGATTCCTGGCCGGAGTGCTGTATAAGAAGGGCCTGCTTCGCAGGAGCCGGGCATCTCTTGTGGTGTTTGGAGCCTTTGCGGCGACCGTTGTTTACGGCGGAATCATGAATCCTGCTTCGGCTCTGATGTGGCTTGGCGAGATAAACAGCAAGATCATTATCTCGTATTACATTACGGGCATTCCCGTGGATCTGGTTCGCGCGGTAGCAACCGCAGTTTTCCTGTGGTTCGGCGCCGAGCCGATGCTGGAAAAGCTGGATCGAATAAAGGTGAAATATGGGCTGGTGTCATAAAATAAAAACGGTTGCAATTGCAACCGTTTTTGTTATTTGTCATGGATTACAATTGCAATTTCTGCGAATTTATGCACTAAAAGCATGTATTTTGTAAGTTTAGTGCATTGAGTTTTTGCGATTTTGCAGGATTATCGACCGAGGATATGCACTATTTCATAAGATTTTACCGGTTTAGTGCATAGCTCAAACCGCATAAGCATCGATTTTTCAGTGAATTAAGCCATTTTATATGCACTAAAGGTCATGATTTTGTGCATATAGTGCATAGTTTGCAAAAAGGCTACGCCGCCGACAGCCCGCCCCACAGCGGTAGGTTTCTGCCTTGCAGAAACCATCAGATCTGACCCACCCCGCCGGCGGCGAAAAAGATTGACTTTTGGGGTTGGAGTAGTTATGATAAAAACATAAAGGAGCTACAGAAGAAGTGGCTTGCTAAATGTGTTTAAATGAAACCCACTCAGAAGGCCATTTTACAGAGTGGGTTTCGTCTATTTCTTCGACCTTATCCTTGACAGACGGTTTAATTTAGTGGTAAAATGAATGCGTTGTGAAGTTAATAACGGAGGTGTTTTGCCGGGGGCGCGTGCGCTATCGGGCAACTCAGAGGGAAGCAGGTGTGATTCCTGCACGGTCCCGCCGCTGTGAGCGAGGAGCGAGGTTCATGTGCTTTAGCACAGCCATTGCGCTTAGAAAAGTGTGAGAAGGCGAGCCTTTGCGTTGATACGCGAGTCAGAAGACCTGCACCAAACCGAAGACAAATCGACGGTGAATCGATATATTGTCTGAAATTTTTTATGCGGAAAAAACGGGCTGCATCGAGAAATCGGTGCAGCTTTTATTTTGTCGCAGGCAATATCGGTTACATCGGCGAAGCTAGCAACGGCTTTTCAGCAGCCGGGGGATGACAGAACCCCCGGTGGATTTCTCCGATATGTGCCGCCGGTCCGGTAAGTGACGATACCGGGCCGGAAGGGCATAACCCTTCGGGGGATTTTTTAATTTGTAGGCAATTATGAAGGTTTTAACAGTGTAGAGTTTTTGTGGAAATTAGAAGGAGAGACTGTTATGAATGTGAATTGGTTCAAGAATCCGGACAACGTAGTATATGCAGACGAAAGTCAGTTTGTAGATAACTTCGCACTGGAAACAGGTATAGATAATCTGCGCGAGGAAATCGAAGCTTTCAGGAAGAACCCGACAAAAGAGGGTAAAGCCTTAAAGGGCAGAAAACGCGTGTCGGTAAAGCTCATAATCCCGAACCTGATGTTCGACGAAAAGATTGATATGGGCGATAATGTTTGGATTTACATGGGTGATGTGATGGAAAGCTATTGCGTCTATCAGCCGTGGGATAAATAAATCAATCCTATATAAATCAATATTGAAAGGAGAAATTATATGCAAACAACAATGAAGAGCGCAAAAAGAGTATTATCAATGCTCCTGATTTTTGCGCTGGTAGTGGGAACTGCTTTTACAGGCATCGGCAGTTTCATGCATATTGCAGACGAGGCGTATGCAGCAGTGCCGAGTGTTACTGCAAATATTACACTTGTAGGCTCTGAAAACTGGACAGGCTGGAATGGGGGAAAGCATCCGGTTATTGCTCAGAAACTTGAGATTAATAAGTTTAATATTGCGCCGTTTATTACGGGTAGTACAGCAGGGTTCACAGAACCTGATGGCATTAAAACAGCGCATGCTTTGATTGAAGCTGTTTATTATTCAATCTATGGCATTGATGCTGATGCTGCAGGACTTAACGTGACTGCGGACAGTGATACTGCTATGGCGGTAAAGGAAAAATTAAACATTAGCTGGGAAGCACCTTATCTTTCGCAAAAAAGTGTTTATGGAAATTCTTTATACCAAGCTTCATATGTAGATAATGTCGCAGGCACGGGGATTGGATCCGATCCTGTAACAGAAGGCTCTAATATTGCGTTTGCCGAATATGCCGTAAATGGCGGGCAATGGGCTCCAACTTACAATTACTTTGATGTTTTAGAAGTTGAGCCTGAAATTCAAACGAGCGAATTGGGCACATCCTCAAACATAAAACTGAAGTTAAGGCAGAATCTTGCAGGATGGTCAGGGCCGAGTCTTGTAGAAGGTTCAATTATCAAAAAGTTTTTAGATAATACCGCGGATGTAAATTATCCATTCGGTGACAATCCTTGGCCATATGGCACAACTGATGTGAATGGTATCACATCGGTAGTAGTAATGGATTTAGATACCGTAGGGAATCATAGTTTTATCTTAGGTGGAGATAAGCCTGGCAATAAGCTTGCATACCTAAGATGTTCATACTACTATGACGGAACAACTATATCTGCCCTTAATATCAGCGAAGATATTTATACAGCAAATAATACATCGCTTGCGACATACACGATTAACGGGATAGATGTTAGAGAAACTCAAGCGAATGGGCTTGATTACTCGCTGGTTTCTACGGCCAATACAATTACGGTAAATGTAGCATTGAACGATGCTAATGCTGTAGTTGAGAATCAGAAGATATATGTAGACGGCGTGGAAAGCACAGCAACATTCCCTAACACAACCGGTGGTAGCGTCGATGTACCATTGGGTAATGGTGGTAAGGTTGTAAGCTTTACCGTAGCAAACGGAAACGACAAAGAAATTTATGCTCTCAATGTTATAAAGCTTTCCAGTGCTTCAGACAATGCACCTATAGTAACACGTGTAATCAACGGAATAGCAGATTACAGCGGATATACCGAGGCTAGCTTTGATGATGACTGGATTCTTGCAAAGCTTGCAGCAGGAAAAATACCTACTGCGGCTGAAAAAACGGGATTCCTTAAGAATACTTTGAATAAAGCGTCAGGTATGTCTGCAGGTCGTGCGGCAAAGTATGCAATTGCTCTTTCAGCACTCAATATTGACGCAACCAGAGTGCCGGCAGGAACTGACGGAGCTGAGATAAATCTGGTAGAAAAAGCATTTGTCGATGCAAACAGTTTAGATATCTATTCGCTTTATTATGTTCTAAATTTGGCAAACCTCAATATTTATGAGAGTACAAATCCAAATTGCACAAAAGCGCAATTGGTTCAGAGAGCGATTGATACATACGCTGGCAGTTACGGTTGGGGCAAAGACAATGATTTTGGTACAGATACTTCTGCAAGGATGATTGTTGCACTGTTGCCATACTATAATGCAGCAGGTACAGGCATCGATGGCGTATCGGCAGCACAATGTAATACAATAAAGAGCTATGTTGATGCAGATATTGCATATTACAGCACAGTTCAGGACGAAGCAAGTGGCGCGATACTTGCCTCATATGGTTCGAATTCTGACAGTACGGCTGTAGTAATTTCAGCATTATCAGCATATGGCAGAAATCCAAATGAAGTTAAGAAGAACGGCAAGTCCCTCATAGACGGACTTTTACAGTATGAAAGTGCCGATCATAGACTGGGATCAACAGATAAGACTTACAGTTCATATTCTTCATGGGAAGGCCTTGAGGCCCTTGGAAACTACAAGGACATGCTCGCAGGCAAAGATGGCAACAACTATGCATTTACAGCAAGCGTAGCACCTTATACCGCATGGCCGAATGCAAATCTTCTGACAAACATCAGTATAACAGTACCGACCAAGACTACATACAACGTAGGTGAAAACTTCAGTTTGGATGGTCTTAGCGTAAAAGCAATATTTAACGGAGATACAGCAACAGCAACGGATGTTGCTTCCGGAGACGGTACAACAGGATACACAGTATCTCTTGCGGATGGTACCCAGCTTAATGCTGCAGGTGTTACAAGGGTAAATGTAACTTACCGTGGATATACTCAGTCGTTTAATATCATTGTAAACGCTGATGCATCCACACCTTACCAGGCAAACAAGGTAAACGTAAAGGTACAGAGCACAAGCGGCGTTATCGCTCAGGAAAGTAATCTGGTTATAGCTGATGACGCTACCGCGCTTGATGTGTTAAAGACCGTACTCAATAATGCGGGCAAGACTTGCGTACTCGAAAAGGGCGGCACATATGTTGCAAGCATCGACGGCCTTGGTGAAATGGACAAGGGTCCTAACTCCGGCTGGATGTACAATGTAAACAATGTTACTCCGCAGATACCTGCAAGCGATTATGAGCTTGATAATGGTGACACAGTTCTCTGGTACTACACTCTCGACTACACAAAGGATTCGAGAAACACAGGAATGAAGTCTGGTGAAGATACCACTACCGAAAAGACTGCCACCACAAACGTTGAAACAACAGCTACCGTTACTGACGGAAAGGCAACTGCAAGCGTTTCCGCAAGCGACGTAGCAAAGGCAATCGAAAAGGTTAACGAGCAGGTAAAAACCGATACTACAGGCAAGACTACCGAAAAGGAAGTCGTACTCGAAGTAAAGAGCACAGGCAATGTGGATGCAGTAGAGACAACAATCCCTGCAAACTCAGTTAACGAGCTTGCAAAGGCTGATGCGAACGTAGTTGTAAAGACAGAATGCGGCGATATCGAAATCCCTGCAGACTCCATGGACAACATCGCAACTCAGGCAGCAGGCCAGGAGCTCTCTATCACAATGGAAAACAAGAAGGCTTCTGAGGTCGTTGCAGCTGTAGGCGCAGACAAGATTAAGGAAGAAACAGGCCTCGAAGGAAAGGCTCTCGAAAATGTTTCCATCGTTGAAGTAACAATCAAAGCAGGCGAAAAGACAGTAACCTCCTTTGGCGGCAAGAAGATTTCACTCTCACTTCCTGCAGAAAACGGTCAGGCTGCAGGCAAGAACTACAAGGTACTGGCAATCAGCGCTGACGGCACAATGGAACTCATGACAGGCGTTTGCGTGGTTGAAAACGGCAAGAAGGTTGTAAAGGTAACATCTACTCACCTTACTACATTTGTCGTAACCGGTGAAGAGGTAAACAATCCGTTCAAGGATGTAAGCGCAAGCGACTACTTCTTCGATCCTGTACTCTGGGCAGTAGAAAAGAACGTGACAAGCGGCAAGAGCGCAGACACATTCGCACCGTTTGACGGCTGCACAAGAGCTCAGATGGTTACATTCCTCTGGAGGGCGGCAGGCTCACCGTGGGCAAGCGCTAATTGGCACTTCAGCGATGTACCGGAAGACGCTTACTACGCAGATGCGGTTGAGTGGGCAATCGCAGCAGGCATCGCAAAGGGCACAAGCGAGAATACGTTTGCTCCTAACGGCTCCGTAACACGCGAGCAGCTTGCAGCATTCATTTACCGCTATGCACAGAGCAAGGGCGAAGGCTTCACAGGCTCCTGGATGTTCCTGCTCGACTATGATGATGCATCGCAGGTAAGCGAGTGGGCAGACGAGGCTATGCACTGGTGCGTAATGAACAACATCGTTACGGGAACTACTGCAAAGACTCTCTCACCGGCAGGCGAGGCAAACAGAGCTCAGATTGTAACAATGCTCTACAGATATTTCAATCTGTAATGAAGGAAAATATTAACTAACTATTATACTTCCATAAAAGGCGGTGGGGTGACCTGCCGTCTTTTACTTTGGCATGTAAAGTTCGGGCGTCCGGGTATTGTCTTCGGCTCTAAAAAATAGTAATATAGGTATTGTAGCATAGGCTATGAAGAGGTGATAAGACAATGAAGAAAAATGGAAAACACTTACTTAAGAGCATAATTTCAGTTGTGATGACTGTGGCGCTGGTGCTGGGTACAGCGGCACTACCACAGCTTACGCAGGAGTCATATGCTGCGTCCTTATGGGAAGGTACAGGCAGCGGAAATCCGGAGGCTCCGTGGCAAATCGGCACGGCAGGCCAAGAGAGCGAGGTTAGAGCGTGGCTTACCAATGGAGAAGAATATGGAGAAAAGATTCTCCACATTGAAGGCACAGGAGTAATGCAGGATTTTGGTACGTACACCCAGCCGTGGAAGGACGAGCACGAACACATTATCAACGTTACCATCGGTGATGGCATAACAAATATCGGTGATTATGCCTTCTATCGTCTTGTAAATCTTGCTTCCATTACTATCGGAAGCAGTGTGACAAGCATTGGAGAATGTGCGTTTTACCAGTGTGAAGATTTGCTGCAGCCCACTATTCAGAATGTGATTTACATAGGTGATAGGGCGTTCGGGGAATGCGATTCCTTCGAATCACTTAATTTTTTCCCTACAGGCGTAACTGCCTTTGCGGATAACCTGTTTGCTGGTTGCGATGGCCTTACGGCAATCACAATTCCTGCACAGATAGAAAGCGTGGGCGAAAATGCTTTTGCATTCTGTAGAAACCTTACATCCGTTACGGCGCGTGGGGGACTTGATTTAAGCAGTGCTGCTATACCGAGCACGACTGCAATTAAATACATCTGTGCTGTACCGACCGTAATCGGTACACCGTTAGAATATAACGGCACAAACCAAACAGCACCTAGCGGCTTTGGCTATACTGCAAGCGGCACAGGTAAAGATGTGGGCACTTATACAGCTACTGCAACTCTCATTACGACAGAAGAGGGAGTTAACTATGTCTGGGGCGATCCGGAAACCATGACAGAGGCTGCATCAGGTTCCACAGCTCCAAAGACCTTTACATGGAGCATCGGCCCTGCATGTGCAACGGTCACGCCAAAGGATCAGACCGTTTATATCGGCGGGACTGTTCCGGACCTTAGCAATCCGGTAAACGGTACGCACTACACTGTAACGGGACTGTTCGGTAGCGACACACTGGATATCACGCCGGAAATGGACTATTTAGATGTGAATAACCATGGACATGCAGTGCCGGATACCACAACAGCGGGAAGCTATGAAATAGTCATCCGCGGCCCGAATACAACTACCAATTACGGAATAGAGTATGCCCGTGGCACACTGACTATCACAGAAAAACCGGCTTCGTCATCGGGCGGGCACAGTGGTGGTTCGTCATCCACACCTAAGGCAGACGCAAATACTGTAAAAAATCCGGATGGCAGCACTACAAACAGCACGAAGATCACAATCGAAACGAGAAATCCGGATGGTTCCGTTACTGAACAGACAAACGAAACGGTAAATACCACAACTCAGGATGGCAGCAAAATCGAATCAACCAAGGAAACCGCTACGACCACAAAGGAAAATGCGGACGGCGGTACTACGGCTACGACCACTACTGTCGAAAGCTCCAAGACAACGGCTACAGACGGCACCAAGACAAACACTGAGATAAAGACAGAAACAGTTGAAACTCTCGACAGAAACGGTAACGGCACGGTTGAGGGCACGACCACAGAGACGGTTACAGATATAAATGGCAAGGTACTCGGAACCACAATTACCGAGAGCAAGGGCACTGTTGCAACTGATGAAAACGGTACCAAGACCACCACTTTGACAAATACAGCGACCACAACAGATGCTAACGGCAATGTTACCACGGTTGTGACCATCAATGAAAAGGTAGAGACAAAGGACGGCGTTGTGAGCGATGTCGTTAGGGACGAGAGCGGTAACATTCTTACTGCCGGAGCAGAAATCAGCAAGCAGGCGGTAGAGGACGCACAAAAGAACGATAAGCCTGTTCAGGTTCCGATGGAAGTCGCAGCTGTAGCGGCAAATGCGGCAACGAATGCACCGGCTGTTGCAATCACAATGAAGGAAAGCAGCAATAATTCCGGCAGCGTAGCAAAAATGCCACGCGTTGAAATCGCGGTTCCAAAGAGCGGCCCGGGAATAATTGCAATGATACGCAATGCGCTGGGCAAGCTTACTCCTGTAAAGGAATGCCGTGAGGGCAGCGTAATCTTACCTGTTTCCGGCTCCTGCGAGGTCGTAATTGTTGACAATGCAAAGAGCTTTAACGATGTCAGCGCGAAGGACTGGTACTACGAGGGTGTGACCTTCGTGACCGCGCGCGAAATCTTTAATGGCATAGGCAAGGATACATTTGCTCCAAGCGCTGCCATGACACGCGGAATGCTGGCGCAGGTGCTCTATAACTTTGACCGCGATGCGGCACCAAGCAGCGCAAACACGTTTGCGGATGCGGAAGGTATGTGGTTTGCGGACGCGGCAAGCTGGGCGGCAGCGGCAGATGTCATCACAGGCACAAGCAAGGGCTTTGAGGGCAACGTAAACGTTACGCGTGAGCAGGTTGCTACTATGCTTTACCGCTACGCAAAGCAGTGTGGCTACAGCGTAAGTGCAAGCGGCGAGCTTTCTGCTTACAGCGATGCAGGCAGCACATCAGACTGGGCAACCGATGCAATGCGCTGGGCAGTAGGCGTAGGCCTTATGCAGGGCTCAAACGGCAAACTGAATCCGCAGGCTCCGGCTACACGCGCACAGCTTGCAGCAATCATGCAGAGATTCGTAGAGAACGTAATAAAGTAAGTTAATCTCTATTATATCTTTCCCATAGGGCGGCAGGGTAACCTGCCGTCTTTTAATTTAACCGGTAATAATGAACTGTGATAATAAAAATTCCGAATATTTTGTACAAATCTATTTACAAATATTTGCTTTTCCGTTATAATTACTATGTATATTTATGTGTTGTTTTGAGATTTGACGGGCATAAAACATTTTCAAGAAAGGGACAAAATGAAAATGAAAAACGGAAAGAAATCTATACGACTAGGCAGGATGCTGCGTCGCAGAATTCTGATCACAGTTATTGTTTCAGTTCTTGTTGTCGGTGTTACGGGATGTTTAACCATCAGAAACATTGCAATTAGCGACATGGAGGAAAAGATATCGCTCCAAAACCAGGCATACGGGCAGGTACTCGAGAGTGCGCTTGACAGATACAAGCTTTCCGTTCAGGCCATAGCCAACGACAGCAGAATAATGGATGCTTCACTGCCGTTAGCGCAGAGAAAGCAGATTCTGCAAAACCTGGCGGACACCTACGGATTCCTTGATGCTTCGGTGTCATATCCGGACGGTAAAACCTATAACAATACCGATATCGCAGAGCGCGAATACTTTCAGAGGGCAAAGGCCGGTGAGGCCTATGTTTCATCCACAATGGTGAGAAAAACCGACGGCTCGACAGTAATGTTCGCGGCGGCTCCGGTAATCAGGGGTTCAAACACCGTAGGCGTTGTATATGCGGCAATAGATTTCAACGAATATTATGAGCTTTTCGGGCAGCTTGATGTGGGCGAGAGAGGCTTTGCGGTGCTCCTTGACAAAGCAGGTACTATCCTGATGTACGAGGACAGCGAAATTGTAAACAGTATCACAACCTTCGCCGAACTTTCAAAGGGAGACGAAACATATTCGGATTACGCAGCACTTGCGGATGTACTCCTTGCAAACGATTCGGACAAGATTAACACAAAAATCAACGGAGAAAAATACTACGTTTCGTATTGTACGCTCAAAGGCTCGGACAACTGGTCATTTGCAATCGTATCGAGTCGCAGCGAAAACCTGGCGCCGATGGTCAAGAGCATGATGCTTCTCGTACTCATTCTGGCACTTTGCATAGCAGCGGCAATCATCGTTTCGGCGAGCCTTAAGCGTCAAATCATAGCACCTCTTGCAGGCATTACGGAGCGAATAAAGGCACTTGCGGCAGGTGATGCGGCAAGCCCTGTAGATGAGACCGGCACATGTGCCGAAATTTCCGATCTGCAGCAGGCCACAAAGGAAATGGTTGCTCAGATCAGCGGGCTTATCGACACAGCCGAAGAGCTTAAAAAGAACGTGCTTGAGGGTAAACTCGACTCACGTGGTGACAAAGAAAATTACGCGGGCTCGTATGGCGAGCTCCTTTCGGGAATCAACGCACTGCTTGATGCATTTGTCGGACCGCTTCGCGTATGCGGCGAGAGAATGCGTTCAATCGGTGTAGGCGAAATCCCGGAAAAGATAGACATAGAAAAGCTGCAGAGCAAGGGCGAGTTTGCTGAAATCGCAGGCTCAATCAATTTCTGTATCGAAGCGGTTGACAGGCTTGTTGTAACCTCGCAGAGAATCGCGAAAGCGGCAATCGCGGGCGATTTCTCGGAAAGAGGCGACCTCTCGGAGCACGAGGGCGAGTTCAAATCCATCATCGAGGGTGTCAACAAAACACTCGATGTTATTGTCGACAAGGCGAGATGGTACAGATCGATACTCGACTGTGTTCCGTTCCCAATCCAGGTAGTCGACAGCGATATGAACTGGACCTTTGCAAACGGCAGCTTTGCAGATGAGCTCAGAGCAAAGGGCGTAATAACAGGACACAGAGAAGATATCTACGGTATGGAGGCCATAGACAACAGACATCCTATGTGCTCCGAAGCCGAGAGTGGTTTTAAGAAATTCAAGGCCGGCATTAACGAATCAACATTTGAACTTGATGGCAGGATTATGCGTCAGCATACTTCGCTCTTAAAGAATAAAGCCGGTGAAGATATCGGAATGGTAGAGCTTGCGATGGACGAAACAGCCATTACGAATGCGCTGAATCAGGCAAAGGCCATGGCGGCAGCTCAGCAAACGATTGGCGAATACCAGGAAAAAGCGGTTAATTCGGTAGTAGGAAATCTCGAAAAGCTTGCCGCAGGTAACCTTGATATGGACTTCACACTCGAAGCACCGAACGAGGATACACAGGCAATCGCAGAGAAATTCGAAGCCATCAACGAAAACCTTTCAAAGTCCGTCGAAGCCATCAGGAATCTCGTATCCGATGCACATATGCTTTCGGAATGCGCGGTTGCCGGTGACCTTAACAGCAGAGCGGATCTTTCGCGGCACGGCGGCGAGTTCGCGGAGGTTGTTCGCGGCATGAATGCCACATTTGATGCAATTCAGGACCCTATAAACGAGGCTGTAACGGTAATCACGCGTATGGCGGAGGGCGACCTCAACGCGCGTATGCTGGGTCACTATGTGGGCGACTATGCAAAGATGCAAAAGGTTGTAAATGCGACATTTGCAAACCTGCAGGATCATATAGCGGAGATTTCACTCGTTCTTTCCGCAATCAGTAACGGAGACCTCAATCATAGCGTTACCGCCGAGTACAAGGGCGATTTCTGCGAAATCAAGAACTCGCTTAACAGAATACTCGATGCGTTAAACGATGTAATGGGCGATATAAACGAGCTTGCCGATGGCGTCAACACAGGCGCACGTCAGCTTTCCGACGGCGCACAGAGCCTTTCCGAGGCCTCAATTCGTCAGGCATCGGATGTTCAGGAGCTTTCCATGAACATGAGCAAGGTTGCCGAGCAGGTTAAACAGAATACCGAGGACGCACGCGAAGCGAGCAGGATTTCGGCGGACGCGATGGCCCAGGCCGAAGAGGGCAACCGCCAGATGAAGGAAATGCTCGTTTCCATGGATGCAATCAACGAGTCCTCGGAAAACATTTCAAAGATTATCAAGGTTATCGACGATATCGCATTCCAGACAAATATCCTCGCGCTGAATGCGGCCGTAGAGGCGGCAAGGGCCGGGGTACACGGCAAGGGCTTTGCCGTTGTTGCTGACGAAGTCAGGAACCTTGCCGCAAAATCCGCGCAAGCGGCTTCCGAGACTACAGCTCTCATCGAGGGCTCGGTTTCAAGGGTAAATACGGGTAGCGAAATAGCGGGCAAGACCGCTGAGGCATTAAACCGTATTGTTTCGGGTATCAACGAGACATCAAAGCTTGTAAAGCAGATTGCCGACGGTTCGGAGCTCCAGTCCGAAGGCATCGAAGAGGTAAACCGCGGTATCGCGGATGTAAACCGCGTAGTTCAGACAAACTCCGCAACGGCTCAGCAGTCGGCGGCTTCGTCGGAGGAACTCTACGGACAGGCTCAGAACATGAAACGCGTTGTTTCGACATTCAAGTTAAGACAGGGCGACGGTGTGTCCGTAATGGACGGCTTTGGCTTCATACCACAGCTTCCGGCAGGTGATGCGGGCGGTTTGGATTTTGATGAAATCGTGCTTCCTGAGTTTGATTCGGCCGAGGATTCTCATTCTGATATGCCGTTTATCACGCTGGACTAGCCTAAAAGGGCATACAGAGGCTTATATGGGCATAAAAATAACCGGTAGCGTTTTGCTGCCGGTTTTGTTGTGCCATCAATTATTGCTGTGCCATGCTTAACTAAATGTAGTTGTAAAGAAGCGGGTTTAAGAAGCTCGATGAACTGTCTGTCGCCGAAAGAGCTTTGAGCATAAGATATTCGTCGAGCAGCCCGGTCTTTGCAAGCAGCATGTAGAAGGACATAGATTCGTCTTCGTCGATGTAGGAGGAAACCCCCGATGAAGTGATATCATCGGCAGAGCTTGCCGCGCCGGAGACTGTGCCCGCTGTCAAATCTTCTCCCATGTAATTTTTTATATTGTTTATATATGTCTGCGTGCTCTTAAATGGGGGCACACCGCCGTATTTTGCGACATTGCCGGAGCCCGCCTGATAAGCGGCGAGAGCCAGGGTGATGTCGCCGTCGTATTTTTTGATCTTGTCGCTGATGTATTTTGCACCGCCCATGATGTTCTGTTCAGGGTCGAACGGATCGGTGACACCAAGGGCAGCAGAGGTTGCGGGCATCAGCTGCATAATGCCCTGTGCGCCGCAGGACGAAACCGCATTCGGATTGAAATTGGATTCCGCCTTTGCCATTGCCTTTAAGAGCTTTACCGGTACATCGTAGGTCGCCGCCGCCTTTTCAAAGATGGTATCAAGGTTTGTCTCCCCGGCCGCAGCCTCCTTGCTTACGATGTTTGTCACTTCGCCCAGAAGGGCAGATTTGAAGTCCACTCCGGCTGCAGAATCAGACGCTGCCGTATTTGATTTTGTTGCTTGAGAAGAGGAGACTCTTAACAAGTCTTCAATTGATGCCATGCTAATCATAGGTCAAAATCCGAATATTTTTAAGTGAAATAACGTAAATCTAATTTTATTATCAATCATCAATATGCCTAAGTCAACAGGATATCTGCGTTTTTTGGCGTGTTTGGGCATCTTTGGGCATGAAACCTAAAAAATAAAGGATAATTTTGTAAAAAGTAGTTGACTTTTGGAAACGTGTGGTGTATCATACAAATACGACGGAAAAATATGGTAAAAAGAAATGTGGCTTCCATATATCCGTTGATTTGGTAATACCATTAGGGAAAGGAGACAAAATGAAAAGGTTTATCAACATGAAAAGCAAAGCGGGAATGGAAATGGTGCAGGTGGGAATTTTAATCGCAATCGCCATTGCAATCGGTCTTATTTTCAAGACTCAGATCACGGATTTTGTAAACGGAACCTTTGCGGGACTTTCGTCGTTCTAATTGAGAAATCACGCGGGATCATGAGGTTAAGGCGGTGAAATTATGAAAAACGGAAAGCGTGGTTCGGAAATGATGGAGGCGGCGCTCACTTTTCCTCTTGTCATTCTGGCGGCAGTGGGGCTTTTGTACCTTACAATCGGCATATTTGATGAGGCGGACAGACTGACGGACGCTCAGCTTTCCGAGGAAAAGGTTTACGAAGAAATGGAGTATGCAAGATGCGTAGATGCGGGAAAAAAGGGGCTGCAGCAGTATTTGTCGTTCTGATATGCACAACGATGATTGCGGCCGTTACCGTCATAGGAAATGCGACCTTTGCGAGGCTAAAGACCGCATCCTGCGATGCGGCGCTAAATATTGGCTGCAGATCCGTTCTTTCGGAGTTTGACAGGAGGCTTAAAAGTGATTATCAGATTTTTGCTTACAAAGGCAGCAGCAATGAGGTCGAAGAAAAGCTTGAAAATTATATAGAACTCAATCTTTCAACCTGCATAAAGCCCTTCAGAGCGGGCGAAACGTGCGTAAAAGCGGACAATATCGAGTTTTCTCTTACGGAACCGGATGTGATCGAAAAACAGATCGTTCAGGCGGGGAAGTTTTGCGCTGCGGGAGTCAGCTATGTGCAAAAAAGAGGGAAGCCTATAGAGCCAAAGCTTAGCATAAAAAACAGGGCAATGATAGGCAGCCTGCCATCGCAGGGAAAGAACTTAAAGATAATCAACATAGAAACGCTCGATGGCACAAAGGCTTTTTCGGACCGGGTGACAGACACGTTTTTTACGGACAAGTATATTCTTAAAACCTTCGCCACCAGGCTCAGCGCTCCGCAAAGCCGCTACGGATATTTCAATTACGAGGTCGAATATATCCTCGCAGGCAAGGTTAGTGAAGCGGACAACTTAAAGCACGTGAGAAAGCTTATTTTTGCCGTCAGAGAGCCGCTTAACCTGGCTCACATACTCGCCGATCCTAAGAAAATGCTGGAAATCAAAAAGTATATCGCTTCTCTTCCGCCCGGGGCTTCCACCGTAACGGCGGCAATAATCGCAGCCGCATGGGCGGCGGGAGAGAGTGAGAACGACGTGAGGCTAATCCTTGCGGGCAAAAACGTGGCGCTTGCGAAAACCGCAAGGCAGTGGGCACTTAGCCTCGAGAATGCAATCGGTCTTGCACGGGGCGGGGCGGCCTACATCGAGCCTGCCGATAAAAAGGGCCTTGACTACGAGGATTATCTTAACATGCTTCTTTATATTGAGGATCGCGAGACAAAGCTTGTCAGAGTCATGGACCTGATTCAGCTGAACCTCCGCGCCTCGTATAACGGGAGTTTGCTCTTAAAGGAGCTTTACACGGGCTTTAGCGTAGATGCGGATGTGGATGGGAGGAAATATTCCTATGTTCACACTTATTGAAAAAATGCGTAAAGCAGGGCGTGCGGCGCGCGGCAGGGGCGGCTACATCATCACCGAGGCGGCCATCTTCATGCCGATTATGATTATCGGTCTTTGCAGCCTTTGCTTTATGATAAAGTACGGCATTCTCTGCGAAAAGGCGTATTATATCGCGTCGGAGGAGACCAAGGTCGTGATGCGCGAAATGTACGCAAGCGGCCTGCCGGCCCTGACAGCTCCCGCTAATCTTGAAACAGAGCTTGAGAGTGGGCTAACACGCATAAACGAAGCGAAGGTCAGTAAGGTAAGCCCGTTTTACGGCTTTCCGAATACCGACTGTGTGAAGCAGTGGAGCGTTGCGCTTGACATAGGGCTTCCTATGAATATCGATGTCGGGACGGGGAAGAGTGCCCCGGCGGGCTTTACCGTCTACTTCAGACCATTCATCGGAAGGGACAACACTAATGCCAATTTCGAAAACCCCGAGGAAGAGCGTGCCTACGAGGAAGTGTGGGTCTTTCCGAAATCCGGCGAGCGCTACCACACCGAAGATTGCAGGATAGTAAACGCCTATCCGCAGCAAAGGGTGCTCACGGCCGGGGTAAAGATAAAATATAACCCCTGCAAGCTTTGCAATGCAAAGGCTCTGCCAAACGGCTCGGTGGTGTACTGCTTTAAATCGGAGGGCAGCAAATATCACAGGGCGAGCTGCAGCGCCGTTGAAAAATACGTAATCAGCATGGACAAAAGCGATGCGGAGGCAAAGGGCTATACACCGTGCAAAATCTGCGGAGGATACAAAGGTAAATGAATAATAATTTGGAAACTACCGTTTCGAAGGAGACGGTACCTGAATATGTGAAAAAGATGCTGACAGTGATGCCGGGCGGTATTTTCCTGCCGGTGTCGATAGCGGAAAACTCCGGCGGGGGAAGCTACGGTTCTGCCGGCAGCTGCACTCTGATATCCGATGCCACGGGCTTTGTGCCGCTCTTTAGGGCAGGGCAGATGCTCACCGCGGAAAGGGTGTACACCTGGCTTGAAAAGCTCCTAAAGGC
>JAEEGL014530361.1_pt1 | contig 16210 bp, 11 predicted proteins | sample 9134231 | NCBI WGS metagenome assembly JAEEGL01 (sample SAMN16246548, study PRJNA631951) | gut metagenome | biome: gut microbiome; feature: rumen; material: fiber-attached | host: Bos | place: Iran: Karaj | collected 2018-10
AGAGGAAGAATTAAAGGCATTAGTACAAAGCAAACCGCCAAGAAGAATAAAAATAATAGGAAACCTTTCAAAACAAAGCTACATTCATGAAAGACCAAAACAACCGCAAAGTAAAAATACCATAATAGGATCCACTGCAGATAAAAAAATTGAACCAACTAAACCATCAGAAAAGGCAGAAAGAAGAAGCCAACCAGTAGCAAAACCAACGCCATCAAAAAGTGCTACCCCTACTAACTCAACAAAAAAAAGTGTGCGGCGCTCTTCCGAATCTTTCTATGATTTGATAGACCCAAATAAAGAATATACGCAAGAACAATATGATAAAATAATAAGTACTAATTATTTATTTTCCGAAGAATTAGAGTTACTTAATTATAGATATGGAAAGGGTTTAAACAAAAAACATACAAATAAATTATCAGAAGACCAAAGAACTAAATTCAAAAAATTAACAGCTATTATAAAGAAATTACTATCGATGCATAAAAATGGTGTTGAGCCTAAAAGACAATATAGAGAAAGAAAGAGCCCTAAAGAAGATAATCAACAAATTACTAACCCAGAAAAAGTAGATGAACAAAAGGTATTAATAAAATCTCCAGTAAACCCTTTTTCTTCACAAACCCAAAAAGGAAATACTAGTAACCCAGTTGCAACAGAAATATTAAGAGAAGGAGCAGAAACAATCAAACCCAAGAAAGCTCAAACATCTGAAGAAGTAATAGAACTAGCAAACATTCAAGTTTCAGTTGCTAACACCGAAGTAGCACAAGAAAGTGGTGAAGCACCACAAGAAGAACCAAAACTAGAAGCCACCACAATTTCAGATACCAATACTGAAACAAGTGAAGTTCCAGATGAACCTGAAGACACTCAAACACCCGAAAAAGAAATAGAACAAGCAGCCACCCCAGTTTCAGTTGCTAACACTGTAGCACAAGAAAGTGGTGAAACAGCACAAGAAGAACCAAAACTGGAACCCCCCACAATTTCAGATACCAATACTGAAACAAGTGAAGTTCCAGATAAACCTGAAGACACTCAAACAGCTGAAGAAGTAATAGAACAAGCAGACATCCCAGTTTTAGTTGCTAACACCGAAGTACTAGAAGAAAGTGGTGAAACACCACAAGAACCAGAAACAAAAGCAGTCACAAATTCAGATACCAATACTAAAACAAGTGAAGTTCCAGATGAACCTGAAGACACTCAAACACCCAAAAAAGAAATAGAACAAGCAGCCACCCCAGTTTCAGTTGCTAACACTGTAGCACAAGAAAGTGGTGAAACAGCACAAGAAGAACCAGAAAATAATTCAAGCATTGAAGCAAGTCTAGATAAAGAAACAATTGTCCCTGAAGACCAGGCAACTGAAGAAGGAACAAATACAGAGGCTAGTTCAATTGCTAGAACAAAAGAAACTACACCTCCTAAACGAAGAAAATATGTCAAATATAACAGCAACTCATTATATCAACTAATAGGTAGCGATAAAGAGTATGCAAATACAAAAACTGATATTATAATTAACACTTTAACAAAAGAAGAACAAGATTTTATCAATAAATTATTCACGAATGGATTGGACAACCCTCCTGCTGATAAAATAAATAGTAAAGATAAAAACCAATTTGTAACAATAGTAGGTAAAATTAGAAGAAGGATAGAAAACAATGACACTTTAATTGACATAATAATTAGTGAATTACCACCCGAAAAGATGGAGCTAATAACTAAAGATGAAAATAGAACTATAACAGATGAAGATAAAGAAAAATACAAAAACCTTACATTTGAAATAAGTGAAAAGTTGAATAAGATTAAACCATTTTATGATTTAATAGATCCAAAGAAAAAATATACACAAGAGGAATATGATAAAATAATAAACACATTATCAGATAAAGAATTAACGTTTATTAATTCAAAATATACCAGTGGTTATGATAAAAAACCAACAGCAACCTTTAATTCCACTGAATACAAAAAACTTACCGCAATAATTTTTAAAGTAAAAAAAAGATTAAGTACTTATTGTACTTCTAAGTCATTCTATGAATATATAGACAAAGAGAAAAAGGTACCTAGGGAATATATTGATATATTAATTAATAAACTAAGCCCTAATAAAAAGAAAGCATTAAATGATAGATTTGAAAATGGATTTGATCAACCACCTACATCTATACCAAATAAAAGCAATATTGAAATTCATAATAAAATTATAATTATATTAAGAGGAAGAATTTTCTCTCTTACTACTCTAAATGAATTAATAAATAAAGATGGTAGATACACCGAACAACAAATCAAAATAGTATTAGGAGTTCTAGGTTACAAATATAAAGCATTTCTTAAAGAAATATTTGGCGATGAATTAAACAGTATTCAAAAACCAACATCAGGGAAAGCATCTCAAAAACTTGCCACTATTGCAATGAAAATCAAGCGTTTGTTAAAAGAATTAGAGCAAACAGACGAAGAACAATTTCTAAAAAATAATAGGAAAAATAAAGGAAAAAAAGATGTGCCATTTTATGAATTGTTAGGTGGTAATATAGTATTAATCAATCTATTACTTGAAAAACAGGGACAAGATAGAGAAAGTATTGTTAAAAAACTCTTTGGAAACGGATTAGATAAACCCCCTACTATTTCACTAGATGATGAGGAAACTAAAATATACCATAGCATAACTCAAATAATAAAATCACAAATTCCAAAATGTCCATCAAATCAATTAAATGATCATAATTTCTATGAACAAATAAATCAAATAATTACCAAACCCCGTTCAATAAACAACTTGAAACAAATACTTGATAATTCATTAACGAAAGATGAAATATCAATCATTTTGATGAAGTATAGCCAGGGATTAGAAAAACCACCCGCAACAGTTTTAGATGATAAATTATATAAAGAATACATAAACATAGTTATTAAATTTAAAGAAGCCATAAAAAAGAGCAAGAGTAAATCATTCCGTGATGAAGTAGATGAAAATAGAGAACACAGCGACGATGAATTCAATGTTGCTTTAAATAGCCTTACCCCGCTACAAAAAGAAGCCATAAAAAAAGTGTATGGTCCAGATTTAGGAGGAGGAATACCATACAATGCATCCCAAAAAGACATACAAAACTGTGGTTATGTCATAATAAGAGTCAAAAAATTCCTAGAATCTGGTAAAGGAGCTAAGCAAGCCCATAGAAATAAATCAAGATCAAGGGACTTTTACTATAAAGAGACAACCACTTTTCTAAAACGACCCCCAGAAATCCCACTACAAGATATACTTGAACCACTAGAAGCATCTATAATATACCATACCTGTATAGAACGTTATTCATATGAAGACTTACGTGAAATGTCAGATATGCATGAAGAAGCCATAAAAAAAATAGAAGAAAAAGCCTTAGCAAAAATAAACGACTATATAAGAGCACGTAATGGGATTGGAGAAGAAACCGAAAAAGATTCAAAGAGGTTCTACAAAAACTTTAAAGTTCAATAAAAAACTTTAAAGTTTTTTTATCTACATTAAATAAAAATATGATATAATAGCCCATAATTTAAAAAGGCTTATAGAAAGGAGGAATAGATAATGGCTACAAATGAAACTAATATTTATCCATTAATAGTTAAAAAAATAGCTAAAAACCTCCAAACAAGGCATATAAGGATGGGGGGTGGATAATAATGAGTACCAATCAGCCAAGTTATGCTCATATCAAAATACAAACTAGTAATCTACCTATACCAAACAAATATAAAACTCTAAAAGACACCAGAGCCAAAGAAACATCCCCTACTTTTCCAAAACCACAAGAAAAAAATCTTGTAGCTGAAACCGAAACGCCAGAAGAAAAAAAGATTAACTATCTTCATATGTATATAGATAAAGATGGCAAATATCCCCCCGAATTAATTGACGAAATAATAAGCCATCTAACTGCTGAAGAATTCTCATGCCTTGAATATATAGAATGTATCTATAATCCTGAAACAATACCTTCAAATGAACCCGAATATGAAAAATTCAGGAGAGTAATACTAAAAATAAAAAGCAAGTTGAAAAATTCAAAATCATTTAAAGAAATAGTAGACGAAGAAGGAATTCATTCCTTAGAAGAAATTGAAACAATTATGGGAACATTATCTCCAAGCGACCAAAAAATAATTGAATCAATGTTTAGTCCCAATTATACAAAAAAAACATTTATTCATAATACACCTAATAATCAATACTATAACATAGTTTACAGAGTAAAAGAATTATTACTTATTAACACCCAATCATTCTATGAATGTGTAAATCAAAATAAAAGGCTTAAACACAAAGAAATTGATCTAATAGTACAAGCGCTTACATTTAAGGAAAGAAAACTTCTTTTAATAAAATACAAAAACGGGCTAAATAACCCCCCTACAACTTTATTTGACTCAGACAGCGAGAAAACGTTTTATAGTTTAGTAGCAGAACTAAGAAGAGAAGTAAGTACCGCAAAAACATTTTATGAATTAATAAATAACGGAGGAGAAAAATATACAAAAAAGCAAATTAATGCCGCAGTATCATTATTAACACCAGCACATCAAAAAACTCTTAAAGAATTATATGGTGAAGATTTATCTAGAAAAATTATAGTAGCAAATGAAAAAAAACTATATTTAGTAGAAAAAGTAAGAAGCGTCATAATAGAACAAAAAAAAGAAGATGAAAAAAAGAAACCACCAAAGCCAAAAAATGAAAAGAAAGTAAAGTCTACACCTAAAAAAGAACAAGCAAACATATCTCATCCTAAAGAAAAGAAAGTTACCCCTAAAGTATCAAAAACTTCTTCTAAGCAAACCTTACCTTCAAAAAAACCCCCTAAAAATGGGGCAATTAAGAAACAGACTACAAAGAACAAACCTCTTTATAAACTTATAGATAAAGAGGAAAAATATCCTCATGAACTTATTGACGAAATAATACGCTTACTACCAAATAAAAAAAGAGCATTGCTAGAACTTAAATATAAAAATGGGTTCAATAATAAGCCAACAACACATTTTGATAAAGAAACTAATTACGAATTCTACAGCATAATAAGAACGATAAGAAGGATTCTGAAAAAAGCCAAATCAATATCAGACGTAGCTATAATAATAAAAAAGCAAAGCAGTTTATATGAATTATTAAAAGAAGGCAAAATCTACCCTAATGAAGAAATTGACAAGTTAATAAATCTCCTAAAGCCTGAAGAGATAGATCTACTTAATTATAGATACAAAAAAGGTTTTAATAACCCACCTACCACAAATATTCCCAAAGATAAAAAAGCTTTCTACGACGGCATAATAATAAAATTAAAAAGACAATTAGCCAAGTTTGTCATCTCTCCAGATAACGAAGAACTAGAATCATTTTATACTCTAATAGGTAAACACGGTGGTTATACCAAAGAACAAATAGACGCAGTTTTTAAACTATTAACAAAAGGAGAGCAAGAGTTAATCAATGAACGATATGGGTTTGGTTTAGATAATCCTCCACCCAATAAATTAGAAAAAAACAAAGCCAAAAAATATGAATTCTTACTTCAAAAAATAAGAAACCGACTAGTAGTTAATGCCCTACCATTCTATATTTATATAGACAAAACCGGAAAATATTCTCAAGAAATAATAGATAAAGTTATTGCTTCACGCTCCCCTACAGAAAGAGCCTCATTACAAGCAAGATATGAAAATGGTTTTGATAATCCCCCTACTAACAACTTAGATAAAGAACTAATAGACGAGTGTTCTAGAATAGCTAATGGCATTAGAAAAAGATTAAGTGGTAGAAAATCTTTTTACGAATATGTAGATAAAGACAAAAAATATACAAAAGAAGAAATTGATAGAGCCGTAGAAAGATTAAATCAAAATCAAAGAAATGAAATTAATACTATTTTTAATAATAACCTATCACAACCAACGCTTGTTGAAGGAAAAAAGAATCAATCAAGATTATCCTATATAGTTAAAAGAATAAACACAATAATAGATGAATCTGAAAAAAAACCAGATTTTGTTTCAATAATAATGTATATACCAGAAGTAATAGAAATTACTAAAACAAGCAATAATACCTCTTCAAACCCAATGAACGAATTCCTAAACAAAGTCCCAACAAGTGAAATAAGCAATATACTAGATGATACAGAAATAGATATATTATATCGACTATACAGTAAAAAAGAAAATTATGTCGAAATAAGTAGAGCATTAAATATTAGTGAACAAAAAATAAAAGCAGTAGAATGCTCTGCCCTAACAAAAATAAGCAACTACATAAAAACTATTACTGGTGTTGATGAGAATAGTAATAATCCTCAAGAGGCATCTTCAAGTAAACAACTTGAAAAAAATAGACTTAATTAATGAAATTATAATAATTATTATTCCTTTTCCACCTAAAATGTGATATAATACAGCCTATATTTAAGGGGGATTATAATAATGACTAAAGCAAATGATATATTTCGCTCACTAGCAACAAGACTACAAGTATTATACAATAGATACTCATTTATAATAACAAGAGAGGCCTTCGACAAGCTTGTTATATCAGAAATAGAAGCAACAATAGACTTATTTGCAAATGAGCCAGACGGATTTTTTTTAATAAATATGATTGAATTGTATCTAACAAATATTATAAAAGAACAGCTTGAATCCCCAGAAACAAAATTAGATTTAATAAATAGGTATATATACCATATCTTCATAGATCAATCAGGCCAAAGCGAAATAGAAATGTTTAATGAATTAGATAGCTTTTTTAAAAAATATAAAATTGATGTTGATACATCTTTAATTACATCGTTATTAACTGAAAATGAAGAGTTTCAAACAAAGGCGTATTCACTAATAAAAAATAATGAGGAAGATATATACTTTAACTTAGAAGAATCATTTAAAGGAAACAAAACATTAGCTGCTGTAATAGAAACTTACATCACCATATTTGGTCTTGACCAAATTGATGATAATACTGATGATGCTGAATATGACGAAAGTAGTGCAAATTTAGAAATCGCAGGACAATACAAAAAAGTACCACTATTAACAAGAGAAGAAGAAATAATGTATGCAAAAGATATTCATGGTAACGATCCTATTAAAGCTGAAGAAGCTAGAGAAAAATTTCGCCAACACAATCAAGGCTTAATATATTCAATAGCAAGAAAATATGCTAATTGGTTTAATTATGAAGATCTTGTTCAAGAAGGAAGGCTGGCTTTAGAAAATGCAATTGAAGGATTCGATCCCTCTTTAGGGAACAGATTTTCAACCTATGCTGTACCCAAAATAAAGCAAGCAATATTAAGAGCAATAATCAAAAAAGAAGAACTTATTCATATTCCCGCTGATGAAAGACAGGCAATGTTTAAAATGGAAAACATTCGAAAAGAATTAACCCAAAAATATAATAGAGAACCAACCGTAGATGAACTAGCTAGAGCAATGAGAATCTCCGTTAAAAAAGTAAGAGAGTATATATATTATAAAACTAATTATCAGGCAAAATCTCTAGACAGTCCAATTAGTCATGATATAGGATCTGCTTCTATTAAAGATTTTATAAAAGATGATACTATTACTAGTATTGAAAAAGTCGTAATGCAACGAGATTTAAGAGAAAAACTAATCCAAATAATCGATAAAGTATGCGGCTACGAAGTAGGCAAAGATAATTCTGAAATGAACACAAGAAATAGAGAAATATTAATAAATTATTTTGGAATTGGAACTGGTAAATATTACCCACAGACAGAACTTGGAACAGAATATGGTATAACCAGTGAAAGAGTCAGGGCACTTGCAGATTCGTTTTTAATTAAGATGGGGCCCTTAGCTCTAGAAATGGGGCTACAAGAATATCTTCAAAATCCTCAAAAAGGAATAGCTTATGTAAAAGGAATAGAAGAAAGAAAAGAACAAGCAAAAAAAGATACGCAAAAAATTAAAACTACCATAACTACAATAAAAAGAAGCCTACCTCCAGTAATAAATGGTTTACTAGAACCATTATCAGATAAAGAACAATATGTTACTATTTTTTCATGTGGCTTAGATGGAAATGGTGAAAGAACTATAGAAGAGCTAAGTACACAATTAAAAACACCACCTAGAAGCATAAGAAATTTAAAAACAAATTCTTTTAAAAAAATTCCACCTATAGATTTTTTACTTAGTTTAGAATACTCATTAAATCTAAATAGACTAGATTATATCACTACTGAACTAGATAAAATAATAAAACACAAAATAAAAGAAGATGAGTATTTTAAAGAAACAGAAAACGTAAGGAAAAAAAATAGAAGAAATAGAGAGTATTATAAAAAAGCCAGAACAAAGAAAAAAGCACAAAAACAAGCTTTAGTAAACAGTTAAAAAAAATAGAGAAATAGTTATTATTTCTCTATTTTTTATATTGTATCTTCAGCATATTTTGAAGTATATAAATCTTTATTATCATCTTCTTCAACAGATACTCCATTAATAATATCTTCCATATTAGGTAAATCCTTAGTAGATGATAAACCAAAATAGTCTAAAAATTCATTTGTAGTTTCATATAAAATAGGTCTTCCCGGCAAATCACTTCTACCGCTTTCTTTAATAAATCCCTTGGCCACCAGCTTTCTAAGTATAGAAACAGAACCCACACCTCTAATAGTATCAATTTGTACCCTAGTAATAGGTTCATTATAAGCAATAATTGCCAAAGTCTCTAATGCAGCTTGTGATAATGTATTAGTCTCAGGGTTCTCTATTAACTTTTGATAATAATCTTTATGTTCAAACTTAGTAGTTAATTTAAATCTATTCCCTAGAAAATCAATTCTAAGTCCCCTATCTTCACTCTCATAATCTTTCTTTAAATCCATTATTAAAGTTTTAGCTTCTTCAGCTGTAATATTTAAAACATCGCTTATTTGTTCAATAGTTAATCCATCTTCACCAACTACAAATAATAAGCCTTCCAACACTGCTTTATGCATTTGAACTCACCTCACATATAATATCATCAAAAGAATTGTTTTGTATAATATTAATTTCTTGGTTCTTTGCCATCTCTAAAATAGCTAAAAATGTAACAACAATATACTCTTTAGTAATTACAGGAAATAATTCAAAAAAAGAAACTTTCTTTTTTTCTTTTAATAATCTTCTAATATCATGACAACGAGAAGTAACACTAATCTCATTTTCAGTTACTTTTGTTTGTAATGGACGATTTTGTTGTTTTCTTTGATAATACTTAATAAATGCCCCTATTAAATCATCCAAAGTAACATTAGCATGTATTTCCTTATTATCTTCTACATATTGCCTAATATTTTCAGGAGCTTTTGTATGTATTTCCTTACGGACTTGTTCTTTTTCCTGTAACAATTTAGTAACATCTTTATAAGCTTGATATTCTAAAAGTCTCTCCACCAATTCCTCTCGCGGATCAGCTTCTTCTTCATCTTCTTCAACTTTTTGATTTGGAAGCAATAATTTAGATTTAATTTCTAATAATTCAGCTGCTAAAACCAAATATTCAGAAGATACTTCTAAATTCATTTTCTCTTGTTGCTCTAAAAAATGCATATACTGACTAGTAATAGCTTCCATTTCAATATTCATAATATCCATTTTAGATTCCTTTATTAAATGAAGAAGTAAATCTAATGGTCCTTCAAAATCATTAATTTTAAATTCCATTTCCAAAAGTATCACTCCAAACTGAATATATTATCCATTTAATCATATAAATATTAACAAAATTTGTCAACCAAACAAAAAAAATAACCAAGAGTAAACTCTTGATTATTTAATAATAATGATTAAATATGTTTATAATAAGTATAAGGTTTTATCTCTTTAGCATACTTATCTGAACCATAATAACTAGTTCCCTTAGCTACACCATATTCTGTATTTATTCCAAATGGGTAATAAGCATTTCCACCATTTAATTTTACTCTATTTATTTTTGCCTTATTTCCTTCAACAGCAAGATGTATATCTCTAGCTGGTATATCAATGGCTGGTAAATCATTTGTTGGTATATCAATATCTAATGTATCACCATCTAACAAACTCATAAGATATTGCATAGCACAAGCTAATTGATAATCTTCAGATTGCTCTCCCATAGAATAATTTGTATTTTTTTCAATATCTTCTCTAATTTCTTCCAACATAATTTCATATGGATTTTGTTTTATTGTATATGTTACATACTTATAAACTATTTCAACAGCTTCATTTAATGTATGTGGATCAACTTTTTCATTTAAAGCATCATTCATAACCTTTGTAGCTTTATATACTTTATCTATTTCGCTACCTGGTTCTATAGATATAACCTCATCAGAACCATATTCATAAACCGCATAACAATCTGTAGTCTCAGGTAATAAATCGATATAGCATTTTTCACATTGATTCTCATCTTTACCAAAAGTAGTATATATATTTTTTTTAACTACATCGATAATATTATAAGTTGTTCTTACATCCATCAAGAAATAACTATTATCGTTAGGACGCTCCCCAACAAGTTCCCATTCACCTGAATAAATACCGGTCATAACCCCAAAATGGCATATATTTTTTATTCCATCAGCGGCAAAACCTAAAGGTAAAAAGGCTTTAACTGTACCATTGTTAAATATAAATTCAATTGTATAATCATTAACACACTTATAATCACCAGTAAATTCACCAAGGTTAGCATTTCCAGTAGCATTTTTAGCTTTATTAGCCAAGAAATTCAATGTCGCATTTTTGATGCCATCATCACACATTACATCATGTGCTGCATTAAGACTATTAGCGTCACGATTGTTTGCAGCCACAACATATTGTTCAAAACTATCAAATAATTTTTTAACATCATCAGGCAAATTACTTAAAACAAAAAGTTCACGAATTCTTGTAGCTAACGATGAAAAAGTATAAACCTCTTTGTTATAACCCGCAACTGATGACTCATCAACTGATTCAGAACCTCCACCAGATTCTGAACCACCATTTTCTGTTCCAGAACTACTAGATCCACCAGTAAATGACTTCCAAAGTGATTCTAATCCCTCTATAGCATTAATATCATGCTTATTCAAATAAAGAATAAATTCTACAACTAGAAAAAACGCTGTCAACTTTAGAATATTCGCAAAAAATTTACCCATATACACATTCCCCCTTAAATTGCACAAATTATATCATAAAAAAAGAATTTTGTCAAATTATTCATATTGTATTATAATTAAAATGGTGATTAAATTGAAGAAATTTCACGAACTAGATGAAGGTTTTATCTGTGAACATTGTAATAAAAAAGTACTTCCCCTAAACTATTCTTCTAGGGACCATTGTCCATATTGCTTATATTCTAAACATGTCGATATAAATCCTGGAGATAGATTAAATACATGTAAAGGCTTATTAAAACCCATAGATATAGAAAAATATAAAGATACTTACAAAATAATATATGAATGTGAATCTTGTAAACAGCAACATAAAAATATCATTGCCAAAGACGATGATATAAATGAAATTATTCACATATCTAGTCAAAAACAATAAACTTTCCACAATTATGTGGAAAGTTTTTATTTAACTAATTTAGCATGTATTACTTTTCTACCTTTATTATCATCTGTACAAGTAGATAAAGTAATAATCTTATCTTCTGCAGAAACATCAAGACCAAAGTCATAAATACTTCTACCTTTAATTGTATCTAAGAATTCTTTATAATACTTCATATCATAAAATACATTTTGTAAATAATAAACTTCTGGATCAATGTAATAGCAAGAAAATACCTGATAAACTAATTTAGTATCTGGTGTACGAACTACAACATAATGATTTGATTCCTCAAACCACTTATCAGTAAAAACATTAGCCAAACTACCAAAAGCAGTTTTATTTAATAAATTATGCCCATAAAAAATAGTATTTTGATTAGATAAATCTGCCTCATTACGATAATCCATGAAAATCCAACCGCTAGCTTTCATATTCTTTACAATATCATGATTCAAATAATAATCATTATCATCAGTCTTAACAACTGGATAATTAACATTAGTACCATCTACCATAATCCAAGCAATAATATCTTTATTTACTTTTCTTAAATCCCCAAAATCTACTTTATTAATATCATATTTACCGTATTTGCGAAACAAATTAACTTCATTAGCTGTATAAGTCTCTTTATCACTTTCTATCTGTTTACGCTCTTCTTTAACTTTTCCATTAATAGGTTCAGCTAATACAGAATCATCTATATATTTAACATCACTTTTATCTACATATAAATATGAATATAGAAATATTCCTATAAAAAAGACTAAAACAACAGCTAAAAATGAAAGTGAATCATTCTGTCTCTTTTTAAAATAGTCTTTAGCATTTGTAAATATCTTTAAATGTAATAATTTTTCTAATGAGAATGAGATAATATAAAAATAAAAGAAAAATCCTTTCGATAATATTAAAGCTATATAATAGAAGCCTAATTGAATAGTATCAATTAAATATATAAATAAATTACGTATTGCTTTCATTTTTACTCTTCACTTTCTGTTTATGTTCTACCCATTGTATAACACACCCTGTAATAAAAGAAATAGCTAGAATTATTAAAAATACAATATATACAGTATACATAAACTCACCTCTATTCTCTAGTATTATTATAGACGATTTTAAATAATAAAAAAAGACCATATAAAAAAAACTTTTAGCTAATCTAAAAGTTATTTCCTATCAGTAGATCCAAAACCACCTTGTCTTCTTCCTGAAGCATTGTCATTATCACATATTAAATACTTTACAAATACAACTTGTGCAACGGCTTCTCCTTTTTTAATATGTATTTCTTTATCAGAACAATTAAATACTTGTATCATAAAGTGTCCACCATTATCTGGATTATCATAATAATCAGCATCTATTAATCCTAATCCATGTGGCATAACTAAACCTTTTTTAGGGCCTCCTGATCTACTCATTAAAAAGTAGCACTCATCATCCCCACAATAAGCTTTTAAACCCGTTGGAATAATAGTTGGTTTAATTCCTGGCTTAAATACAGGTACAACTACATCTTCCCCCGCTTCTATATCATATGCCGCAGCATTCTTTGTTTTTCTAATTGGGAGATGTATGTCTTTATCTTCCCATCCTTTTACTATTTCAAATCCCCTAGTTTTTTTCATATTAATACCTCTCTTATGTAGTCTCTATTTCCCCTTCTTTTTTCTTCCCAAATTTTATTTTTGGTAACTTTACTTTTTTCTTAATTATAGGCATGAATATTATAATTCCACCCACTACTGCACAAAAAATACAAAATATCCAAACACTTAAATAATTATAAAACATTTCCGCAGTAAGCGTCTCTATCGCAACATATTCCTTTTTTTCATTCAATTTATAAAAAGAATAAGAAACATACGCAAAAGTATTATTAGATTCTTTATAATAATCATCAGAGACATTAAATGCTATATTTAATAATCCTCCTTGACTATTCTCAATATCTCCTAAGAATACAAAACCATTTAATTCACTGGATTCTCCAGAATCATTAAAAATAGCCGCTGAACCATCATAAACTACTTTATCTTGATAAGTAACTCTAACCGCTACAGATTCTAATAATTCATTAAAAGTCCCATCTTCAGACTTACTATCCATTAATAAATATAGTTTTTGATCCTCTCCTGTAGCATTCTCAATTTGAAAAGAAGTCTCATAAGTATTATCTTTTGTTGTATCAACTTCTACCTCCAACAAAGAACTATCTATAAATCTCTCATCATAATAAACAGAATCTTTCTGTTTAGTCATATAGAAGACATCATCTTTTGCATAAACAGGAATAGTAAAAAACAAAAGTAAAATAATAATTATTTTTCTTGTCATAATACCTCCTAGTTATTAAAAGGTAAAAAGCTTAATATTAAATCAATTACTGTAACCCCAAGTAATATATAAAATAAAGGCATATTATTATTAATAAACAATATAAAATAACCAACATACGGTAAATATACAGGTGCTACTTTACCCAAAATATTGGCATAAGAAATATGATTAGGAGTCTCTTTATTATAAGAATCTACATTAACCTCATAAGAATATTCACTCTTCTTATTAAGCGCATCTTCATCATCTTCCTTTGCCTCAATAACTCTCATTACTTTATGAAAAATCATCTCATTAGCTGGCTTATATACAATAACATCATCTTGCTTAATTTCCCCCTCAGAAACTTTTTTATAATAAAGTAAAGTTCCTTTCTTATAATTAATTTCATTATTAGAATCATCAACAACATAACTAGTATAACCTGCTAAAAGAGGTATACATAATATTCCATAAAATAAAACAATTAAAAAGCATAAATCAAGACCAATCTTAATAGTTTCAAAAACTGGTTTTAATATTTTCCAAACCACTTTAAGCTTTTCCTTCATAATAACTCTCCTCTACAAATACATTATATCAAATATATTTCTATCTAGGTATTAAACTTAAACTAACTTTATTTTTTTCTAAAGAAATATCATCTACGTAGCAATCAACTATATCCCCTACTTGAAATAAATCACTTGGATGCTTTACATAATTAGTTGACAATTTAGATATATGAGCAAGTCCATCATCATGTAAACCAATGTCAATAAACAAACCAAAATCAACTACATTGCGTACAGTACCTTGTAACTTCATTCCTACTGTTAAATCTTTAATATCTAAAATATCACTTTTCAACAATGGTTGTGGATATTCATCTCTAGGATCTAAATTAGGTTTCTTTAAAGATGCAATAACATCCTGTAAAGTATAAATATCTGTTTTCAATTCATCTTTTAAAGCTTCAACATTTACTTTATCTAAAGCCTCAATTAATTCCTGAGTACCTATAGAAGCTTCATTAGAATTAAGTTTTTTCAACAATTGATCTGCTAAAGAATAACTTTCTGGATGTATAGCAGTTCTATCTAAAATATTATCTCCATCTGGTATTCTTAAGAAACCAATTGCTTGCTCATAAACTTTATCAGATAATACTTTCTTCTTTCTTAACTCTTCTCTAGTTTTAATCTTGCCTACTTCCCTACGATAATTAATAATCTTTTGAATTGCTGATTTAGTAACTCCCGATACATAAGAAAGTAATGAAGAAGAAGCTGTATTTACATTTACACCTACACTATTAACACATTTTAATACAACAAACTCTAATGAATTAAGTAATTTGCTTTGACTAACATCATGTTGGTACAAACCAACACCTATACCTTCAGGTGGTATTTTAACTAACTCAGATAATGGGTCTTGTAACCTTCTACCAATACTAACAGCACTTCTTTTTTCAACAGCTAAATCAGGGAATTCTTCAATTGCTACTGGAGAAGCTGAATAAATAGAAGCTCCTGCCTCACTAACAATTACATATTTACAAGATAATTTATTTTCTGAAATAAGTTCACTACAAAACTTTTCTGATTCCCTAGAAGCAGTTCCATTCCCAATCGCAATTAAATCTACCTTATATTTTTTTATTAAATTTAAAACTACTTCTTTAGACATCTTAATATTTTTATCTTCACTACCTTTTAAGAAAGGCTTAATTACAGTACTATCTAAATAATTACCTTGTTTATCAATAACAGCTAATTTACACCCATTAACATATCCTGGATCAAAAGCTAATACTACTCTTTCTTTCATAGGTGGAGTAAGTAAAAGTGCTTCTAAGTTCTTCCCAAAATTATTAATTGCAGCCTCTTCTCCCTTTTCTGTTAAATCACTTCTTACTTCTCTTTCTACAGAAGGACCAATTAATCTTTTATAAGAATCAAGAATAGCTTCACTAACTCTTTTAGAAACAAAACTATTAGAATTTTTAATTATTTTTTTCTCTAAATTAGAAATAATTTGTTCTTTATCAACATCGATAGAAACTGTCAATACTTTTTCTTTTTCCCCACGATTAAGTGCTAAAATACGATGAGGTTTAATACCTTTTAATACTTCAGAATAATCATAATACATTTCGTAAGTAGACTCTGCATCTACCGCATCTTTTTTATTTTTTGAACTTATTACTCCATTTTTATAAAAGAAAGAACGAATCCATCTTCTA
>JAEEGL016859979.1_pt1 | contig 16209 bp, 13 predicted proteins | sample 9134231 | NCBI WGS metagenome assembly JAEEGL01 (sample SAMN16246548, study PRJNA631951) | gut metagenome | biome: gut microbiome; feature: rumen; material: fiber-attached | host: Bos | place: Iran: Karaj | collected 2018-10
CGATCAGCTCTTTCATCATTGGTAGCAGGTGTTCGACAGAAAAGCGCTCCGGGTCTTCCATATACAGGGGGTTGTACCATTCGTAGATGGAATGGTACACGCCGAACCGTACTTTCGTTCCTTCGCAGGCGGCTTTCAGTTCGGCGCAGAAATCCCGTCCGGGACCGACGTCGACGCTGTTCCAGTTCCAGGCGTACTTGGTCGGATACATGCAGAAACCGTCGTGATGCTTGGTGACGAAGTTCATATACCGTGCGCCGGACCGTTCGAACAGTTTCACCCATTCGGCCGCATTGAAGTTCTCTGCCTTGAAGAGATTGACGAAATCTTCATATTTCGAGTCCGGGCCGTATACCCGTTTCATGTAATCGATATACTCCGGCTCTTCCTCCGGCCTGGAACGCACCTTGCAGAGGAACCATTCGGCATATTCTCCCTTTCTTGCGTAGGCGGGTACGGAATACAGCCCCCAGTGCACGAAAATCCCAAGTTTCGCGTCCGAAAACCATTCGGGAACAGGTCTGGAATCCAGGGACTCCCAGGTGCTTTCATACTTCATCAAATCGATCCTCCAGTGAGATTGTCCTTTGTTTTTTCAGCGGCCGAATGCTTTTTTACACAAAAGAACGGCCCCCGAGGGGGTCGATTCTTTTGAAATCATATTCTATTATACCGGGAGGATCACTCTTCGTCAATATACTTCGCAGAAAGTTCCGCGATGGTGCCGTCGTCGAGCATCTTTTGAACGCACTTGTTGATCTTCTCCAGGAGTTCGGTGTTTCCCTTTTTGACGGCGATTGCGTACTCCTCGCCTTCAAACACGTCCGGATCGGTGACGATCTTCAGACCGGGGTTGTCGCTGACGTATTTCTGAGAGGTCGCGGAGTCGAGGACCACCACGTCACACTTGCCGTTCACCAGTTCGAGGATCGCTTCGCTGCCTTTCTTGAAGGAAATGTAATCCTCGTTGACCTTGTATCCGAGATCCTGAACGGCAAGCTCGCCGGTGTACCCCTGGATGACGGCGATCTTCTTCCCGGTCATGTCGGAGGCCTTCTGGATGTCGGAATCCTCCTTGACGATCATGACCTGCGTGGCAGCGTAGTACGGAATGGAGAAATCGACTTCCTCAAGACGTTCCGCATTGACCGTCATGCCGGCGATGACCGCGTCGACCATGCCGTTGGAGAGCGCGATGATCAGTGATTCGAACTCCATGTTTTCGATCTTGGCGGTCGTTCCCAGATCTTTGGCGATCATGTCCGCCATGGCGATGTCGATACCGTCGAACTGGTCGATCAGGCCTTGACCGGAAGTCACGAATTCAAAGGGAGCGAACTCGGCGTTGGTGCCGAAAACGATGGGATCCGCCTCTTCCTTCGAGCAGCTGACGAAGCATACGGAAAGCATAAGGGCGGAAAGAATGAGTGCGAGAACTTTTACGGTGGATTTCATGGCTGAATCTCCTATCTTTGAATGATTTACTTGTTTGAGAGCATATATCCAAAACCGAACAGACGGTTTTAAAGGATCTTACTGAGGAACTGTCTGGTCCTTTCGTTCCTGGGGTTCGCGAAGACCTCCTTCGGCTCGCCGCTCTCGACGACCAGGCCGTTGTCCATGAAGAGCAGTCTGGAACCGACTTCTCTGGCAAATCCCATTTCATGCGTGACGACCACCATCGTCATGCCGCTCCTGGCCAGATCCTTGATGACGTCCAGGACCTCGCCGACCATTTCCGGATCCAGCGCCGAGGTCGGCTCGTCGAAGAGCATGATCTCCGGATCCATCGCCAGCGCTCTCGCGATCGCGATGCGCTGCTTCTGCCCGCCGGACAGCTCCTCCGGATAGGCGTCGGCCTTTTCGAGCAGACCGACTCTCGTCAGGAGAGCCTTCCCCTTTTCGATTGCCTCTTTCTTGTCCAGTTTCTTCAGCTTCACGGGCGCCAGGGTGATGTTCTGCATGACGGTGAGATGGGGGAAGAGATTGAACTGCTGAAAGACCATCCCCATTTTCTGACGCAGCTTGTTGATGTCCGCGCCCCGCCGGTTGATCTGTTCCCCGTCGATAAAGACCTCTCCGCTAGTCGGCTCCTCCAGCATGTTCAGGCAGCGGAGGAAAGTGCTTTTACCGGAGCCGGATGGACCGATCACGACGACGACTTCGCCGTCGTCGATCTCTTCGGTGATCCCCTTCAGGACCTCGTTGTCTTTGAAACTCTTACGAAGATCGTTCACACGGATCATCGGCCCGCCTCACTTTCTGTCGGCTCTCCGGAGCCGTTTCTCCGCAAAGCCCAGAAGGATCGTCATGATCTTGATCACGACGAAATAGATGATCGCGACGCCGACAAGCGGCATCAGAGCCTGAAAACTCGCCGTCTTGATGAAATCGCCGGCCTTCTGGATGTCCATCAGGCCGATATACCCGACGATCGCGGTTTCCTTGATCAGCGTGATGAATTCGTTTCCGAGAGCGGGAAAAATGTTTTTGAACGCCTGCGGGAAAACGATGTGGATCATCGTTTGCGACGCGCTCAGTCCCAGTGACCGTCCGGCCTCCGTCTGCCCTTTGTCGATGGAAAGGATACCGGCGCGGAAGATCTCCGCGACATATCCCGCAGAATTGATCCCGAAAGCGATGGAGGCGATGATCCATTTGTCTATCCTGACCGTCGCGAATATGACGAAATAGACGATCATCAGCTGGGTAACGGACGGCGTGCCCCGGATCACGTCCGTATAGGCCTTTCCGAACGCGCGCAGCGGTTTGATCTTCGATATATTGCACAGCGCGATCAGAAAGCCGAGGATGAGGCCCAGAACGATGGCAAGAAGCGTGATGCGGACCGTCAGTCTGAAGCCGTCCCAGAGAAGCAGGTAACGGTCTTCGCGTATGAAACATTTATAGAAATCTGCCGAGACCTTCGAAAACCAGTCTGTCAACCATTCCATGAAACGGACCCTTTCAGACCGGGCGAGCTGCCCGGAATCGTTCATTGATACTGTATGATATTCTATCACAACTCATCCCGCGTGTCAAGCGCCGAAATAAATAATTTTACACAAATATATGATAATTTATGTGTTATAGTTGGATTTAATGACAGTTCAGCCGATATTTATACATTTTGCCCGTCGTTTCCGTTGCATTTTTCATATGAAGGATTTACGCTTCCATACGTTTCATCAAACGCTGTCCTAATTCGTTTTTCTTGACAGACTAATCCGCGGAGTTGTATAATAACGGCGGTTAAACTGCAAAGAAACGCGTTTTGCCAGAGTATTGACTTATATGCCAAATAACGAGAAGGAGAACGAGATGATACCTGACCTTCATGAGAAACTGCGTCAGTATGTGACGGCCTTCAACGATCAGGATGTCGAGATGGTCCGCCAGGTCTTCCCCAACAGCGACGCATACGAATTTCTTTCGGAGCAGGTCCCGCTGCTGGAGTGTCCGGACGAAACAATCGAGAAGACCTATTATTACCGTTTCTGGACGATCCGGAAACACTGGAAGGAAACGCCCGAGGGGCATATTCTGACGGAATTTCTCCCGAACGTGAGCTGGGGCGGGCCGTACAATTCGATCAATGCGGCCTTCTGGCATCACATCCGCGAGGCGAGGTGGTTCAAGGATCCGAACAAGTGGGTCAAGGAATACATCAATTTCTGGCTCGACCGTAAGGGGATCTCGCTGGATTACAGTTCCTGGTACGCCGCGACACTCGAAGATTATTTCAGACTGCATCCGGATCCTGCCTTCGAGGCGGAATGCATCGACAGGCTCGTTTCCCTGTACGAAGAGCGCGAAAGGACAAACGCTCACCCATGCGGTCTTTTCTGGTCGAATGACGATCACGACGCGATGGAGATGTCCATCAGCGGCTCCGGCATCAGACCGACCCTGAACTCCTACATGGCAGCGGACGCCCGGGCGATCGCGCGTTTTGCGGCGCGGGCCGGAAGAATGGACCTGTCCAGGAAATACGACGGGAAAGCCCGGGACATCCTCGAAAAGATGGACCGCCTCCTCTGGGACGGCGATTTCTACAAGGTGATCCCCTGCGAGATCGACGAGGCTTTCGACGGCGATCACCGTCCTCCCGTCCACCCGGATCACGACGTCCGGGAAGAGATCGGTTTCATTCCGTGGATGTTCCATCTGCCGGGTCCTGACAAATCCGTGGCGTTCCGGCATCTGACGGATGAGGAAGGCTTTGCCGCCCCCTGCGGGATCACGACTGCGGAGCGCCGTCACCCGAGGTTCATGTATTCGCACGGCCATGAATGCCTTTGGAACGGGCCAGTCTGGCCCTTTGCCACCTCCCAGACGCTTGCGGGGCTCTCCAACCATCTGAGGGATCACGGCGAGGTAGCGATCACGAAGAAGGATTATTACCACCTGCTTCGCCAGTATGCCGCCTGCCACCGGACGGAAGGCCCTGACGGAACCGATCTCATGTGGATCGATGAAAACCTCGATCCGTTCGACGGAGAATGGACGGCAAGAGCGATCCTGAAAAAGAGAAATAACAGCATATCACGCGGCGGTCCGGAACGCGGTAAGGACTACAATCATTCCTGTTTCTGCGACCTGGTCCTGTCAGGTCTTCTCGGGATCGAAGCGAGAGAAGGCCAGCTGACCGTTGATCCGATCATTCCGGAAGACTGGGACTACTTCTGCGTCACCAACCTCACGGATCGGAATCTGACCGTTCTGTTCGATCGTACCGGGAAACGTTACGGATTCGGCGCCGGACTCTTTATCCTCGGTCAGTAATACCTCACGTCAAACATCATAAAGACAAGCAGATCGCGCTTCGAAAGTAAACGCGATCTGCTTGTCTTTCTTTTTCCTTATTATTAACAGTTGTACCGTTACAGTTGTACCGTCTCGAATGAACGTTCCGATCTCCTGCACCCGATGATGTTCGCCAGGACGTAAATGATAGCGCATGCCGCCAGTATGATCGACTGAATCCCTATCTTTTCGTACGGTGTGTTCAGAAAGCCCAGTCCGGGGATGTAATGCAGCGCTTCCCCCGCCGCGATGATCAGAAAGATAACAACGGCCGAGGTGATGAACGGGACGCCGATCCGGTAGGCGTCCTTCCAGAAACCGGCAACAAAGATCAGATTGAAGGCGGCGAATATCAGAAGAACCAAACCCAGATAGAACAGATTGGCGTTCATCAGCGCGTTTTCCAGATAGACCTTCGAATCCGCGAGGATCGTCATGCGGACGATCGTCAGCACAACGTTGATCAGGAAAGCGATCATCTGGATCGATATAACGAAAACATATCGTGCCCGAACGACATCTTTCTTTCTGATCGGCATCAGAGAGGAAAACAGCACGTCGTTCCCTTCTCTCGCCATCTGAAACGTGTAGAAGATACCGAGACACACGAAGAACGAACCGCAGAGAATCGGATAACCGGGCAGCAAGGTCATGAATGCCGCGATCAGAAACAGATAGGTTAGCGGCGTGGCCGTAAAGCCGAATTCTTTCTTCAGAAGAGCCTTCATTCTCTGTTTCCCCTTTCATCCAGTTCGATATGGACCATGATATCGTCCAGCGTCTGACAGGTCTCCGCGTAATCAGCCCGGAATTCCTCCAGCGGTTTCGAAGCCAGGATCGCTCCGTTTTTGATATAGGTTACGGTATCCGCACACTTCTCGAGATCGGCGGTAATGTGGGTCGAGAACAGAATTGTCACGCCTTCCGCAGCCAGTTGACGGAAGATCCGGACGAGTTCCTCCCTGGATACAGGATCCAGACCGCTCGTAGGTTCATCGAGTATCAGAAATTCAGCATGATGGGACATGGCCAGTGCCAAATGAAATTTCGCCCTCATTCCTTCGGATAATTCGATGATCTTCTTTTTCGGATCAAGAGAAAAACGTTCCAGGTAATCCCTCAGGAGACGGTCGTCCCAGTTGTCATAGAAAGACTTTGCAACGCTGCAGATCTTTCCGAGGGTTTTCCGGGGGTAATAATGCGTTCCGCCGGACGCGTAGCCGATCCGCTTTTTGATCTCGTCTTCCGCTTTCAGAAAGCTCTTGCCGAACAGGAGGATCTCGCCAGCGTCCGGGTGCACGAGGTTCAGGATCGATTTCATCGTCGTGGTCTTTCCCGCGCCGTTACGGCCGACGAATCCCATGATCGTGCCCCTTTCTACGCTGAAAGAAACCTGTTTCAGCTGGAAGGCGGGATACGTTTTGCAAAGTCCGTGAAGTTCCAGTACGTTTTCCATCAGTCAGCCCCTCCGCTTTTATTTACCGCAATGTTCAATTCATTGACCATTCCCAGAAAATCCTCTTCCTTCAATATCGCGATCCCGCGAGACTCATCTCCGAGCAGGATGAGCGAATCGCCGGGCTTGATCGAAAAGACCCTGCGTGCTTTCGCGGGAATGATGATCTGCCCCTTCTCGCCCAGCTTGACCACCCCGAAGACGTATTTTCCTCTCGGCGGAAGGCCGCTGATCCCGGGCGCATGCTCGTCCGACATCAGATCGTCCAGGGAAACGTCGAACAGATCCGCGATCGTTTTGGCCGTCCGGATGTCCGGGACGGATTCGCCGGTCTCGTACTTCGAGAGGGTCTGTCGTGATATACCGATCCTTTCCGCCAGGTTTTCCTGCGAAAAACCGCTCTTCTTTCTGAGCGAGACCAGGTTGTCACTGAACACACCGTCACCTCCGTGCCTCTTTACCAACTTTTCATACTTGTGCTCTTTGTTTTAACACATTATATCATCGTCTCCGGGAGGAGTCAATCCAGTAATCTTTACATAATGGGGATCATTTGTTTCATTCAGTTTACAAGTTACCGTTTCCGGACTCGTCCGGGTCACCAGACGCATGTCCCGCCGCGTTATGCTCCGTTAAAAAAACTTGCCGAAAACCGCTTGAAAAAACGGTCACATTCGGGCCGGTTTCTCCTTGACAAATCGAGTCCGATATGATACACTCTCCTGTGGCAGACGTTGAAGAAACGTGAGTACATCCATCCTTTCACGCTCAGAGAATAAGTGTCATGGGCTGCGAGCACTTTGCGCAAGGTGGAATGGAAATTTCAGTTTCGGAGTCTCCCGGCGAAAAGAGCGATCGTTAAGCTGGGTGCGGTGCGACAGCCTGACGCACGGAGAGTGCAGAACGTTCGTTCTGAATTAGGGTGGTACCGCGAGCAAACTCGTCCCTAACCGGATGGGGTTGCTCTTTTATGTTTTATCCGCTTTCTATTGTCCAGTCTATTCATACCGCTTGAAGGAGTCTGATTATGGAATTGAACGTGAGAGAGACCGTCGAAAAGGTCAAGGCGAAGATCGCCGCGTGCCGGGACGAAAACGAACTGGCCCGTATCAAGAACGATCTTCTCGGGAAAATGGGCAGTCTCACCCAGCTGCTGAAGCTGATCCCGACGCTCCCGGTCGAACAGAGATCCGTTGTCGGCAAGGAGATCAACATCGCCAAGTCGCAGGTGGCCGACTGGATCGAGGCGCGCCGCAACGAACTGCTGTACAAGAAGACCGAAGTCTCCGAAGACTTCGACTGCACGGTTCCCGGCCTTCCCCCCTTCAAGGGAGGGCTGCACCCGATCACCCAGATGTGCTACGACCTGAACGACGCGTTCCGTTCCATGGGGTTTGAGATCTATCAGGAAGACGATGTCACCAGCGAATTGTACGGTTTCGACAAGCTGAATTTCCCGCCGAACCACCCTGCCCGTGAAAGCATGGATACCTACTGGCTCGAAGGACATGACAAGGGAACGGCGGCCGAAAAGCTCTGTCTCCGTCCCCATCTGACCGGCGGAAGCGTCCGGTATCTGCAGACGCACAAACCGCCCTTCCGGTTCGTCTATCCCGGACCCGTCTACCGGAACGAGACGACCGACGCAAGACACGAACGCGCCTTCTTCCAGTATGAAGCGCTGATCGTTGACAAAGAGTTCACCTTCTCGGCCGGCAAGGTCATGATCAAGAGCATCCTTTCAAAGGTTTTCGGCCGGGACGTGCCCGTCCGGATGCGCGCCGGCTTCTTCCCCTTCGTGGAACCGGGTTTCGAGATCGATATGGGCTGTCTGGTCTGCGGGGGCAAAGGATGTTCCGTCTGCAAGCACGTGGGCTGGATCGAAGTCATGCCCGGCGGCACCCCTCATCCGAACGTGCTCCGCGCAGCCGGTCTGGATCCGGACGAATATACCGGATTCTACGTCAATATCGGCCTTGACCGTCTGGTCATGATGCGCTACGGAGTCAACGACGTCCGTCTGTTCCACAGCGCCGACCTGCGCTTCCTCAACCAATTCTGCTAAGGAGGAGGATGAACATGAAGCTTTCACTGAACTGGATCAAAGATTACGTTGCGCTGCCTGATTCCCTCGACATGAAGGATCTGGCCTACACGCTCACCATGTCCACGGTAGAGGTCGAAGGCGCGGAGGAACTCGCTCGCCGATTCGACAACATGAAACTAGGCGTGATCCGTGAAGTCCTTCCCCATCCGGACGCGGACAAACTCCGCATCTGCATGGTGGATCTCGGAGACGGCGTGTATCAGATCGTCTGCGGCGGCTCCAATCTGGAGACCGGTATGAAAGTCGCCGTGGCGGTCCCCGGTGCCATCGTCCGCTGGCACGGTGAAGGAGAGCCCGTCGAGATCAAAAAATCGAAACTGCGCGGTCAGGAGAGCTACGGCATGATCTGCGCCTCCACGGAGATCGGCCTGAGCGACCTGTTCCCGAGCGGAGAAGAGCATGAGATCCTGGATCTTTCCTCCTTCGACGATCCGGCCGGAACGCCGCTCGCGGATGTTCTGGACATGAACGACATCCTGATCGAGATCGACAATAAATCCATGACGAACCGCCCCGATCTCTGGGGCCATTACGGGATCGCGCGCGAACTGGCCGCGTTGTACGATCTGCCGCTCCGAACCTTTGAACCCTTCACGCCCGGCGTCGAAGGGGGCCTGGAGATCGAAGTCAGAGACCCGGACCGCTGCCGCCGCTACATCGGCGTCTCCATGAAGGGCCTCTCCGTGAAGCCCTCTCCGTACTGGATCCAGAACCGTATCTGGAAGGTGGGCATGAGGCCCATCAACGCTCTGGTTGACATCACCAATTACGTGATGCTCGCCACAGGTCAGCCGACTCACGCCTTCGACTCCGATACGATCCGGGATCACATCGTCGTCAGAAGAGCGGAAGATGGCGAAAAACTGAACCTCCTCAACGGGAAGGAACTTCATCTGATCCATGACGACCTCGTCATAGCGGACGGAAGAGGTCCGATCGCGCTGGCCGGCGTCATGGGCGGCGCGGAAGACTCCATCCTTCCGACGACCGATTCCGTGATCCTCGAGATCGCGAACTTCGAATCGACCGGCGTTCGCCGTACGGCGCTCCGCTACGACAACCGCACCGAATCTTCCACCCGTTACGAAAAGGCCCTCGACCCGGAACGCTGCGACCAGACGCTCTCCCTCGCTATGGAACTGTTCAGAGAGCTCTATCCGGACGTCCGGGTGACCGGGTTCTGCGATCGTTACGAAACGAAACTGTCCTGCTGCGAGCTGGACGTCAGTCTTGACTGGCTGGAAAGACGTCTCGGCAAGCGCATCGCCAACGACGATATCCGTACCCAGCTGGGCCGTCTCGGTTTCACGGTATCGTTCGACGGAGACAAGATGCACGTCGTCGTTCCTTCCTGGCGGTCGACAGGCGATGTCTCGATCAAGGCGGACATCATGGAGGAAGTTGCCAGAATGTACGGCTACGAGAATTTCGAGCCGACCAAGATCACGACTTCCTTCGACGGCGCCATCAACCAGCTCGATATCGATCTGGTGCGTCATATCAAGGAGTATCTCGCATTCCGCTGCGGCATGCAGGAGATCTTCACCTATCCGTGGATGAAGGATCAGTACGTGAACGCCCTGCTGGACGACACGTCGCACACGATGCGCCTGACCACGCCGCCCGCACCGGAAGAATCGCTGATCCGCTCCTCTCTTCTCCCGAATCTCTGCGAAGCAGTTTCGAAGAACGAACGTTACTACAACGAATTCTCGATCTTTGAAGAGGCGCAGGTCATCTCGGACGAAGCCTTCACCTCCCCCTATGACGATCGCGAGTTCCTTCCGACCCAGAGAAGATGCATCGCGGGCGCCTTCGTCGGCAATTACAAGGATCTGACCGCTCTGTTCCGTTCGGCAAAGGGAGTGATCGAATACATGCCCCGCTACACCCATATGGAGCCGTTCGCTTTCGTGAAGGACGAAAAGCCGGTGTGGGCCGACGAGACCGTCTGGATGAATATCCTCCGCGGTGACGTGAAGGTGGGTTCAATCGGTCTTCTCTCGAAGAAGACCGCCATGGCGTGCGATATCAAGAACGTAGCGGCGATCCTCTTCGAGATCGATACGACGCTGCTGGTCCCCTTCACGTCGCGCACAAACCGCTTTACGCGCCTTCCGGACTATCCGCTGGTGGATTACGACATTTCCCTTCTGTTCGATTCCCGGGCCACCTGGAAAGAGATCAAGGCCACCCTCGACCGCGAAGAGAAAAACAATCCGCTTCTCCACGGCGCAACCTTCGTCGACGAATACCGGGGCAAGCAGATCCCGGAGGGCAAAAAGTCCGTGACGATCCGGCTCCGGATCGGTTCTCTGGAAAAGACGCTGACCTCCCAGGAGATCGAATCCTGCGCGAACGCCGTACTGAAAAAACTCGCGAAGGATTTCTCGGCGGAGATCCGCGCTCAGTAAAGTCCTCTTACGGTCTTATAACACGACAGCCGTCTTCAGATGAAGGCGGCTTATCTTATGTATGAAAAAACCGGGAGAATCAGCGTTCTCCCGGTCATGTATGCGGTTTTCTGTCAGGCCCAGGGATCCTGAGACTTCGGTTCGCGGATCCCGACCAGAAGGAACTGTTCCCACATGAACCACTGATTGCCCTTCTGACGGAGCTTGATCTGACGCGGACTGTCGGCGCCGCCGGACGTCATGTGGACGGTGCAGTAGCCTTCGTCCTGGAAAGAGTAGGTGTTCGTGAACATCTTCAGCGTGAACGGCTCGGAAGGCGTATAGTCGTTTTCCGGCTTCGCACCGCTGAAGTACGAAAACGGAATATAGTACTTCTTTCCGTTTTCCAGCCTGTCGTTCAGGAAACTGATCTGGGAAGGAACCATCGGCCCGCCGGGTCCGCGGAGCCAGTTCAGCATCTCAGTCCCGATCGCCTTGTCGGCAGCGTATGCGCAAAGGGCGCAGAGCGAAAGAGCGGCGGCCTTGAAAGGCGTATCAAGGGATGCTTCAGGCAGCGCCTGCATCTCGGCGAGGCTCTCCGGAAGAGCGGCGAAGGTGATCGTCTCTTCAGTCGGAGCGGTGCTGAACGCCGTGTTGATCGTTTCCTTAACCGTATTTTTCAGCTTGTCAAAGATTCCCATGCGATAAAACCCTCCTGTGTTGCACTGATATGTTGATGGACTCCATCTGTATCGTACCATATCGCGGAGGAAATATCAACCCCTTTTTGTTATTTCCTCTTTCAGGCCCCGTCCTTGACAAAGCGGGAACCTTCATGTATAGTGGAGTTGCCTGTATCGTTGTTATGACATATCACTTGTTCGGGAGGTTTGACGGGTTTGAGATCGAATGTCGTAAAATGCGTGTACAACAGCCCCTCTGACCGGATCGTGTGGCAGATCGCCTCCGGAAAGAAGGACGCCGAATTCAGGCGCAAGGCGGTTTCTGATGATCCTTCGGCCCCGGAAGCCGAAACCAGGACGGTCCCCATCGAATATCTTCAGAACCTCGACGTGTTCTTCAGGAAATACGATCTGGACGATTTCGATAGTACTTCGCCGGACGGGGAGCTGAATGATATCGAATCCGTCCTGATCGAAACGGAGGACGAATCGTCGTTTTTCCTCGACGGAAGAGCCGTCCCCGAAACGGTATTCCCGCTTTTCGGGGAACTCCGGAACTATTTTTCCCGCTACTGGTCGGAGACCATCGTTCCGATCGAGCTCTCGTTCAGTTCTTTCGACGGCGGCGGTCCTTCCTATTCTGCCGAGACCGAGATCAAGGGGATCATCACGTGGTACTCGAAGAAGGTCTATCACAGCCCCGACCATGCTGAGCTCTGCGGCGCGGGATTCGACGTTTTCTACACCTTTTACCCGCTGAGGCCCGGAAAAGCCACCGTGCTCATCACCGGAGACTCTCCTCTCGGCCCGGTCCCTGCGGAAAGACTGTTCGCGGAAGTCGAGGACGACTTCAGGATGACCTATCATGTGGAGGATGCCGATCAGGAGGAGGAAGCGTGATGTTCTGCCGAAAACAGGAGTGGGACGGAGCCTGGGAGGAACCCGGTGTCATCGGTACCAGGATCGAAATCAGAAACCGGAAGATCACGATCCTCTGGCGCAGTTCACCGGTGCTGGAGACTTCCTTCCGTGTCCGGAAACTGTCGGACGGATTCCAGCTTCAGCTGAAAGACACCGGAATGAGATATCAGAGGGCGCCGTCGGACTATGCCCGGGTCAGTTCCATTATCTGTCATGATGACGTTCTGGAACTCACGGAGTTCTTTCCCATCACTGGTGAAAGCAAGTCCGTTCTGCGCAGAACCGAAAACTCAAGATACGGGAATTACACGATCGCCGACGAGAAGCTCACCGAATTACAGGGATGCTGGGCCGACGAGAATCAGTATATAAAACTGGAGTTTTCCGGGAATGTGATGAAGATCAACGGAGAAAAGAAAAGCATTCATCTTCTGCACTCCAAAAGCATCGATCCGAGCGTTCAACAGTATCTGATCGCGGACGAAGATCCGGCTGTGAGCGGATGGGACGGGATCAGCAGACTGGAGTACAACGGCGGGGCCCTGATAGGTTATGTCCATGTCTGTGACGCGCCTACGGTCACGATCCTGTTCGGCAAACAGAAATAAATACCGCGACTAAATCAAAAAGAAGCAGCTGCAGGCTGCTTCTTTTCTGTTTGGTTCGAATGGCGCCAGTCAGTGTTTCGGGCAAAGCCAGGCTTCGCAGGATACGTCCGTATGCTCCATATCGCAAAGGAGTACTCTCAGACACATCTCGCGGCGGGAACATGCTGAAGTCAGCGGCAGATAATACGTGTAGTTCCTGTCCCTGCGCGTGATCCGATACTCCCACATATTGGCACGGTATGCCGGAGCCCTGTCCGGAAAACCGACAACGTTCCCGTCCATTTCAGCCACGCAGTACGCGCCTTCCAGTCCGTGAACGCCATTTAGTGCGACCGCGATGTAATCTCCGTCTTTCACTTCCGGGAGCTGTACCGTTCTTTCGAGGATCTCCACCGGCTGCATGGCTTCGAACGGAGCCTGAAGGTTGTTGGCTCTCGGATTCCTGAGAGCGATCTGCCGGCCGTCTTTCAGGAGACGGACGGAAAAGATCCTGTCCATCGGATAAGGCAGTCTGAAATATCTGATGTTCATGCCGTCGAGACGGTAGGTTGCCTTCACCCTTCTTCCGGGCACCGTATAATTTGTAAAACCGCCGTCCTTCAAAATCAGGATCGACGCGTTTTCATCTTCAACGGTGATACTTACCGTATCCGTCGCTCTCCAGTGCTTCAGATCATCCGAGACGGTGCCGTGCTCGGTAAAGGCCTGCGTTTGAATCTCGTCGGTGGATTCAGACGCGGAAAAGCATACGATCTCAATTTCATCGGCAGAATATACTTCGCCGAAATCGACGCGAAGACATCCGCCGCTGATCCGCTGCCCACCGCGGTAGGTTTTCGAGTAGCCGTCGTAGAACGATTCCGGATCGCCGTCAAACAGAGCGCTGTTATCGCACCCTCTGTAACGGTAGGTTTCCTGATCGAAAAAGGCGTCTCTTGCCGCTTGTACCTCCGGGATACCGGTTTTGCCGGCTCTCCTTGCTTCGCGCCGCTCCAGAGAATCGTTGTCTACCGCGAACTGGGCCGCTTCGTAAAACTCTTCGGCACGGGGATCCGGTTCCTTGTTGATGTCGATCCTGCCGAGAAAAACCGGCGGAAAATCTCTGATATCTGTCGTTTCGTAGTGCCCAAATCGATGGCAGGATCCGTTCTCGAGAAGATCGATCTCTCCTCCGTCGCACCAGACCATTTTAATCTGCTCTGGCGCTCCGTCGGAATTCTCCTTCAGCACCTCGTATTCACAGGAAGTCAAGACCGGCAAGGCTTCGGCCAGCGGCGCGACTTCAAATAAACAGGCGCGGAATGGCATCAGAGAGGTTTCGATTGTATCCCCATAATCGTATACGCCGATCAGTTTCTCTGTAGGGTGACGGCGGATCAGGGCGATCTTGCCGCGGACTGGCTCCAGTCCTATTTCAGAATCCAGCCGGATGATGACCTTGCGTTCGGTCCAGCCGTGATGCCCGGTGGTGATAAAACGGTGAGTGCCGGTGCCTCTCGAAACCGGACTGTTACCGTAAGTGTCCGGCAACGGCATCCCGTTTACCAGAAGAGGCGCAGCGTGCCTGTGCAGGTTGAAAATACGCGCTAATTTTGGAAATTCATCGTCGCGCATGAGCCACGGATTGCCGTAGATCTCGGGAGCAAGGATCATGGAGCGGCCGAATGATTGATAGATCAGATCATCTTCAAAGAAAGCGACGGAAGAGGAGATGCAAACGCCACAATCCTCTGCCAGCCGTTCCAGTCCCTCCGGGTATCCGCGGTCGAAAATAAAGCCTCTGTGGTGCATGCAGGTCTCGTTATTCGCACTGTGGACATCCACATAGGTCTCCGTGCCCTGCCAGAGGAAGGTTGTAACATCTGTTTTGGCTTCGTAGAGGTCCAACCGGTGGCTCAATACGACCAGATCAGGACAGATCTTACGGCACTCCTGTATGGCTTTGGAAAGCGCACGGGCCTTCTCCGGGCGAAGATAACCGCAGGCTGCGTCAAGCTTTATCAGTGCAAAATGATGTTTCCTGAACAGGTCCACAAGGAATCCGATCCTCTCGTTTTCCTCTTCTTCACTGTCGCCAAACCCGTCCGGACCGCACCATAAACCCATACGGATGCCTAATTCAGCCGCTTTTTCCGCAACTTTTCCGAATCCGTTCGGATATTGATGCTGAAATCTTCTGCTGCAATAGCTTCCATATTGCTCTCCGGGCCCGTCGTAGTTTCCTGTATCCCAGAGATAGACGCCCAACTGCATCCCGTAGGTTCGTTTCAACCATGCGAAGAAATCCAGATTCACCAGAGTCTGTTCTTCGGTCGAGCCTTCCCATGTATTATTGATCCATGAGAAATACAAAGGAATTGACGGGGTCTTTTCATTCAAACCGTTTTCGTACAAAAGGTCATGATTCACAGCGTCGCCCTCCGAATCATCCATCACGTACCATCATTATATAAGAGTGTTCATGAAAAATAAACCCCATTGCGAAAAAAGAATGTGAAAAAGGGGAGATATAATTCTTCTCTAACGATATAGAAGAAACAGAAAAGATGGCAGTGGTTCGCAGTACAGGAAACCGGAGGACTTTCTCAGAACCTCCAATTTCTTTTCCGGAAATCTTCACATAACCGCCCTTTGTTCATCAGAATGCTCCGGTATAATACAGTCAGATCAAAATAATTTTCGCTCACCATCCAGCTGTAGTGTGAATAGTAATAAAACAACTATTGACAAACACTCTAACGTGTATAGAGAATCTGAGGCATTATAGCATTAAACCGATAAAAACAGAAAAGGCAAGTCGCTTTTGACTTGCCTTTTTCCGTTCATGGCTAATGATTGCCATTTTAACAAAAACAAGGTTATCGTTAAATTTCGTAACGTTAGAATCAAATCTATTTGAGTGACTTTATCTCGGCGCTGACCACGGAATACAAATATTCTGGAGATTCAAGAGGAAAATACTTGTGGTCATTTCAAAAGAAAGCTATCGAGATCCGTGGCCAAGTGGTGCTGCAGCACGTACGATAAATTGGGAAAAGCATATTGCGACGCGCAGATGATCCCGGAAACGTCGCTGCTGGCGATTGTCGGCGACAGGCCGTTCTCATCCCGGACGTTATACGTCCCTGAAGCCTCTGCCGATGATATTGCTGGAGGTGGTGATGGTGATGAAGGCGTCCGGATCCACCTGTTTGATCTCCCGCTGCAGGCGGACGCCCTCGATGCGGCGGCAGAC
>JAEEGL011024372.1_pt1 | contig 16208 bp, 13 predicted proteins | sample 9134231 | NCBI WGS metagenome assembly JAEEGL01 (sample SAMN16246548, study PRJNA631951) | gut metagenome | biome: gut microbiome; feature: rumen; material: fiber-attached | host: Bos | place: Iran: Karaj | collected 2018-10
TTGAGACGATGGATATATATATAAGATTTTTACAAAAGACATTAGATGATTATAAAGAATTAGAAGCACAATTAAATAACAAAGCAGAAGAATTTAGTGAACAACTAAATGTTAATAGTTAGGAGGTGTATTTATGGCAGAAGTAAATGAACCTGTTGCAGAAGGTGGAACACCTGCTGCAGTACCAAATGGTACAGGATATGGATATACAAGTTTCACTGATCCAGGTCATGATTATATATTTAAAAAAGGTGAACGAAATCCACTTTCTGATGTTACACTTCACATAACTACAGAATTTACTGATGGTACTGGAGACAGTGCAGTAAAAGTACCAGTAGGAAACTATACAGTAGTAGCTAATGTAAATGATGGAGAAAATGGATTCTATTCAATAATAAGAGATACTACTTCAGGAACAGAATATAAAATTCCTAATAATTTCTATGCAGGAAATAATACATATACATTTACAGATTCTCAAGGAAAAGAAGTTACAACACATGCTGATTACTTATCATCATGGGCTAACTCATATGTAACTAGATCAGGTGAAGGAAACAATAACTTACCAAGTGGTTCACTTGATTCATCAAAGAATCCTGGAGCAGCTGAGATTGGTTATAATACATACAAGCCTGAAAATACAGGAGTTGTAGGAAACTACGAATATGGTTATGGTAGTCGTACAGCAGACTCAGTAAGTGGACAAAAAGTTTCAATAGATGGAAAAGTAGTAAATGCTCCATATAGAATTGGAGAAAGAATTGTTATAGATGGAAAAGAATACACTATAACAGGATATTCTGCAGAAACTGAAACAGGATTTACTGTTCAAGTACAAGATACAAATGGTATGTCTTCAAATGTAGATACAAGTGAACTTATTGCTAAAGGAGCAAAAGTAATTGAATCAGAAATACCTGTAGGTGCAGAATATGGATACCATGCAGATGAAAGACAAAGACAAGTAAACTTTGCAAATCAAGTAGGACAAAGTGGATACGATCAAACAACTCCATTAGATGTTAATGCATTTAAAGCACAAAAAGGTGAAGGAACTTTCTTAGGAAGAGTTGGAGAACAAGATGTTTATATAGTATTTGATGGAACAGGAAATGATCCAGTATATATAGATAAAGCAACAGGTAAACCTGTTACTCCAAGTGAAGGATCTCAAGTATCTGTTTATAATCTTCAAGAAGGTGACAGAAATGGATTCGCTGGTTCAGTTCCAAACCAAGAAACATTAAAAAGTAGTGAAAGACAAGTTGGAGATACTATTTACGATACAAGAGCAATAGGACTTAACTTACCTCATAATGAATTAACAAGAGGACAAAGTAAGTTTATACTTGATGGAAAAGTATATACATATAATGGTCATCAAGGAACTGAAGTAATATGTATAGATGAGGCTGGAAACGAAGTAAGATTCCCAGCAAGTCAAGTAGCTTCACAAGGAAGAGAAATAACTGGTCAAAGAGCTGCAACTGGAAATAATAGTGCATATGAAGTTGCAGGTATTATAACAGATGTACCTCCTACAGCAACACCAGAATATAAAACTGGTTCAGGAGATAGATTTGTAGATCCAAATCTAGTAAATAGTGGAAGACTAGATGGTGGATCAGGAACAAGCCAAGCAAGAGATAGAAGTGATGTTTATGACGATGCTATGTGGCAGCATAATATCACTGAGACAGCTACTTTACCTGGATTAGGTAAAGGAGGAAAATATGCAACTCCACAAGCTGCTGTTGCTCAACTTGTTAACAGCGGACAATGGACAAGACAAGATGCTACAAAATACGTTAATGATGCCATAGCAAATGGGCAAATAACAGTTGAAGCAGCATTTGAGAAAAAAGAAGAATATTATCCACCATATGCAAGTATTCATGCTGACTTTAAAGGACAAGGTGGTATATATAAGGCTAATGCAGCAAACTTAAGAAGCCAAGTTGAAACATTAAGACGTGATTGTGATGCCCTTTTAAATAGAATGGATGAATGGGCAGGATCTGCTAAAGATACAGCAATGCGTAATATTCGTACAATTCAAGGTAGACTTCTTAATACAATGAAGAATATAGAAGAAAGCTTGGAACCAGCCATTGATGCAATCGAGCATCTTGATGAAAAGCTAGAGCTATTAAAAACTGAAGACGAAGCATTAAAACTTCTATTAGAGGCTGAAAAGAAAGCTAAAGAAGAGTATGAAGCTGCTCGAGATTTGTTTAATAAAACACCAAGACAAATTAAAGATGTTAACCCAGATACTCAAGCTATTGAGTGGTTAACTAACCCAGATTATGAACCAAGAAAAGCAGATCGTGATGCTAAAAAGACAGCTTACGAAGAAGCACAGCAAGCTGTACTTGATAAACAAAAATCTCAAAGTGAATTAGAACAAGAGATACTTGGACTTATCGAATTAGTTCAATCTCTTGATAGGAATATAAAGAGCTTGAGTGAACATGTATCAGCAGGTGGTAAATATCATGGTTACTATGATAATGCAGATACATTCAATAAGCATTTCAATGATTTATATAAAGACTTCTCAGATTATAGAAGATTCCCAGTATTAACTAACTTAACAGACTATCAAGTAGGGGATTTAATAACATTTGATGATGGTTATGGATATTTATATAAGGTTGTAGAAGTATTTGATGGTGATGGAAATACATCTGGATATATTAAGATAATTAGAGTTGATGCAAATGGCAATCCAATACCAGGTGCTGAAGTATTAACTATTTGGGATCAAAGAGAAATATCTCCAATTAGAGGTGAAAAAGGAAGACGTTTATGGCAACCACCAGTAACGGTTACACCTAAACCACCTACAAAAGATACTCCAACAGAGCCACCTACGGATCCACCAACAGATCCGCCAACAGATCCGCCAACGGCTCCACCAACAAAACCACCAACAAAACCACCAACTAAGCCACCAACATCACAGCCACCTACAACTCAGCCACCAACGACTCAGCCGCCAACAACTAAGCCACCTACAACTCAGCCACCAACGACTCAGCCACCAACAACTAGGCCACCAACGACTCAACCACCAACAGATATTCCAACAGTGCCACCAATACCAGTACCACCAACAGAAGTACCATCTAGAATACCTGATATTATTCCTACAGCACCACTTCCAGACATTATACCTGATACACCAGAACCTTATGAATATATTCCACATACAGGAATTGACGTAAGTGTAGGAGGATCAACAAGTAGTGGAGAAACTGTTAAACAATCTGGAGTAGGAGCTATTGGAGCACTTGCAGGAGTTATGGCAGGAGCAGCAGGAATTGGAATGACAGCACTTTCTGACAACAAAGATAAAGAAGAAGAAGAAAAAGACGAAAAAAAGGAAAGTGAATAATTAAAATAATAAAAGAATCTTAGTAATTAAGATTCTTTTTTCTTCTGTATACAAATGTAAATAGCTATTTTTCCATAAAATAAATAATACATAATATGATAAAATATAATTAGAGTAGGTGAGTATTATGAAAAACAACGCTGTAAAAATCTTTTTATATTTTGTTTTTATTTGTTTAATAGCAGGATCTGGTGTTTTACTTTTCTATGAAATGTACAAAGGAAATGAAGACCCAGGTGGAGAAGAACCAATAACAATTATTTCTCCAGAAGAATTGATTGTAGATGATAATGATAAGACTAAATTAACTATAGATGCTGACGTAGTTAAGATGAGTCCTGATGTAGATCTTGCACAAGAAAGAAAAAAACATAAGAATAACGATATTATTGCAAGACTAGAAGTACCAGACGTATTTAACGTATTAGTAGTTAAAGGAAAAGATAATAAGTATTATCTAGATTATTCTGTAGATAAGAAAAAAGATATTAAAGGTGCTACATTTATGGACTTTAGAAATAACGTAAACAATAACCAAATAAATATCTATGGTCATAACTCTAGAGATTCAAAACTAGCTGTACCATTTAGAAGATTAGAGAAGTTCTTAGATAAATCATTCTTTGATTCACATCCATATATAATATTCCAATTTGATACAGGTAAGAGGGTATATAAAATAACTTCTATAAAAGAAGTAACAGAATCTCAAAATGAACATATGAGAGTAACATTCACAGGTCAAAAATTTGTTGACCACGTAGAAAAACTAAGAACAGGAGCAATATTTAAGAGAGACATAAAGATAGATGAATCATCAAAGATAATCGTTCTTCAAACTTGTTCACATCATTTAAAAAATGCATTCTATATCATAACAGGAGTATCAATCAATTATGTAGAAAGTAATTAGTAATAATTACTTTTTTTAATTCATATTTTTTGGTATTATATTATAGTAGGTGATTTAATGAAAAGGGCTATTTTATTAATTTTATTATTATTATTTTTCCCATTAGTAGTAAATGCTGCTAGTATTAATGATACTAAATCTATGTCTTTAAAAGAAGCATTGGATTTAGAAGGAATAGAATCTAATTATAAATATAATTATGGAAAGAAAGATGCTACGATATATCTATTTATGGGAGATGGATGTGGATATTGTCAAAAGTTTCTTAGATATGTTTCAAGTGATAGTTTTATAGAGAAATATGGTAATAGAGTAGATTTTGAAATATATGAAGTTTGGTACAATGACAATAATACTTTATTGTTTCAAAAAGTAGCAAAATATTTTGAAACGACTGCTAATGGAGTACCATTCATAGTAATAGGAGATGAATACTTTGTAGGATTTGCTGAAGCATTTATCCCAGAAATAGAAAAAGCTTTAGATAAAGAAATATCAAGTACTAAAAAAACTAATGTTATAAAAGAAGTTAAAGATAATCCAGATAGTATAAATCCTCCAGATATTGAAGAAGAAGAGGAAAATCCTGATGAAGATACTACTAAAGAGGAAGATGATAAACTTAAAGAAAGAAGTAAAAAAGAAATAATTACTTTAGCAATAATAATTGTTTTAGCAATATTTGGAAGTTTGTTAGTAGTTGCTATATTAGTAATATTATTCCTTTTAAATAGAAGAGAAAAAAAGAAAGAAGAAGAAGAGGAGAAAAAGGCCAAAGAAAATTAATTTTTTCTTTTTTTTTCCACTATTATTGTGTAAAATAGATAATGAAAGGAAAAATGATTATGAAAAAATTAGTTTCATTATTATTAGTAGTATTACTAATTTGTCCAATTTTTGTTAATGCTGCTAGTAAAGAATTAGAAGAGGTTGATTTAAAGAAATACAAATCAGAAGCAATTGAAGATGTACTAACTCAAGAAGAAGTTAAGTTTGACTTCAAACATACTAATAGTGACAGCCATGTTAAAGTTTATTTATTTAGAGGACATGGATGCGGATACTGTCATAAGTTCCTAGAGTTTGCTGCAGGAACACTTATGAAAGATTATGTTGATAAAGTTGACATTGTATCTTACGAAGTATGGTATGATCAAGACAACGCTGAATTAATGGAGAATATAGCAGAGTTCTTAGAAACTAGTGCTTCAGGAGTTCCATTTATCGTTATAGGAGATACATATTATCCTGGATATAGTGAAGAAATGAACGAGTCAATGATTGCTAAAATCAATGAACAATATGCAGCAAAAGAAAAATATGATGTATTACAAGAATATGCTAAAAGTATTAATGACGAAATAGCTAAACAAAGAAATGAAAAATTCATGAATACTTATTTAGGTATTATTTGTACAGCTGTATTCGTAGCTATTGGAACAGTAGTATGTGTTATCAATACTAACAAAAAATTTGAAGCTTTAAGCGAAAAAGCTGAAAATATCGAAAAGAAAGCTGCAAAACCTCAACCAGTAGTAAGAGAAGAAAAAGAAGACAAAAGACCACAACAAAAAAAAGGAAAAAATAAAAAGTAGATGAATATCTACTTTTTTTGTTATATAATCTAATTGGTGATAATATGGATAAGAAAATTCTTATAGGAGCAATTGTACTTCTAGTAGTAATAGTATTAGCGCTTCTATATATTGAATTATTCAGTCATAATAAGAATGATGAATATCTAAAAATTAAATTTTTCAATGTAGGAAAAGCCGATAGTTTTCTAATATATAATAGTAATTATACAGTTCTTATTGATACTGGAGAAAATGATACATCTAAAGTCATTATCGATTATTTAGATAATAACAAAATTAGTAAAATCGATTATTTAATAATAACTCATTTTGATAAAGATCATGTTGGTGGAGCAAGTGATATAATTAAAAGATATAATATCGATAAAGTCTTAGTAAGTAATCGTCCAAAAGATAGTAAGCAATATGAAAAGTTCATGGATGCTTTAGAAAAGAAAAAGATAACAGCTGATGTAATAAGAGAAGACTTTGATTTTGAATTAGGTGATTCTAAATTTACAGTTAATGCTCCTAAAGAAGAGAAATATGATAATAAACCAAGTAATAATTCTTCTTTAATAGTATCTCTTCATTTTAAAGATAATAGTATACTATTTATGGGAGATGCAGAAGAGTTAAGAATAAAAGAATATCTTCTTGAGCATACAGATACTTATGATGTACTAAAAGTTCCATATCATGGACACTTACAAGAAAATACAGAAGAATTAATATCTGTTGTAGAACCAAAATATGCGATAATAACATCAAGTCTTGAAGAAAAAGAAGATGAAGAAGTATTAAGTATATTAACTAAATATAATGTTAGATATTATCTAACTAGGGAAGGAAGTATATTACTTACAAGTGATGGAAGTAGTATTGATATAAAGCAAGATGAGTAAAAAGATTTTTAACTTAAATAATGACAATTATGATAGATTTTTAAAGAGATTAAAATACTTAAAATATTATGATGAAGTATTTGTATTTAACTATTCTAGAGACTTTAAACATAAAGAAGAAGCCGAACAATTACTAAAAGCTTTGAATATGAAAGATAGATATGCAAGATACTCATATATATATGATGAAGTATGTAAATATCTAGATGATCTATTTATAAAAAAGAACATGTGTGAATTTCAAAATGATAAATGCTATTCTAATAGATGTAAGAAATTTGAAAAGAGTTGTGGATGCTGTTCAAACAATAGAGGAGTAGAGTGCAAGTATTTTGATAAAGATCACTGTACTATTAAATGTTCTGGATGTAAGTTCTATATATGTCCTACTTTAAGAAAGAAAAAGGGTGCTATAAGAATGAAAGATATCCCTCTAGCATATTATCTATTAAATGTTAGACAGCAAATAGTACTAAGATATTCTGTATTTACTCCTAAAGATAAAATACTTCAAAAGATGCTTAAATTTAGAATATAAAAAAAGATGCATAATGCATCTTTTTATTTTAGTCATCTGCTAAGTTATCGAAATATCCTTGAATGAATACTACTGGAGTTCCTTTATCACCACTACCACTAGTTAAGTCACAAAGTGAACCAATTAAATCAGTTAATCTTCTTGGTGTAGTTCCTTGAGTAATCATTTGTCCTTTAAGATTCTTTTCTTTCTTTCTAATTTCTTCTTTAATAGCTTCTTTTAATTTATCTCCTCTTAAATCAGGGAATTTATTATCACTAACAAATTTTAATTTAATTTCATTTGGAGTTCCTTCAAGACCTTTAGTATAGAAAGGTGATACAACTGGATCAGCAAGTTCCCATATCTTACCAACTGGATCTTTAAATGCTCCATCTCCATAAATCATTACTTCGATATTCTTTCCAGTTAATTTCTTTAATTCATCATGAACTTTATTAACAACTTTATCTCCTTCTTTAGGGAATAATTTAAGTCTTTCTTCAGTAGATTTATTAGATCCTAATAATCCATAATTTGGATTGAATCCAGAACCATTAACACTCTTGTTCATTATTTCAAATAATCCATATACTTTAGCGTTATTCTTTTCAAGCATTTTCTTAGTTTTAAGTCTTGTATGAATATCACAGTTAATAACATTATTTGTATAATCTAATATATCAAGTGCTCTATTAGATAGAATAAATACTGGTTCACAACCTTCATTAGATATTAATTCTTTATAGAATTTAATCATATTTATTCCAGTAAATGGATGTAGGAAATCTCCAAAATATTTGAAGTAATCTTCTTCAGTAATTTTGCTTCCTAAATCAAATTTACTATCTTCTAATTTATCTTCATCAAGTATTGCATTTCCAACTTCATCGCTAGGGAATGATAATAATACATAAAGTTTTTTAGTACTTCTAGCTATTCCTCTAAGTATAAGTGAAAATCTATTTCTACTTAATATTGGAAATACTATTCCTAAAGATTCAGGATTATTAAATTTATTTTTTATGTCTGTTGCAATATCATCACAAGTACAGTAATTGCCTTCACTTATTCCAACGACTGCTTCAGTGATAGCAACGACATCTCTATCTTTAAATTCAAAGCCTTCACTTTCTTTTGCTTTTAGCAAACTATCAATAACTATTTGTGATAAGTTATCATTTTCTTTTATGATTGGTGTACGAATTCCACGTACTACTGTTCCAACATTTCTCAAAAATATCAACTACCTTTCAAGTCCATTTTACCATATTTTTATTAAAATAAACCTCAAGTTGATTTATTTTTAAAAAAAATATTGATAATATATCATCAACGGAGGAAAAAGTATGAAGAAAAAAATATTAGTTTTATTATTATTTTTACTAGTTGGATGCTTATTTACTGGATGTGAAGAAGTAAATAAAGATGCCAAGAGATTTAAAGAAGATTATGAGAAATTAAATGGGGAAAAGAATAGTAAGGGAAAGGAATATAGAAAGATTACTGTAGATGAGAATAATCCTTATACTTATACAACTATTGAAGAGTTAAACAAGATGATCGATAATAAAGAATCTTATATAGTATACTTTGGAGCTAACTGGTGTCCTTGGTGTAGATCTATGCTTGAGACATCTATTAAAAAAGCTAATGAACATGGAATTAAAAAGATTTATTATATCGATGTAAGACCTGATAATGTAATCGATAATGATCTAAGAGATATCTATTCTTTAGACGAAGAAGGAAAAGTTTATTTATCCCATGAAGGAACAGATGCATATCATAAATTTACTGCAGCTACTAAAGATGTACTTAAAGATTATAATGCTGGTGGAGTAGATGTTAAAGGGACCGAATTTGAAGGTGCTAAAAGAATAGGTGCTCCAAGCTTTATTCTTATTAAAGATGGAAAAGCAGTTACTAGAATTAGTGGAATAAGTTCACTATTAACTGATGCTTTTGCAGAGTTAACACCAGAGATGATTACTGATATGGAAAAAATATTCGACGACTTTTTTAAATTATATAAATAAGATAGTTTAACTATCTTTTTTTTTGAAATTGTTACTAATAATGCTATAATTATTCTTAGAGGATGATATTATGGATAATAATGAAAAAAACAAAAGTGGTATGAATAGAATTGCTTTAACTATATCAGTTATCGTATTAGTATTTGGATTACTATATGGTTTTATTTATTTTAATAAAGATAAATTCTTTGCTCAAGCTCCATCTGATTCAAATAAAATAACTGAGAAAGATAAGCAGGATAAAGATGTTGAATACGAAGTAAAAACTTTATTATCTGATATTGGAAGATATGAAGTAATAGATAATAAATATCTTAAAGTAGATGATGTTAATAGAGGGTTATCATTCTATACTGTCGATGGAGAAGAAGTACTTAAAGACTACGACGGTGAAATATTTGTAGGACTAGATAAAGAATTATATAAATTAGAATATAGAAATAGTAATATCGTTATTGAAGTAGTAAAAAATGGAAAATTATTTACTGTTAAAGAAATAAATATTAGTACTGATAACTGGTATAAAGTTATTTATACTAATGATAGTGGTACTCACTTTTTAGTAGGAGTAGTTTTTGAAGAGGACAGTAAAGATTACTTATATAAACTTGATTCATCAAAGACAATTGAATATGTACTACCTCAAAAACATTTTATTGGAGATTTAATCGATGAATCTACTAATACAATTTATATGTATGATCCTAACTATATTATTGTTACATCTGGAAGTAGAGATGAGACTATAGATAAAGGTGTTTATAGTTTTGAAGAAAAGAAAATAACAATTGATTGTGTCTATGAAAATATAGAGTCTATTAATAATGGTAATTTTATAGTTAATATTGGTGATAAAGCTAGTATAGTAGATGGTAATTTAAAATCATTAACTATACCATATGACTTTATTATGAAGAGAAATGGATATTACTTAGTAGCAAGAGATGGTAAGTTTGCAATATTCGATAAAAACTTCAAAGTATTAACTGACTTTGAAATACCATTCTATGGATTTGAATATATTTATTCAGGTACTAATAATATTAGAACAGCTGTATATAAAGATAAGTTCTTAGTTATGCCTTATGAATTTGGTAAAGATGAAAATGAAATATATGTACTAAATAATAAGAAATTATCTAAGATTAATTTAAGTAAATTATATGTAGATAATTTTATATATTCATTTGATGATGTTACTAGAAACTATAATATTTTTAGTGACGATTTTGAATTATTATATAGTATCAATGTAGATAAATACTTTAATATGTTCCCAATATCTGAATTAAGTTTTGTTAAATTTGGAGATACATTAATACTTAGTAATCAAAGTGAGAGTAAATATTTTAACTTTGCAGATGGAGAAGAAATAAAAAGTATTAAAGATTATGAAATAAGTTATACTGATAGTATTAAATTACAAGTAAAAAATACAGGTGGAAATATGATTGGTACATTAGTAGTTGGAGATAAAGAATTTACTGATTTAAAATATTCTGACTACCATATGGACAATTTATTTAGAAAGATAAGCAACAATTATTATCTATTTGCAGATAATAAAATATTGAAGATAAGCAAAAAGGTGAAAGCATGAAAGAGATAACATATAACTACGATGATGTAGATGAAAATGAGATTAATAGAATAGTAAGAAGAGCAAAAGCTGTAATAGTAAATGATAAAGATGAAATACTACTTGTTCTAAGTCATCAAAATTATTATTTAGTTGGAGGACACGTAGAAAATTCTGAAAGTGACTTCGAATGTTTGGAAAGAGAAATAAAAGAAGAAACTGGAGTAGATATTGAAGTAAAACCTATGAAACCATATTTTAGAATAAAATATCTAAATAGGGATTACCCTAAAGAAGGAGTTAATACTTTATCATTAGCTAATTATTACATAGTTAAAGCTAATCTTAAACCAGTTAAGAAAAATAGAAATCTAACTGAAAGTGAAAAAGCTGGAGGTTTTAAAACAGATTATATTCCAGTAAATGAAGCACTTCCAATTCTAATTGATAGTCTATCGACTTCAACTAGAGAAGGTGCAGTATTAGATACAATTGAAGCATTGAAAGAATATATTAATATAACAAACGAATAGGAGATAATTATGAATAAATTAAAAATAAATGGAATATATAAACATTTTAAAGGAGATTGCTATATAGTAGTAGATGTAGCACGTGATAGTGAAGAAAAAGAAGAATATGTTATTTATAGAGCACTATATGGTGATGGTAATCTATGGATAAGAAAAAAAGACATGTTCTTAAGTGAAGTAGATCATAAGAAATATCCAAATGTTAAACAAAAATATAGATTCGAATTACAAAAGATAGATACAGTAGTTAAATAGAGAATAATATGAATAAAAAAAGGTTGATAATAGTAATTTCAGTAATAGTTTTATGTATTATGATAGCTATAGGATATCATTTATTCTTTAGTGCATTTAATATAGGTATACCATGCCCACTTCATGAACTATTTGGAGTAAATTGTCCTGGTTGTGGATTATCTAGAATGCTCTTTTCAATAATGGAATTAAAATTCTATCAAGCATTTAGATATAATCCACTAATGTTTATCTATTTACCAATTATTGCTCTTATGGCTTTAGATTTTATAGTAGCATACATCCATGAAAGAAAGACTAAAGTAATACGTAAAGTCCCTGTATTTGTATGGGGAATAATGATAACTGTAGCACTAGTATTTGGAGTAGTGAGAAATATAGAACCATTTACATTCTTAGCTCCAATAGAATTAGGAGAAGTTAAAGAGAACTCTAAGTAGTTCTTTTTTTGTAAATAAAAGTCAAATTTATAGACCATTTTTTTTGATATGCTATAATCAAATTGAATATTATTAACCAATAATATAGAACAAATATTTGATTTTTTTGATGCTTTGTGTTATAATATAAGGCATTAAAAAGAGGGGGATGTTATGGACATTAAAACAATTACCAATTTAAGGTTTGAATTAGAATTGGCTAAAAAAAATAATGATATTGCTAAAGTTCAAAAAATTAATAGAATTATCGAAGAATATGAGAAAGATAGTAGGAGAGGGTTAGCTAGTTTTGATAAACCATGGCTACAACAATATAAAGCAAATCCAGACGATTTTCATTATGATACTGAAATAGGTGTTTGGAGTAAAACTAAAGAAATATTAGAAAAATATTCTGATGTACCATTTATTGAATATTTTGGTAGGACAATATCTCGTGAAGAGTTTTCTGACTATGTTGAAATGTGGGCAAAAGCATTAAAATCACTTGGTGTTGAAGAAGGAGATCAATTACCATTATATGTTCCAGCTACACCAGAATCATATGCAATTTTTTTAGCAGCAAATGCTATAGGAGCGATTCCATATTTCCAAAAATTATCAATAAGTAAACAATCTTTGGAAGAAGAAACAAAAAGTGCAAAAGTTGCAGTTGTTTTCGATGGATTATGGGGAAATGTAAAAGATGTTTTTGGTCAAAATAGATTTAAAAATGTAATCGTTACATCAGCTGCAGACAGTATGATGTTCCCTTTAAAGCAATTAACAAAAATTAAATCTTATTTTGAAGCAAAACAAAATAAAACGGGGATTCCTAAAGAAAAGAAATATTTATGGGCAAAAGATATTAAAGCTATAGCTGATTACAATACAGGAGAATTTGAAGTACCATTTAAACCACATCGCACAGCTATTATAACTACATCAAGTGGAACAACAAGTCATAATGTAAAAGGAATAATGGATAGCAACGAAGGAGTTCTTGCTTCATTACTATGTACAATGGAAGCAGAAACAGGATTCACAAAAGGAAAAAGAACATTAACGTGCTTTCCACCTACAGCTTCTACTTCAATAAACTGCTTACAATTATTGCCAACGTTTACTGGTGGAACGATAATATTTGACCCTAGAGTAGATATTTCAAAATGGTACAATCAAGTAATGAAATATAGACCAGATATAACAATAAGTACTGGCTCAGTTTGGGAAAGATTTGCTGATGATGTTATAAGAAATGAAAAAAATGGACAGAAGACAGATTTATCATGGGTTGATTATTTTATTATGGGAGGTGCAGGAACAACACCACAAATCCTTGATATGATTAATGATACAATACGTAGTAGAGGGGCAAAAAGAAATATTAGAGTAGGATACGGATTTTCTGAAGTATTTGGTGTTTTATCTGTACAAAAATATGATGATGAACTAGTTGATAAAGAATTAAAACATGACGTTATTAACGTTGGATGCCCACTTCCTGGATATAATGTTGGATTATTTGATGAAAATGGAAAAGAAATAAAATATGGAAGCGGAGAACGTGGAGAGTTGTGGATTAATGCACCATCTAATATGCAAGGATATTATGGAAAAGAAGATTTAACTAAAAAAACTATAGTTGATGATTGGATTCATAGTGGTGACTTATGCGAAATAGACAAATATGGAAATATATTTGTTTATGGTAGATTAAAACATTCTATCGATGTTAATGGGAAGAAAACATACTTATTTGATATAGCTAATGATATTAGAAATAAGTTTGGACTACACGAAGTACTAATTGAAAACAAGAAATTGAAAGATGGCAGTGATTCGGTAGTAGCCTATTTTTGCCAAAATGACGATAGCAAAGTTGATAGCCAAGAATTGCTTGAAAAAATAGATGAGTATTTAAAAGAAAAAAATATAGTCATTGATGGCTACAAAGAACATGAACATTCATTACCAATAGATCCTACTACAATAAAACCTAAAACAAATGATACAACAGGATTTATTAAATATGTTGATGGCATTAAATATAATGTTGAATACAGCGAAGTATCATTAGATGTATATGAAAAGAATATATCTAGAGAAAAAACAAAAAGAATATCTAAATAATAATACAAAGATAAACTATACCAAAGTTTATCTTTTTTTTGTGAAAATATGATATAATTGATAATAGGGTGATAATAAATGTGGAATTACTTATATTTGGGAACATGTTTATCATTTTCTATACTATTGCTAGTATTCTTTAAAGCAAAAAAAAGAATTGATAGTAATGAAAATAGATTCTTTAAATATTCGTTATATGCTAGTAGTTTTAGCGTTTTATGTGAACTATTGTTACAATTTCTAACATTAAATTATGGATTTAGCAATATATTTATGATAGCGTTCTCAAAGATATATCTAGTGTCAATCATAGTGTGGTTCACAATTTTTTCAAAATATATATTTTTCATTTTTAAACCAGATGTGAAAAGTAAAAATTATGAAACTGAATTACACGTATTTAATAAAAAATATCGTATTATTAGTTATGTACATGACATTTTCCTATTTATTAATATAGTTGCATTATTTGTTCTTAATATTGAATACTTTAAAGATGGAGAGTTAATGTATTCTTATGGATCGTCAGTAGATTATCTTAGATTTTGTTTAGGAATTTATATGGTTTCTTGGATAGTTATATCAATAAAAAATTTTAAAAGAATTAAAGATATTAGATATTTACCAATACTAATCGTTAGTATTTTATTGTTACTTAATATTTTATTACAAAAAATAAATCCTTCATTACTTATAGTTTCATTCACATTAACATTTTTAAATTTTATTTTATTTTTTACTATAGAAAACCCTGACGTAAAAATGCTTGAAGAAATGACTATTGCTAAAGAACAAGCTGATAAAGCTAATAAAGCTAAGAGTGAATTCTTATCTAGTATGTCACATGAGATTAGAACACCACTTAATGCGATTGTAGGTTTATCAGAAAATATTCAAGGTATGGAAGGATTACCTGAAGAAGCTAAAGAAGATACTAAAGATATAGTTCTAGCTTCTCAAACACTTCTTGAAATTGTAGGTAACATCCTAGATATTAGTAAGATTGAAAGTGATAAGATTGAAATAACTGAAACTACATATCAACCAAGAGAATTAATAGAAAACTTAGCTAGAATAGATGCTGTAAGAATAGGTGATAAACCAATTGATTTTACTCTACATATAGCAGAAGATCTTCCATTTGAATTAATAGGAGATAAAGTACACGTTAAACAAATAATTAACAACTTATTATCTAATTCGATTAAATATACTGAAGAAGGAGAAATTAACTTAACAATAAATTGTATCAATAAAGTTGATTCAACTGATTTGGTTATTACTTGTCAGGATACAGGTATTGGTATTAAAGAAGAATATATTAATAAATTATTTGGTAAATTTGAAAGACTTGGAGTCGAGAAGAATACTACTGTTGAAGGAACAGGTCTAGGTCTTGCTATAACTAAGAAACTAATTGAAATGATGGGTGGAAAGATAAATGTTCAATCTACTTATGGTAAAGGATCTCTATTTGTAGTATTCTTACCTCAAAAGATTAGTAAGATGGTAGATGATACTAAGAAAGTAGATTTATCAAATACTGGACCAATAATTATACCTAAAGTAGTACCAGAAATAGATTACAGTACTAAGAGAATATTAATAGTAGATGATAATGCTCTAAATATAAAGGTTGCTAAAAAGAGTTTGGCACCACTTAATCCAGAGTTAGAAACTGCCACTACAGGTATGAAGTGTCTTGAACTTGTTAGAAGCGGACAGAAGTATGACGTAATACTTCTAGATATAATGATGCCTGGAATGTCAGGAGAAGAGACGTTAAAAGAGCTTAAGAAGATACCTGGATTTAGTATACCAGTAATAGCACTTACTGCCGATGCAATAGCAGGAGCTAAAGAAAAATACATGGCTGATGGATTTAACGATTACATAGCTAAACCATTTAGTAAAGATCAAATAAAAGAAAAA
>JAEEGL011135302.1_pt1 | contig 16208 bp, 16 predicted proteins | sample 9134231 | NCBI WGS metagenome assembly JAEEGL01 (sample SAMN16246548, study PRJNA631951) | gut metagenome | biome: gut microbiome; feature: rumen; material: fiber-attached | host: Bos | place: Iran: Karaj | collected 2018-10
GGATAAGATGTAGGATTTTAGTCCACTGTGTCAATTTGCGAATAAACGGGAGCAAAAAACACACAAAAAGGCGGGGCATTTACCTCGCCTTTTAAGATATCAGGACGTCACTCCAGGAAGCTCTGGGGCAGCTCGCCCGTAAGGGTGATTATGGTCACCCGGGGCGGGTTGTTGAGGCGCCCCGTGAACACGGTGCGGGAGTTGTTGCCCAGCCCCTGCGTGGTGTACACCTGTATGCCGTCCACGCTGCGCAGCCCCTGCACGTATGTTTCGGAGGGGAACCAGCCGTAGCGGGGCAGTATGTTGGTGTCGGCGTACAGCGTGCCTATTATGGGCAGCTTCCATTCGCCGCCGCAGTAGTGGCCCGCCAGCACCAGGTCAGGCGCGGCGAAGAAGCGCTTTTTCTGCGCCTCGGTCATGGCTTCCTGCGCCCGGGTGAGCTGGGAATCCGCGGGCACCTCGTGGGAGAGCATTATGATTATGTCGTCGTCGCTTATCTCGGGTATCAGGTCGTGGGATTTATACAGCGTGTTGCGGCGGTAAGTGGTAAGGGGCAGCGCCTGGCGGGACACGGACACGCCCTCCAGATAGCTCTCGTTCACCTGCTCCAGCTCGCTTTTGTAGTCGTCCAGCGCCTTGTACAGGTCCAGGTTCAGGAAGGTGTCGGGCATGAGCCACAGGGAGGATGAACCGCGGGTGAGCTTTACGGGCACGTCCATGTAGGTGCAGCCCAGCTCCATCGCGCCCAGCACCCAGTCGTCCAGCACCATTTCGTTGAGGGTCAGGTAGCCGTTGCTCTCACGGGGCTCGTCAAGCACCGGGGCGGGATCGCTGTCGCCGGCGATAAAGTACATGGGCTTGCGCCCGTCCAGCTGGTTTATAAGGGAATAGAAGGGCTGGGTGTTGCCGCTTTTGCCCACCATGTCCCCCAGGAATATCACGCAGTTGTAGCTTTCGCTGCCCAGGCGGCGCATGAGCGTGGACTGGTCCTGGCCGAAGGAGCGGCCGTTCAGGTCGCTTATCACAAGTATCCTGTAGCCCTCGAAATCGTCGGGCAGGCCCGCCATCACCACGTTCACGTGCTCTACGCCCACGGAGCGGTTGTTGAGGATAAGGGTCACCAGCACTATCAGCGCCAGCATCATGGCCATAAAGCCCGCGAAGGTGACCGCCCGCCCGAAGAGCTTGGGCTTTATATGGTTCTCTTTTTCTTCCGGGTTGGTGGTGTAGCTGTAGTACAGGTTGAATACCCTGCCCAGGCCTTTCATGAAGCGGCGGAAAAACGACAGTTTGCGTTTGGATCTTTTCTTTTTGCCCGATTTCGCGGGCAGTTTTTTGCGTTTGATTTCTTCTGGCATAAACCTATCCTGCTTGCAAGAGTTTTTCAAGTCTGCTATAATTAAACCACAAAATCCCGGAGATGTAAACCATGGCGAAGGTTAAAACAACTTACGTATGCGCGTCCTGCGGCTACGCTACGCCCAAATGGATGGGGCGCTGCCCGGAATGCGGCAGCTGGAACAGCTTTAACGAGGAAACGCCCGCGGCGGAAGAGCCGGCGGTCAAGTTAAAGCGCCAGCCCGGCAGCGGCGCGCAGGCGCTGACCATAGACGAGATCCCCGAGGAGGGCGCGTGCCGCCTCTCAAGCGGCATAGGCGAGCTGGACCGGGTGCTGGGCGGCGGCGTGGTGGAAGGCAGCATGGTGCTGGTGGGGGGCGACCCCGGCATAGGCAAGTCCACGCTGCTCACCCAGCTGTCCGCCAACCTGTCCCGCAGCGGCGAAAAGGTGCTGTACGTGTCCGGCGAGGAATCCGCCCGGCAGATAAAACTGCGCGCCGCGCGCCTTAAGGCGGGCGGCAGCGGCTTTTACGTGCTGAGCGAGAACGACATGGGGCTGATAGAGGTGCGCCTGAACCAGGTGCAGCCCCGGGTGTGCGTGATAGACTCCATACAGACCATGTACCTGACGGAGCTCTCCTCCGCGCCGGGCTCGGTCACGCAGGTAAGGGAGTGCGCTTCCCGCCTGATGATGAACGCCAAGGCCAGCGGCACGGCGGTGTTCCTGGTGGGCCACGTCACCAAGGAGGGCAACATCGCGGGCCCCCGGGTGCTGGAGCACATGGTGGACGCGGTGCTTTACTTTGAGGGGGAAAGAAGCGGCAGGTACAGGATATTAAGGGCGGTAAAGAACCGCTTCGGCAGCGTGAACGAGCTGGGAATGTTCGAGATGACGGGGGAGGGCATGCGCGAAGTGCCCAACGCCAGCGAGCTGCTTTTGAGCGAGCGCGCCCAAGAGGAGGCGGGCTGCGCGGTGATGTGCGCGCTGGAAGGCTCCCGCCCCCTGCTCACGGACGTGCAGGCGCTGGTCACGCCCACCGTGTTCGGAAATCCCCGCCGCATGACCCAGGGCGTGGACCTGAGCCGCCTGTGCCTGCTGCTGGCGGTGATGGAAAAGCGCGCTGCGCTCAACCTCTACAACCAGGACGTGTACATAAACATCGCGGGCGGGCTGAGCTTAAACGAGCCGGCGGCCGACCTGGCGGTGTGCGCCGCGGTAGCCTCCGGCTTCAGGAATATCACGCTGGACAAGGAATGGGCGGTGATGGGAGAAGTGGGCCTGGCGGGAGAATTACGGGGCATCACCCAGGCGGAAAGGCGCCTCGCCGAATGCGCCCGGCTGGGCTTCAAACACGCGCTGCTGCCCAAGGTGAACCTGAGGGGCCTTACCGTCCCCGAGGGCATAACCCCCCACGGGGCGGACACCCTGTTCGAGGCGTTCAGGACGCTGGGGCTGTACCGTAAAACGCAGTAAAATCATTCCGGCCAGGGCAGGAGCTTGTCACCCTTCACCAGGAACGCCTTTTTGGCGAGGCGCGCCATGGGGGCGTCGGAGAGGGAGTCGGAATAGAACCCGTCAACAACGGCGTCCGGGTATTCCTGCTTAAAGCGCCTTACCTTTTCCTCCCCGTGGCAGTTAAGGCCGCTGTAAACGCCGGTACGCATATCCACGGGGGAAGCGATCACGCCTTTCACGCCCAGCCGCGCCATGGCGGGGGCGACCAGGAACAGGGGCGAGGCGGAGATTATCACGTCGTCCTCCATTTTTCCCCGCAGGTAGTACGCTTTCACCCGGCTGAGGTTCCGGTCCCAGAAGGCGGACACCTCCCTTTCCGGGTCGGGCAGGTCGTTTAAGTACCCGAACATGTGCTGCTTGAAGCGCTGCTTGTCCTTTTTAAGGTATCTGACAGCGTAATACGCTACCCCGGGCAGCCTGCGCAGTATCTTGGGATGCCGCCTGAGGCACCAGACGTAGAAAAGAAAACTGGAATCGCCGCTTATAACGGTGTTGTCAAAATCGTAAACGTTCATAACGCCCTCCCCATAGGTTGAATAGTTCGGCGGGGCGGGGGCAGAATCCTTTAAGGAGACAAAAATGCTGTTCAATTTAAGCGAAATAATGGCGTCGCCACTGGAATGGCTCAAGGGCCTGCTGATAATGCTTCCGGGCATAATGCTGGCGCTGTCCGTGCACGAGAGCGCCCACGGCTGGGTGGCGGAAAGGTGCGGGGACGACACCGCGCGGCTGATGGGGCGCATAACCCTTAACCCGCTGAAACACATAGACCCGCTGGGCCTGGCCATGATGTTCCTGGCGGGCTTCGGCTGGGCCAAGCCCGTGCCGGTCAACCCCCTTAAATACAAAAACTACCGCTCGGACGACCTTAAGGTGTCGCTGGCGGGCATAACCGCCAACCTGTGCCTGTTCTTCGTGTGCTTCCTGGTGCTGGCGCTGATCTTTTCTTCCGCGCTGGCGAAGCTGCCGGAATACGACAGCTACTACGCCGCCCTGCAGCAGGGCGAGGAGGGCAGCTTCATTACCACCTACAGCGGCCACAAGAGCATAATATACTCCTTTGAGGGCGACAGGTACTACCAGCCCCTGGACGACCTGATGGAATACGTGGAGTTCTCGTTCTACGCGCCGGAGGTGCTTATCGGGCCCGTGTTCGGCTCAGTGGTATCCGTGATCTACCGGATGGTCGCCTACTGCATGATAATCAACATCGGCCTTGCGGTGTTCAACCTCATCCCCGTGCCGCCCTTTGACGGCTACCACGTATTGAACGACATCGTTCTGCATCAGGACCTGTTCGCCCAGCAGCGGACCGCCAATATCAGCCGGATGGTGCTGTTCGGGCTGATAATCCTGGGCAACTACAATCCCAATCTGGATATAATAGGCAAACTGCTTGACTGGACCCGCAGCGGGCTTATAAACAGCCTGCTGGCGGGGCTCAAACTCATCCTTTCCGGTACGGGGCTGGTCTGATGGCGTACGTAGTAGAGCTTAAAAAATACCAGTACACCGGCCCGCTGGACCTGCTGCTGGACCTGGTGCACGCGGCGAAAATAGATATAAAGGACATATTCATATCCGAGATCACCTCCCAGTACCTGGAGAGCATGAGCCAGATAGGCGACCTGGACATGGATTCCGCCAGCGAGTTCCTGTCCATGGCGGCGCTGCTGATGGAGATAAAGAGCCGCTCGCTTTTGCCCAAGCCGCCCGAGCCCGAGGACCCGGACGCGGAGACGCCGGAGCAGGCGCTCATCCGCCAGCTGGAGGAATACAAGCGCTTCAAGGAGATCTCCGGGGAGATGCGCCTGCTGGAGGAAGCGGCGGGCGAACTGTACACCAAGCTGCCGGAGGAGTATCCCCTGCCGCCGCCCACCATAGAGCTTACGGGGCTGACCCTCGCCGCGCTGACCAAGGCCTTCGGGCGGGTGCTAAAGCGCCTGAGCGAGATGGCGGAGACGGAGAAGTTCGACGCGTTCTCCCGACGCGAGGTGCGAAGGGAGGCGTACACCGTGGCCCAGTGCATGACACTGATAATGGAGAAGACCCGCAAGGGCCCGGTGAGCTTTTTCGAGCTGTTCCTGGGGGACTTTGACCGGGAAGAAGTGATAAGCGTGTTCCTGGCGCTGCTGGAGCTGCTCAAAAACGGCCGCGTCACCGCCCGGCAGGACGAGGGCTACGGCGACATAACCATAGAAAGGCGGGCGGAAAAGTGAGCATACGTCAGGCGACCGCCCGGGACGGGGAGCTGCTGGAGAACCTGTTCAACCTCTACCGCAACGACCTGAGTTTCTGCGCGAAAGAGTTCCGTTATCTGGACGACAAAGGCTATTTTGACAGGGGCATCTCCGCCCAGCTGCTGCCCTTCGGGGACGGGGTGGAGACTTACATAATAGAGGATGACGGCCATCCCGCGGGGCTCATAGTGGTCACGGGGGAGGCTTACGCCCTGCCCGGCTGCGCGTACCGCTTTCAGGAACTGTACCTGATAAGGCCCGCCCGGGGGCGGGGACTGGCGCGCGGGGCGGCGGAGGAGCTTTTGTCCGCCCGGCCCGGCAGGTGGTGCCTGAGCGTGTACACGGACAACCTGCCCGCGTATGCCTTCTGGAAAAAGCTGGTATCCGCCCGGGGGCGGCTGGTAAGCGAGGCGCCCGGCGAGGACGGCATGACGGACATAATATTTGAAACCATATAAAGGAGAACGGGTATGAAGATCAATGTTTCCCCCTTCGGCAAGGCGTTCGGCAAGAGCGCGTTTTTGTTCACTCTGACCACGTCAAAGGGCGCGAGCCTGTCCGTGACCAACGCGGCGGGCGCGATAACGGACATCAGGATGCCGGACAAAAAGGGCAGGATCGAGTCCGTGGCGCTGGGCTTTTCCGATGCCAAACAGTACGCTAAGAACCCCGGCTACCTGGGCGCGCTGATAGGCCCCGTGGGCAACCGCGTTAAGAACGCCGAGTTCACGTTTAACGGCAAACACTACACCTTCACACCCAACGAGGGCAAAACGCTGCTGCACTCCGGCTCTTTCGGCTTCCACACAAGGGTGTGGGACGCCAGCCTGGAATGCGACGAAAGCGCGGCGAAGGTCATACTGACCCAGCGCTTCGAGCAAAAGGACACGGGCTTCCCCGGAAACCTTGACGCGAAGGTCACCTACACCCTTAACGAGCTCAACGAAGTCAGGATAGACTACGAGATCACTTCCGACGCGCCCTCCTTCGTGTCTCCCACCAACCACACCTACTTCAACCTGGGCGGCGCGGAGGGCAAAAAGCCCCCGAAGGTGGACCGCATGAAGGTCAGGGTGTTCGCAGACCGCTTTACCGCGATAGACGAAGCCTCCATCCCCACGGGCGTGCGCCCCGTTGAGGGCACGCCACTGGATCTAAGGGACTGGACGCGCCTGGGCGACCGCATGAACGCCGACGATGAGCAGATAAAGCACGGTTCGGGCATCGACCACAACTTTATACTGTCTTCCGACAGGGACCTGACCGGGCTGCGCCCCGCCGCGGAAGTGTTCGACCCCAGGACGGGCCGCGCCATGCGGGTGTATACGGACATGCCCTCCGTGCAGCTGTACACGGGCAACTTCCTGTCCCGGCGCGACAGCGAAAAGGGCGTGAGCTACGGCAGGCGTCGCGCGCTGTGCCTGGAGACCCAGTGCGCGCCCGACAGCATCCACCATCCGGGCGAAAAGGGCTACGATATCACCACGGTGGACGCGGAGCATCCCTTCAGGTCCGCCACCGTGTACGCGTTTTCGGTAAAGAATGAGCGAGTTTAAGCACCTGCCGGTACTGCTTGACGAGTGCCTCGAAGGGCTGGACATACGGCCCGGCGGGGTGTATCTGGACGGCACGCTGGGCGGCGGCGGGCACTCGGGCGAGATACTTAAACGTCTGACCTCGGGGCATCTTTACGGCATAGACCGGGACATGGACGCCATAAACGCCGCCTCCCGCCACATGGAGGAACTGGGCGTGAGCGGGCGCTTCACTCCCGTGCACGGCAACTTCCACGACGCCAGGGCGCTGCTTGATGAGCTGGGCGTGAGCGCGATAGACGGCGCGCTGGTCGACCTGGGCGTATCCAGCTGGCAGCTGGACGCGGGGGAAAGGGGCTTCAGCTACAACGGGGACAATCCCCTGGACATGCGCATGGACGCCTCCCGGGGCATGAGCGCCGCGGACATAGTCAACGGCTACTCCCAGCAGGAGCTCACCCGGGTGCTCAGGGACTGGGGGGAGGAAAACTGGGCGGCCCAGATCGCACGGGTGATCTGCGACCGCAGAAAGCTCGCCCCCATCACCACCACCGGCCAGCTGGTGGACATCATAGACGCCGCCATACCCAAAAAGATACGGGCGAAGGACGGCTCACACCCCGCCCGCCGCACGTTCCAGGCGCTCAGGATAGAGGTGAACGACGAGCTGGCACCCCTGGAAAAGGCGCTGGAGGACATATTCTCCCTGCTTAAGCCCGGGGGGCGGCTGTGCGTGATAACCTTCCATTCCCTGGAGGACAGGATAGTCAAAAACCTGTTCAGGCGCCTAAGCGACCCCTGCACCTGCCCTAGGAGCTTTCCCGTGTGCGTGTGCGGCAAAAAGCCCACGGCGCGGCTGATAACAAGAAAGCCCATAACCGCCTCGGAAGAGGAACTGGCAAACAATCCCCGCTCCCGCAGCGCGAGCCTGCGGATAGCGGAAAAGATCTGAGAGGACAAATGGTAAAGGAACTGGTCCTGCCCTTCGGCACGCTGAAACTCCCCGCGTTCTTCCCGGACGCGACCCTGGGCGTAGTCAGGTGCCTGGACGCGGAAGACGCCGAGGCCGCCCGCTGCCCGGGGCTGGAAATGAACACCTGGCACCTGTACAACCGCCCCGGCGCGAAGCTGGTAAAGGCGGCGGGGGGCCTGCGCAGGTTCACGGGCTGGAACGGCGCCATACTCACCGACTCGGGCGGCTTCCAGCTGTATTCCCAGATACGGGAAAACCCGGATTACGGGGAGATAAGGGAAAAGGAGATCCTTTTCCGCCCGGACCTCAAGGGCAAAAAGGTGCACTACACCCCCGAAAAGTGCATACAGGCCCAGTTCAACTACTCAAGCGACATAATGATGGCGCTGGACCTGTGCACCCACCCGAACGACCCCATGGAAGCGCAGGAGAGGAGCGTGTACCTCACGGTCAAGTGGGGCGCCCGGTGCCGGGAGGAGTACGACCGGCTGGTAAAGAACGTGAAGGGTCCCCGCCCGCTGCTGTTTGGCATAGTGCAGGGCGGCGCGGACCGGGCGCTGCGCATGAAGTGCGGCGAAGAGCTGGAAAACATCGGCTTTGACGGCTACGGTTTCGGGGGCTGGCCCACGGACGAGAACGGCAAGCTGTATAAAGAAGTGCTTAAGATGGCGGCGGACGCCATGCCGGACGATAAGGTCAAGTACGCCATGGGCGTAGGCCGTCCGGAGGAGATCGCGTTTCTGTACAAGATGGGCTACAGCCTGTTCGACTGCGTGATACCGTCAAGGGAAGCCCGGCACATGCGCCTGTACGCGTTTTTGCCCGGGCAGGACACGGCGGAAGGCGTGACGCGGGAAGACGGGAAGTTTTACCGCTTCGTGTACATAATGGACGATGCCCACACGCGGGACTTCGGCCCCGTGGACCCCACCTGCGACTGCCCCGTGTGCCGCAAATACTCCAAGGCGTTCCTCCAGCATCTGTTCAAGGTGGGGGACAGCGCCGCCATGCGCCTGGCCACCATACACAACCTGCGCTTTTATTCCCGCCTGATGGAAAAGCTGGGGGAGGCGCTATGACCGAAAGCGAGGCGCTAAATAAGCTCGTTTCCTCCAAAAACTTCAGGTACATATGCCCCTCCACCGTGGAAAGGGCGTTCAGGTCCGCGCTCGATAAATACGGACGACCCGATAAGGCGCTGGACGCCGCCAAGGAGCGCCTGCACGCCCTGACCAACGCGTTCATGAGCGAGGGCGAAGGCAAAAAAGCGCTCAGGTGTCTGGACAGATACCTGGAAGGGGACGCTTCCGCTCTGACAGAGGCGCTTGCCTGCCACGCTTCCACCCGGGAAAGGCTGGACGCGCTGAATGGGATATATGACAGGGTGTTTTCCGTCACGGGTGCGGAGGGCGGCGTATTGGACCTGGCGTGCGGGCTGAACCCCATATACCTGGGCTTTCGGGGGATACGCGGCGTCGTGGGCGCGGACATAAGCGGCAGGGCGTGCAAAGTAGTAAACGATTGGGCAAAAGCGTGCGGCTGGGACGTGAGCGCGTATTTGGGCGACGTCAACAACTGCATGTTTGACGGACGGTATAACCTCGCCCTGTGCATGAAGCTGTTAAGCGTGCTTGAGACCGACGAAAAGGGCGCGGCGGCGCGGCTGCTTTCCCGCATCCCCGCGGAGTATATTTTCGTCACGTTCCCCACCCGCAGCCTGTCCGGCAGGGACGTGGGCATGGAGAAGACCTATTCCGGGTTTTTCGAAAATCTCGTCAAAGGCAGATTTGACGTGCTCGACCGCTTTATTTTGGCGCGGGAATTGTGCTATACTATAAAAAGCAAAACGATACAGGAGGCTTGACATGATACTTGATACCTTCTCCCTCAAGGGTAAGATCGCCTGGATAACCGGCGCGAGCTACGGCATAGGCATGGCGATAGCCACCGCGTTCCACGAGGCGGGCGCGACCATAGTGTTCAACGACATCAACCAGGAGCTGGTGGACAGGGGCCTTAACTCCTACAGGGAAAAGGGCATCCCCGCCAGGGGCTACGTGTGCGACGTCACCAGCGAGCCCCAGGTGCAGGCGCTGGTAAAGCGCATCACCGAGGAAGTGGGCGTGATAGACATACTGGTCAACAACGCGGGCATCATCCGCCGCATCCCCATGACCGAGATGAGCGCCGAGGAGTTCAGAAAGGTGATAGACGTGGACCTTAACGCCCCCTTCATCTGCGCCAAGGCGGTCATCCCCCAGATGATAGAAAAGGGCCACGGCAAGATAATCAACATCTGCTCCATGATGAGCGAGCTGGGCCGCGAGACCGTCTCCGCCTACGCCGCCGCCAAGGGCGGGCTCAAGATGCTCACCCGCAACATCTGCTCCGAGTACGGCGAAAAGAACATACAGTGCAACGGCATCGGCCCGGGCTATATCGCAACGCCCCAGACCGCGCCTCTGCGCGAACGCCAGCCCGACGGCAGCCGCCACCCCTTCGACCAGTTCATAGTGGCCAAGACTCCCGCCGCCCGCTGGGGCACCACCGAGGACCTCATGGGTCCCGCCGTGTTCCTGGCTTCCGACGCCAGCAACTTCGTGAACGGCCACATACTGTACGTGGACGGCGGCATACTGGCCTACATCGGCAAACAGCCGTAAAAACAAACAGAATGGGAGAGGCCGGGGCCTCTCCCGTCTTTTACTGTATTCACTTGGAAAAACCGGCGGAAACGCCGATATGGGGGCGGGCGATGAAGCGGAAGCGCAAACACAGGTTTTCGGGTATAAAAAAAGAGCTTAGGGAACTGAAGATAGTCAGTTTCCTGTTTCTGACGCTGGCCGGCGCGGTGAACGCGTTCGGCGTGTCGCTGTTCCTGTTCCCGGTCAAGCTGTACGACAGCGGCATTTCGGGGCTTTCCATGCTGCTTGACCAGGTCACGCCACCCACGCTTACGCTTTCTGTCTTTTTGCTGATACTCAACGTGCCCATTTTCCTGTTCGGGCTCAAAAAGCAGGGGCTGGCGTTTACCATATATTCCCTGTACACGATAGGCGCATATTCCCTGGTCTCGTATCTTATAATGCACGTGCTGCCCATTGACGTGAACTTCGTATCGCCCCTGGCGGGGACAGACCTGCTTTTGTGCGCGGTGTTCGGCGGGCTGATCTCCGGCATAGGCAGCGGCCTGACGATCCGCTTTGGCGGCGCGATCGACGGCGTGGACGTGCTGTCGGTGGTGTTTGCCAAGAAGATAGGCATTTCCCTGGGCTCCTTCGTGATGTGCTTTAACGCCTTGCTTTACATCGTGTGCGGCATCGTGATCAGAAGCTGGATCCTCCCCCTGTACTCGATCGTGACGTATTTCGTCGGCTCAAAGACCGTGGACTTCATAGTCGAGGGCTTCGACAGGTCGGTGTGCGCCATGATAATCACCGGCAAGGCGGAAAAAGTGTCCGAAGGGCTTTCGGAACGCTTTAAGGCGGGAGGGACGATAGTAAACGCCATAGGCGGGTATTCCAAAGAGAGCAAGCAGATAATCTATTTCATCGTCAACCATTTCCAGATCAACAACCTGAAAAAAACAGTATTCGATATAGACGAAGAAGCGTTCATTTCCCTGCAGGACGTATCGGATATATTCAAAAAGACAAAAGAATAAAGCTGGCTTACACGAAAACCAGCTTTTGCAAAATAAAAAGAAACAGCGCGGATTTCCGCGCTATTTCTTTGCGTATTTGTATATGTTCTCGATTATCTTGCCGCTGCCATCGTGGGTGGGCTCGCGCATCATGCACTCTATCAGCTCGCCCCGGTCGTGGTAGACCTCGATTATCTTGCTCAGCAGTGTCTCGCCGGTCATGTCCTTCTGCTCCAGCACCCGGGCGAAGCCCCGGCGCATAAAGGAGAACGCGTTCACTACCTGGTCGCCCCGTGAGGCTTCGGTGGGGTAGGGGATGAGCAGCGTGGGCTTCCTGAGCGCCAGCAGCTCGCAGATGGAGTTGGAGCCCGCCCGGGACACCACCACGTCCGCCATTGTCAGCGCGTCCGCCATCTCCTCGTTCAGGTATTCCGCCTGCACATAGCCGGGGGTGCGCTCGTACAGGTCGTCCAGGTTGCCGTTGCCGCAGATGTGCAGCACCTGGAAGATGCCCGTGAGCTCGTCCAGTATGCCCCTGGCGGCGCGGTTGATTGCCTGGGCGCCGCTGGAACCGCCCATCACCAGCAGCACGGGCCTGTCCTGGGTGAAGCCGAAGGTCTTGAGCCCCCGCTCCCGGCTGCCGTTGAACAGCTCCTCGCGGATGGGAGCGCCCACGTATACGCCCTTTTTGCCCGCGCTCTTGGCGGTCTCGGGGAAGGTGGTGAGCAGCGCCTTGGCGAAGGGCTTGCACAGCTTGTTGGCCAGGCCGCTGGTCATGTCGCTTTCGTGGATTAGCGCGGGCACGCCTTTCAGCTTTGCCGCGACCACCACCGGCAGGCCCACGTAGCCGCCCTTGGAGAACACTATGTCGGGCTTGACTTCCTCGATTATCCTGCGGGCTTCCTTTACGCCTTTCAGCGTCTTGCCTATGTCGGTTATATTCTTGGAGGACAGATACCTGCGCAGTTTGCCGGCGGGTATGGCGTGGTACGTTATACCCGGGACCTTGCCCATTATGTCCTTTTCCATGCCGTTTTCGGTGCCCACGTAGTGGATCTCCCAGCCGTCCTGCAAAAGGCGGGGGATGATGGCCAGGTGGGGGGTAACGTGACCCGCGGTGCCGCCGCCGGTAAGAATGATCTTCATCTGCTCTGCTCCGTGATCGGGAATATATGAGGATTATACTACATTTTTCCCGCCGGTGTTTTATGGAGCGGTAAACGGAGCTTTAATTTCGTTTTGCGAAAGGCGCTCAAACGCCAGTTTTTGCCCCAGCAGCGCGGTCTCCATTACGCCCAGCCCCAGCGCCGTGCCCATGGCGAGCCCCGCGCACAGGCTGTCTCCCGCGCCCGTGGTCTGGCAGGCGAAAGTCTTTTCCGGGGCGAGCAGGCCTTCATCGCAGTCTCCCATGTAGTACAGGCCGTCCTTCCCCAGGGATATGAACACCCGCTTTATGCCCATGCCGAGCAGCGCTCTGGCTGCCGACGCGGGGGAGGATTCCCCGGTCAGGAACTGCGCCTCCATAAGGTTGGGCTTGAACGCGTCAAGGCGGGGGAACAGGGGCTTTAAGCGCGCGCACTTGCTCACGCTCACCGCGTCGGCGACGAGGGGGACGCGCACGCAGTCCAGCACGCCTTTTATCGCGCCTTCGGACAGGTTCGCGTCCGCAACGCAGGCGGCACAGCGGTCTATCTCCTCCGCGGCGGACGCCACGGCTTCGTATGTCAAGGCGTTTATGGCGGACATGTCGTTAACCGCCAGCAGCATCTCGCCCTCCCTTGAATGCAGGGACAGGTACATGCCTTCGCCGCCGGGCACGCTCACGGCGCGGGACAGGTCTATGCCCCGGCTCAAGCAGTCTGTTTTCAGTATGTCTCCCGCCATGCCTCCCGGCAGGGCGGTCACCAGCAGCACTTCGTGCCCGTGCTCCCTGAGCTCGGAAGCGATGTTGCGCCCCACGCCCCCGGGGGACAGGGTTATCTTGCCGGGGTTGCTGTCGCCCGGGCGGGTCTCGCCCAGTATCGTGCCCGTCATGTCCAGGTTTATGCCGCCTATCACCGCGAAGTTCATTGTTCTTCCTCCCAGGCGCGTATCTCGTTCATGAACAGGTCGCTGTAGGCGGCCAGCTTGACCTGCCCCACCCCGCTTATGGACAGGAATTCCTCGCCCGTGCGTGGCTTAAGTTTGGCCATCTGGGACAGGGTGGCGTCGGAAAAGATCATGTAGGGCGCCACGCGCTTCCTGCGGGCGATGTCCATCCTGAGGGACTTAAGGCGCTTTAGCAGCCCCGAAGAGGCGCTTTTGGAGGCCTGGCGGGGCTTATTGTCGGGTAGTGAGAGGACGAGTCCGTCGCACACGGAGCAGTGCCCGCATTTGCCGGGCGCGCTCTCCCCAAAGTAGGACAGCAGGTTTTTGCGCAGGCACTCGCCGCACACGGCGTACTCCTTCATGCGGTTCAAACGCTCCCGGGCGGCGCGCTTGAGCGGCGCGGCTTCGTTGAAGCTCAGGCCCGCGTCCTCGCCCAAATGATCTATAAGCCTGCCCTGCAAGACCAGATCCTGGGGCGAATAGATCAGCGCGCAGTGGGCGATCAGCCCGTCCCTGCCCGCGCGCCCCGCCTCCTGATAGTAGCTCTCCATGTCCTTGGGCAGGTTGTAGTGGATCACGAAGCGCACGTTGCTTTTGTCTATGCCCATGCCGAAGGCGTTGGTAGCCACGATCACGGGGCACTCGTCGTTGGAGAACGCCTCCTGGTTGCGGCTGCGCTCCTTTTCGCTCAGCCCCGCGTGGTAGCGTGTGGCGGGCACGCCTTTCTCCAGCAGCTTTTCGCACACCTCCTCCACAAGCTTGCGGGTGGCGCAGTAGATTATGCCGCTCATGTCCCGGTAGGTCTCCATAAGGCTCATGAGCGCGGGCAGCTTTGAGCGCGCCTGCACCACGGAAAAGTACAGGTTGGGGCGGTCGAAGCTGTTGACGCGCACAAAGGGAGAGCGGAGCTTGAGCAGTTCCACCGTGTCCTGCCTGACTTTCGGCGTCGCGGTGGCGGTGAACGCCGCCAGGCGGGGGCGGGAGGGCAGGCTCTCCACGAATTCGGGAATATCAAGGTACGCGGGGCGGAAGTCCTGCCCCCACTGGGAGATGCAGTGCGCCTCGTCCACCGCCACCAGGCTTACGGGTATCTCGCGGCACAGCTGGGTGAACCTGGGGGTCAGCAGCCTCTCCGGGGCCGCGTATATGATCCTGTACGCGCCTTCCCGCGCGCGGGAGAGGGCCGCAGAGAGCTGGGTCTCACTCAAAGACGAATTCAAAAACGCGCAGGGTACGCCGCTTAACTTCAGCGCGCCCACCTGGTCCTTCATGAGGGAGATTAGGGGGGAAATGACTATCGCGGTGCCGTCAAGGCATAGGGCGGGTATCTGGTAACACAGGCTCTTGCCCGCGCCCGTGGGCATTATGGCAAGGGTGTCCCTGCCTTCCAGTATGGAGGAGATGACCTCTTCCTGCCCCTCGCGGAAGGAATCGTAGCCGAAATACTCGTTAAGCACTTCAAGGGGCCGTCTTACGGGGGCGGGCAGGGGCGCGGACGGTTCGCCGTCGCCTATATACTCAAAGCGCGGGCGGGTCACGCCGTCACGCGTCACCGTCTCTGTCCACATGGACAGGGGGCGCACCCACACCCTTTCATTATTCGGGGTCTCGCCGCAGTCGTACAGCGCCCGGTACACCACCATGGTCTCGTCCGTCTCAGAGTGGCGGGCCAGGTATAAAAGCTCGTATTCGCCGCCCTTGAAGTGGCGGTATCTGCCCTTTTTGGGAAGGTCCGCGCCCATTATCCGATGAATCCTCCGTCCACGCCCAGTATCTGCCCCGTTATGAAGCCCGCGTCCTCACCAAGCAGGAAGCATACAGCTTTGGCGGCCTCTTCGGGGGTGCCCAGCCGGCCCAGGGGCGTGGCTTCGGCAAGCTCCGCCCTGTCGCTTTCTGTAAGGTCCGCGTTCATGTCGGTGTCTATTACCCCGGGGCACACGCAGTTGACCCTTACGCCCGAGGGGCCCGCTTCCTTCGCCAGCGCCTTCGTAAGCCCTATCAGCGCCGCCTTCGCCGCGGAATAATGCACCTCGCAGCTGGCGCCGTAAACGCCCCACACGCTGGACACGGTGACTATGGAGCCGCGCCTGCGGGATATCATTTCAGGCAGGACGGCGGAGATAAGGTACAGCTGCCCGTCCAGGTCCACGCCGCACAGACGCCGCCACATATCCGGCGTCACGTCCGTGAACAGGCCTTTAAGCGCCACGCCCGCCGCGCATACCAGGCCCTCGATCCTGCCCATGTGTTTGCGGGCTTCAGCCACGGCGCCTGATACCTGCGCGGGGTCGCTCACGTCGCATCTGATGGGGAACGCCCCCGTGAGGCGTGCGACTTCTTCGGCAGCCGCGTCGTTTTTTTCGTACAGGAAGGAAACGCATTTGCCCTGCCGGGTCAATTCTTCCACCACGGCTCGCCCTATGCCCCGGGAGCCGCCGGAAACGAGGAATGTCTGCATAATGAACTCCGAAAAAAAGTATTGATACGCCTTGCCAGCCAAGTATAGCAGAGGGCGGGGCCAAATTCAATCGACAGGCGGCGCGGGGGAGGATATTTAACACTTACCACTTTTATTGTATGCGGATTTGTGTTATAATAACCGTATATGTTTAAAAGGAGAAGTATATATGGCTGAGACCGAAAGGACGGCACAGAACTTTATAGAGGAATTCGTGGAGGAAGACCTGGCAAAAGGCCGCTTCGACCACGTGCGCACCCGCTTCCCGCCCGAGCCCAACGGCTATCTGCACATCGGCCACGTAAAGGCGCTGTGCATAGACTTCGGCATCGCCCAGAAGTACGGCGGCAAGTGCAACCTGCGCTTTGACGACACCAACCCCGCCAAGGAGGACACGGTGTTCGTGGAGGGCATCCA
>JAEEGL015059895.1_pt1 | contig 16208 bp, 17 predicted proteins | sample 9134231 | NCBI WGS metagenome assembly JAEEGL01 (sample SAMN16246548, study PRJNA631951) | gut metagenome | biome: gut microbiome; feature: rumen; material: fiber-attached | host: Bos | place: Iran: Karaj | collected 2018-10
AATGTCATGCAGAAACTAGGAGTTAAGGGTAGAACGAGCGCAGTTATTGAACTTTTGAAACTAGGAGAGTTGTCATTATAAATTAAAGATCACTAAAATATATTTTAGTGATTTTTTATTGCCTTATTCATATTATTTAATAGGTGATTTAATATGTTAAAGAAGTTTACAATTAGGAAGTTTTCATATGCATTAATCTTATTATTTCTTACATTTTTATTTGTAATATTTCCTAAGAAAGAAGAGACTATAACTCCAAAAGGAAAATCAGTTGAATATATTAGTGATAATACTACTCATGGTATATATATGGTTAGTAAGGATAATTATGTTGCTAGAGTAGATGTATTATTAAATGAAGAGGATATTAAAAATAAAATAAGAGATATTGTAGAATATTTAATTATAGATGGTAAAAAAGAAAGTAATATTCCTAATGGTTTTAGAAGTATTATCCCAAGTGGTACAGAAATTAAAAATATAGAGTTAAAAGATGGAATAATAAAAATTAATTTTTCTAAAGAGATATTAGAAATAGATGAATCTTTAGAAGAGAAAATGATAGAGTCCATTGTATATAGTTTAACATCTATTGAGGGAGTTAAGGGGGTACTCATATATGTAGAAGGAGATCTACTTACATCACTTCCTAAAACAAAAATGCGTTTACCAAGTGTATTGACAAGAGATTTTGGTATAAATAAGGAATATGATATAACTAACACGAAAGATATAAATAAGACTACTATATATTATATTGGTAAAAATAGTGATAAATATTATTATGTACCGGTTACTAAGATAAATAATAATAGTAAAGATAAAGTTAAAGTAATAATAGATGAATTATCTAGTGGACCTACTTATGAAGATAATTTAATGAGTTTTTTAAATATAAATACAAAATTATTAGATTATAATATAAAAGATAATAAGATGTATTTAGTATTCAATGATTATATATTAGACAATATAGAAAAGAAGAGTATATTAGAAGAGGTAGTATATTCTATTAGTTTATCAGTAAATGATAATTATAAAAATATAGAAGAAGTAGTCTTTATGCTTAATGATGAGGAAATAACAAAAAATGTAATAAAAACTCTTGAATAAAGAGTTTTTTTGTTATATAATCTATTTGTCTTTGAGTTATGTCCTCGTAGCTCAGCTGGATAGAGCAATCCCCTTCTAAGGGATCGGTCGGGCGTTCGAATCGCTCCGGGGACGCCACTAAAAAAATAATGGTAAACTTTACAAATAAGTTTACCTTTTTATATTATTTTAATACTTATATGTGTTATTATTATTTTGGTGATAATATGGATTTAATAATTATATTAATTTTAATAGTTTGCACTATAATATTTTTTAGAAGAATATCTAATGTAATATATGCAATATGTATAATAGATATATTTTTAAGAATATTAAATAGAATAGATATAATGCTTGGTATACCCGAATTTTCAAATTTGGTTAATAAGTATTTTCACAATTCTATCTTAGAAATAATTAATATACATACTAGTGGTATTATCAATACAATACTAATTTGGTTACTTATAATTGTATACATAATATTCTTATTCTATGTAACCAGGACATTCTTTAAAAAGAAAAAATAACTATTTAGTTATTTTTTTTATCTATTGTTCCTATTGCTTTTTGTTTATCACTTGATTTTCTTCTTTCTTCTTCTATCGCATGAAGTTCAGATACAATTCTAAAAGTTCTAGTAAAAGGATTACGAAAATCTGAAGGTGAATAGTTGTGTTCCGATAAAAAGTCGATTAATGGTGTTCTTGGCACATTCTCTAATTCTCCTATTTTAAGTACTCGATATTCGATTTGAGAAGGGTCATCTTCTTTTAAAGTCATACTGTGTGCTTCTTTAATATGATACAGCATATCTAAAAGTGCTAGATGTCCATATTTATCGGTGTAAACAAACTTATTTTTACAATATTTAGAAAATAACAACATATAATCATCTCCGTTAGTCATACTTTATCATATTAATTCAATTTTTTCAATTCTAAAATATCTTTATAGTTAATATATTGATTTAGGAGGCATCTATGAACCTAAAAGGATTAACTACTGAAGAAATTGAATTTAGTAAAAAGAAATATGGTACAAACAAATTAGAATCTATAAATAATAATACTTTTTTTAAATTATTATTAGAATCACTTGGAGATCCAATAATAAAGATATTATTAATTGCCCTTGGAATAAAGATAGTATTTTTAATTAAGTCATTTGATTGGTATGAAACTATTGGAATTATTATTGCGATATTTTTAGCGTCTTTTATATCTACCATTTCTGAATACGGTAGTGAGAAAGCATTTAAAAGATTGCAAGATGAGGCTTCAAAATCAAAGTGTAGAGTAAAAAGAAATAATAAAGTGTTTGAGATAAATATAGATGATGTTGTAGTAGGTGATATAGTACTTGTTTCATCGGGAGATAAAATACCTGCAGATGGGACTTTAACAGAAGGTAAAATTAGTGTAGATGAATCTATATTAACTGGTGAAACTAAAGAGAAATATAAAGATATTAATGATAGTATTTATAGGGGAAGTATAGTATCTAATGGGATAGGAACAATTAAAGTAAATAGTGTTGGTAATAATACATATTATGGTAAATTAGCTAAAGAAATACAAGAAAAAGAACCAGAAAGTCCACTTAAAACAAGATTAAGAGGTCTTGCGGTAATAATTAGTAAAATAGGTTATGTAGGTGCAATTTTTGTATCTATTTCTTATTTGTTTTCAGTTATAGTAATAAATAATAATTTTAATATGAATTTAATAACCAATACAATTACTAATATTCCTTTAATAACTCACCATATACTTTATGCTTTAACTTTATCAGTTACAATAATAGTAGTAGCGGTACCAGAAGGACTCCCTATGATGATTACTTTAGTATTATCTTCTAATATGAAAAGAATGCTTAAAAATAATGTTTTAGTAAGAAGAATGGTAGGTATAGAAACTGCAGGAAGTATTAATATGTTATTTACAGATAAAACTGGTACATTAACAAAAGGTAAATTAGAAGTTATAAGATTTATGACACCTGATTTTATAAATTATGATAGTGAGAGTGAGTTATATAAAAATAAAAAATTATATGATATAGTTAAAAAATCTTTTGTATTAAATAATGAAAGTGTATATAGTGATAGTAAAATAGTTGGAGGTAATATAACCGACAAATCACTATTAAAATTTTTTGATAATGGTAATGTAGAAGATAAAGTGATAAAAAGAATACCTTTTGATAGTAGTAATAAATATTCTAAAGTTGAATTAGAAAGTGGTTATAGATTAATAAAAGGTGCAAGTGAAGTAATATTACCTAAATGTAGTTATTATTATGATTCTAAATTAAATAAGCATTTTTTAATAGATAATAAAAATATAATTAAAAAGATATCTGAAATATCTAAAAAGGGAATTAGAGTATTATCTTTTGCGGTATCATATAAGAATGATAATTATTCATTACTTGGTTTTGCATATATAAAAGATGAGATAAGAAAAGAGGCAAAAGATGGAATAAATCTAGTTAAAAATGCAGGTATTAACGTTGTAATGCTTACTGGTGATAATAAGGATACGGCGTATTCAATTGGGACTGAATTAAACCTTATAGATAATAACGATATAGTTTTAACTAGTGGTGAATTAAATAGTATGGATGAAAAAGAAATAAGTAGTATACTTCCTAAACTAAGAATAGTAGCAAGAAGTTTACCTGAAGACAAGAGTAAACTAGTTAAAATTGCTCAAAATTCTGGGTATGTAGTAGGCATGACAGGAGATGGCGTGAATGATGCTCCTGCTTTAAAAAAATCTGATGTTGGTTTTTCTATGGGAAGTGGTACAGAGATAGCTAAAGAGGCTAGTGACATAGTAATTTTAGATGATAATTTTTTATCTATATCTAAAGCTATATTATATGGCAGAACCATATTTAAAAGTATAAGAAAGTTTATAATACTTCAATTAACCGCTAATTTATGTGCATTATCTCTTTCTATAATTGGACCATTTATAGGTGTTAATACTCCTGTTACAGTTATTCAAATGTTATGGATTAACATGGTTATGGACACTCTTTCTGGTCTTGCATTCTCGTATGAACCTGCATTATTTGAATATATGTATGAGCCACCAAAGAAAAAGGATGAACCAATAATAAATAAATACATGAAAAATGAAATAATGTTTACAGGACTATATTCTTCAATTCTATGTATATTGTTTTTAAAGGTGTCATTTTTTAAGTCTTTATATGGTGATAATATAAATTATTTTATGACCGCATTTTTTGCATTATTAATATTTATAGATGTATTTAATGCATTTAATGCAAGGACACATAGATTAAATGTATTATCTAATTTAAGAAAAAATAAAATGTTTATATTAATAATATTTTTTATAGTGATAATACAAATTATTATGATTTATTATGGGGGAAGTGTATTTAGAACTACTGGTTTATCTATAAAAGAATTATTGATAACTATTGGGCTTTCATTTACTGTTATACCGGTAGATAATATTAGAAAAATAATTTATAGAAGAAAAGGTGAAAAAGGGGGAGTTTAGTGTAAATATTTGTACAAAAATTTTTATATTAAAATAAAATAAGCAAATAATTGTTATAATAAGTATGGGTGTTGTCTATGAAAAAAACTAAAATAATATGTACTGCTCCTATAAGTGGAGAATATAAAGTTTTGAAAGATATGGTACAAAATGGTATGGATGTAATAAGAGTAGATTTATCTATGTCTACACATGAATATGCCAAAGATATTGTATCTAAGATTAGAAAAATAAATAAAGAACTAAATAGTTGTGTTGGTATTTTATTTGATACTAAGGGTCCTGGAATAAAAGTTGGAAAATTTAAAGATGGTTTTATTAAATTAGAAGAGGGTTCAAAAGTATTATTAACGCCATCTAATGTGGATGGGACTAATAATAAAATTAATATATCTGAAAGGAATTTATATTTATCTTTAGATATAGACGATGAGATAGTATTAGAAGATAATATAAGATTAGTTGTTACTGGGATAAAGAATACGGATATAACATGTAAGGTAGTAAAAGGTGGTATATTAAATAATAATGGTAGTTTAAATGTTCCGGAAGTTGAACTTAACGTAGATTATTTATCTATTGTAGATAAAAATGATATATTATTCGCATCTTCATTGAATGTAGATTTTATATCATTATCTTTTGTAAGAAGTGCTAATGACATATTAGATGTTAATGATATATTAATTGGAGAAAGAAACGAACATATTAGTATAATTAGTAAAATAGAGAATCAAAGCGCAATAGATGATTTAGATAATATTATAAAAGTTAGTGATGGCGTTATGTTTTCTAGAGATAAATTTTCAAGTAATCTAGAAAAACTACCATCTGTAGAAAAGAAGGTTATAAATGCATCTATTGCTAAAAATAAGCTGTGCATTATATCTAGTGAAATGCTTTTGAGTATGAAAGATGGAGATTCTCCTAGTAAATTAGATATTTCAGAAATATCTTATAGGGTATTAGACATGGTTGACGCATTAGTTATAAATAAGGCAACTAGTGAAGGAGTAAATCCAAAAGAATGTGTATCTATGATGTCAAAGATATTGGAAGAAACTGAAAAGGGAATTGATTATAAAGCATTTGAAAGAAATGGAGATAAGAATATGGATTCTACGAGCATATTGTCATATGCTGCTGTAGATATGGCTGATATGTTAGATGTAAAGGCAATAGTAGCTTCTAGTATTAGTGGGCATACCGCTAGAAAAATTAGTGGTTTTAGACCTAAATCTATAATAATAGTAACTACTCCATATGAAGAGGTTGCAAGTAGTCTATCATTAAATTGGGGAGTTGTTCCAACTATAGTAGATAAAGCAAAATCCATAGATGATATAATAGATAGTGCAAGAGAAAAAGTAAAACATGCTGTTGAAATAAATAAGGGTGATAAGATAATAGTGGCTGGTGGTTTTCCTCCTAAAAAAACTAGAGGTACTAACTTCATAAAGATTGAAGAAATGTAATAAAATAAACACAAATTGTGTTTATTTTTTTAAATAAAAATGTTATTATATTTATAGGATAGAGGGTGCTAGTATGTATGATTTAGGAGTGCAGTTCCATTTTAATATGGATCAAGCTAAAGCTAATCCAAAGTCTATAATTAAAGGTAATAATTATAGATTTACTATATTATCTGAAAGACTTATACGTATAGAGTATAGTAAGAATGGTGTTTTTATAGATGCTCCTACACAATTGGTTTTGTGTAGAAATTTTCCTTTGCCTAAATTTGAAGTTAATCAAGATAGTAAATTTTTAGAAGTATCTACTGCGTATTTTAAATTATCATATACTAAAGATTCACCAATTACTCAATCTAGTCTTAGAGTAGTTCTTAATGGCACAGAATCAACATGGTATTATGGACATCCTGAAGTAAAAACATATGATGGTGCATTAGTATCATTAGATGGCAAAGAAAGATATATAAAAGGACTTTACTCTGTAGAAGGATTTTCTTGTATAGATGATTCAAAAACTATAATAATAGATCCCAATGGGAATTTGGTTAATAAAAATAATGATAGTATAGATTTATATTTATTTATGTATAAAGATAATTTTGAACTTGCTCTTAAAGATTATTTCACATTGACAGGTAGACCACAAATGATACCTAGATATGCTTTGGGAAACTGGTGGAGTAAGAATTATGCATATAATGAGGCATCATTAATAAAATTATTTAATAGATTTGAAAAAGAAGAAATACCTATATCTATTCTTCTTATGGATACTGATTGGCATATAACACAAAACAAATATTTAACTGGATATACTTTTAATAATGAGTTAATCCCAAATCCTAATGTATTTATAGATAATATACATAAAAAAGGTGTTAGATTTGGTGTTAATATAAATCCTAGTGAAGGAATATATCCTCATGAGAAGATGTATTCTAAAGTATTAGAATACATAAAAGTACCAAATAATTCAGTTATTGCTTTTTCTCCATTTAATCCACAATTTATAGATGTATTTCTTAAAGTTTTATTACATCCACTAGAATCTGATGGCGTAGATTTCTTTTGGTTGGATTATCACAATAAAGATGTGTCTTCATTCTTTTTAACACATTATATGTATCTAGATTCAGGAAGAAATGAGAACAAAAGAAGTATGCTTATTAGTAGAAATCCTACTATTGCATCACATAGATATGGAATACTTTATTCTGGTAGAACAAAAGTAAGTTTTGATACATTAAGAAAACTACCATTTATAAACACAAGTGCAGCTAATATAGGTTTATCATGGTGGAGCCACGATATTGGTGGATTTTATGATGGTATTGAAGATGGAGAATTATTTATGAGATATATTCAATTTGGATGCTTTAGCCCTATATTTAGAATATCCGTAGATAAAGGTAGATATTATAAAAGAGAGCCATGGAGATGGGATGTAAGGACTTCTCAAATAGTTAAAGATTATATGAATCTAAGACATAGATTAGTTCCATATATATATTCAGAAGCATATAAATATTATAATGATGGTATACCTATAGTATTACCTTTATATCATAAAGAAAAAGAATTATTCTATAATCAATATTTTAAAAATGAATATTATTTTGGATCAGAACTTATTGTATCTCCACTTACAAGTCCTAAAAATGAACTTATGAATAGAGTAGTACATAAAGTATATTTACCAGCAGGTTTATGGTATGATTTTAAAACTGGTAAAAAATTCCCTGGTGGTAGTTACGTATCATTCTATAAGGATGAAGATTATCCAGTATTTGCATCTAGTGGTGCAATTATACCTATGAGTACAAATGCTACTAATGATTTAAGTGTACCAACTGAATTAGAAATACATGTATTCCCAGGCAAGAGTAATACATATACTTTATATGAAGATGATGGAATAACTAATTTATATAAAAGTGGGTATTTTCTTAAAACAGAATTAGATTATAACTATCAAGCAAATAATTATACATTGATAATAAGAGCGGTAGAAGGTAAAAGTGGTATAGTACCTGATACAAGAAATTATAAGATAAGATTTAGAAATACAAGAGCTACAAATGAGGTAGTAGCAAACTTCAGTGGTACTAATTTAGAAACTAATTGCTATGAAGACGAAAATGATTTTATAGTAGAAATAAAAAATGTTAAAACAGTAGGACAATTATCAATTAATTGTAAAGGTAAAGCAATAGAAATTGATTCTATAAGATTAATTAATGAAGATATTGATACTATCATATCTGATTTAGAGGTAGAAACAAGATTAAAAGATAAAATAGCTAGTATATTATTTAGTAATCTTACAATTAAGAAAAAGAGAATTCAAATTAAAAAATTAAAAAAATATAAATTAGACAATAAATTTATTAAAATGTTCTTACGTCTTCTTGAATATGTAGAGCAAATATAATATACTATAATTGTCTATATAATAGCGTTCTTATTATATAAGAATGCTTTTTTAAAGGAGTAGGTTATGGTTAATTTAATAAAGGAATTCTTGCTAGTATTTATAGCGATATTTTCAGTTAATATGATATATTTCTATTTTAGAAATAAAAACAAGAAATATAGAAAAATTCCAACAGTAGAAATGGAACTTTTAGTACGTGCTTTTGATGTAGATATATCTATGATAGATATGTCGATAATAAAAAAACATATCTCAATTATTAATTCAGTCATAATAAGTGTTGATTTACTAATTCTTTATCATATAAAAAGTATAATAATAGCTATGCTTATAATAATAGTATTAACATTCGCGTTAATCGCATTATTGTATGGAATACTTGGAAGTTATTATAAAAATTTAATTTATAGAAGGTGAGTTATGAAAAAGTTTGTTTTATGTATTATATGTATAATTATGTTATGTGGTTGTTCAAATGAAGAAAGTGAAGAATTAAAAATATATAATGATTATATAACTACATTAAAGCAAACAGAAAAGACTACTGATAAATTACCATTCAATATTTCTATTTATGTAGATAAAATTATAGATACAGAAGTAATGTATAGGGTAATAATAGATAATCCTAAAATTGCATTAAGAAATATAAAAACATTAGTAATACATGATAAATATACTGAAGATGTATTTCCTTCAAGTGGTATATTTGATGATAAATTAAATTTAATCCCAGGACTAATTAATAAAACCTCTAATTATGTAGAAGGAATCATTTTAGTAGGTTATATTCCATATGAAGAAGAATTAACTAGTTTAAATGCTACATTTAAATTGTTATTTGAATATACAGATGATGATGATGTAACACATACCGTATTTTATTCGACAAAGAAATAAGATATCACCAGTAATAATAATACTGGTGATATTTTTTGAAAATTAAAATAATAGATGAAGAACATGAGAAGGATTTAGAAGAAGAAATAAATGATTTTATAGAAGATAAAGAAGTATATGATATAAAATTTAGTACAGCGGTTGCAGTATCAGGAGAAGATCAAATATTTTGCTTTACTGCGATGATAGTCTATAAATAACTATGACGGCTATCCATATACTTCACATGGAGTTGGTGTAGGCTAGTTAAATCTAGTCTTTTTACATGATAGTAAAAATTTATATCTAATTAAATAAATAAAAAAAGTTATGAAAATATTAGCATTGCTAATATTTTTTTGTATATAAAAATAATTATTACTCATAATAATTATGAGGTGAAATATGACAAAAGAAGAGTATAAAAAATTAGTAAAAAAACATACTCCTAAGATTAATCATTTAAAAAGTATGGCACTTGCTTTTCTAGTGGGAGGCTTTATTGGGATGCTAGGTCAATTACTTATTGACTTATATTCTAAAGTTTTTTCTTTAAGTATAAAAGATGCAGGCACCTATATGATTGTAACATTAATATTTTTATCTAGTTTATTTACTGCGCTAGGATTCTTTGATAAAGCAGTAGAAAAAGTAAGATGTGGCATTATTGTACCTATTACAGGATTTGCACATGCAATGACTAGTGCGGCTATAGAATATAGAAAAGATGGATTTATATTGGGACTTGGATCTAATATATTTAAAATTACTGGTAGTGTTATTTTATATGGTGTAGTTAGTGCATATGTATTTGGACTTATTAGAATTATTATAGGAGGATAAATGACAATATATTTTGATAATGTATATGTAAAAGATACTAGTACAGTAGCGGGTAAGATAGAGAGTGAAGGACCATTAAAAAAATATTTTGATAAAACATATTCTGATTTTTATATGGGAGAAAAAACTTTTGAGCAAGGAGAAATAAGAATGATTTTAGACAGTGTAGGTATACTTCTTAAAAAGAATAAAATGAAGACTAGTGATGTTGATTTATTTATATCTGGTGATTTATTAAATCAAATTACTCCTTCTAATTATGCTGCTGAAAAGTTAGGAATTAATTATTTGGGGATATATGCTGCGTGCTCTACAAGTACATTAGGTATATTAATTGGCGCATCTATGTTACAACATAGTGAAATAAATAATTGTATATGTAATGTAAGTTCAAATAATAGTTCTGCTGAAAAACAATATAGAAATCCTGTAGAATATGGCACTCCTAAACCTGATACTACAACATTCACTGCTACTGGTTCTGCATCTATAATGCTTAGTAATGAAAAAAGTAAAATAAAAGTTACTAGTGCAACTATTGGTAAAGTAGTAGATTATGGAATTAATGATGTATATAATATGGGAGCAGCTATGGCTCCTAGCGCCTCATATACTATAAATGCTCATCTTAAAGATACTAAAAGAGATATTAAATATTATGATTTAATAGTAACTGGTGATTTAGGAATATACGGAAAAGGTATATTAAAAGATTTATTGAAGAAGGAACATAATATTGAACTTAAAAAGTATGATGATTGTGGTTGTATGTTATATAATAGAAATAAACAGGATGTAAAAGCAGGAGCATCTGGTCCGACTTCTTCTGGACTCGTAACTTATAGTTATATTATTGATCAAATGAAAAAAGGAAAATTAAAGAAAGTATTATTAGTTGCTACTGGAGCACTTCATTCTCCAACAATGATGAGTCAACATTTAAATATACCAAGTATTAGCCACGCAATAAGCTTGGAGGTTATATGATATATTTATATTCTTTTGTTTTTTGTGGATTTGTATGTTTGATTGGGCAACTTATATTAGATAATACTAAATTAACACCAGGGCATGTAACAAGCTTATTTGTAATAATTGGTGCATTTCTAGATATATTTGGAATATATGATACCATCATAGAAATATTTGGTGGAGGTGCATTAGTTCCAATAACTAGTTTTGGTCATTCATTAATACATGGCGCTCTTTCTAGCGCATTAACTGATGGAGTAGTAGGACTTGCTATTGGCATGTTTAATTTAACATCTGCTGGTATAATATCTGCAATTGTATTTGCATTTTTCTTTAGTTTAATATTTAAACCAAACAACTAGTTTACATTTATTTACTAGTTGTTTTCTATTGTTTACACTTATAAATGATTTATATTATATAATAGGTGTGGAGGAGTGAAAATATGGAAGTAAAGAAGAATGGTTATAAGGGATTGATCTGTGTAGTAATTGTAATTTTATTACTAGGATTAATGGGTTTTGGTTATTATTATAAGAATAAACCAGAGGTAATATTTAAAACTACAACTAGTAGAGTACATAAATCATTATATATTGATGATAATGTTAAAAGCAATAAAGTAGATTTTGATTTCTTACTTAATGTTGATGTTAGTGGAAATAAAGAACTTGCTACTGAAGAAGTAAAAAAGTTAGTAAATGTAGTTAATAATTTGTCATTTAAATTTTCTTTATATAATGATTTAGAAAGTAATATTTTGAATTTGGGTATAAATACTCAATATAATAAAAAGGAATTATTTAATACGTCTGTATATTATGAAAATAATAAAGTGTATTTAGATTTAAAAGACTTATATGATAAGATAATATATGATGAAGTAGAAGTAGATAAAGATGAGAATAAAATAAATGTAGATGATGTTAAAACAATATTAGATGAATATTTTACTGGGCTTGAAGAAGCATTAAATAAGGCTAAATTTGAAACGGAAAAAGTGAATTTAAATGGTTCAAAGGTTACAAAAAATAAATTAATCATTAATAGTGATAATATAAAAGATGTATATAAAACTTTATTAGATTATTTAACAAATAGTGATAAATTTTTAAAAGCATTTTCTAATATAAGTGGTATGAAGTCTGATGAAATAAAAGAAACATTAGGAAAAGAAGAAATACCAAAATTAGAGAAAAGCATAAGTATTAATTTATATACTAAAGGATTTAACAATGATGTTGTTAAGGCATCAATTGAAAGTGGGGAAAAGGAAATCCTAACAATTGCTCAAACATCTAAAGATAGTTATGAAATGAAATTAAGTAGTGATGATTTTGAATTTAAATGTGATATTAAATCAAAAGATAGTAAAGATGCTCAAATGGTGTGCTCTACTGAAGTAGAAAAAGTAAAATTAGGTTATACAATGAATATTAAAGTAGATGATAACTATAAATTTGAAAAGCCATCTATAAAAGCAGATAAGTTAGTAAAATTCTCAGAAATGTCTGAGGAAGATACTAATAAAATAATGGAAAAATTAATGAGTAAAGATGCAGTTAAAGAATTAAGTGAAGTAGTAGCATCTTTAATAGAACAAATGAGTGTAGAATAAAAAGCATTGATTCAATGCTTTTTTATATTACTGATAATTCGATAATTAAATCATTATCATCATCTTTTGCCATTATGTTTTTGTGTGTTTCTCCACATTTTTCACATTTATAAACTATTTTATAAGTATCTTTAAATTTTTCAATACCGATAGGTTTTAATAATCCCATACATGTATTTAACCTATCTCCTGGATTTATATCTACATGTTTTGAATACAAACAATATGGGCAATGATCTCTAGAAGTATAACTTAATGGTTGTACTTCTTTTTTACAATGTTCACATATAAAAGAATTATCGTTTTTTGTAAATAATTTCATAAAATCACCTAGATAATTATACCATAATAAGTTATAATTGTAATAGGTGAATTATATGCATTATGAGGTAAAAATAGATGAATTTGAAGGGCCTTTAGATTTATTGCTTCACTTAATAAAAAAATCTAATATTGATATTTATGATATAAGTTTAGAAGAGATAACTAATCAATATCTAGATTATATAAAAGAAATGAAGGAATTAAATTTAGATATCGCAAGTGAATATTTGGTTATGGCTTCTGAACTTTTAGAATATAAATCTAAGTCATTACTTCCTAGAAAAGAAAATAGTGAAGATGAGTATGAAGAAGATCCAAAAGAAATACTTATAAATAGACTTGTAGAGTATAAGAAGTATAAAGAAATTACATCTGAATTTAAAGACTTGGAAAGTAATAGAAATGATATTTATACAAAAATTCCATCTAATTATAATGATTATAGTGATAATGTTATAAATAATGATGACGTTACTGTAGATGATTTAATAGAAGCATTTAAGAAGTTTGTTGAAAGAAAAGAGTTTGAAAAACCTCTTAATACTAAGATAACTACTAAGGAATTAAATGTATCCGATAGGATAGTAAGTATTAGAAGTTTACTTAAGAAAAATAAATGCATTAATTTCATTGATTTATTTGATATTCGTACTAAAGAGTATGTAGTAGTTACATTTTTAAGTATACTTGAGATGTCAAAAGATAAAGAAATTATAATAGAACAAGATAGTAATTTTGAAAATATTGTTATTAGGGGATGTTAATATGAAAGCTGTATTAGAAGGACTATTATTTGTAGTTGGTGATGAAGGAATTACAATAGATGAAATTTGTAATATTTTAGAATGTGATGAAGAAACTGCAAAAGAATTAGTATTGTCATTAAAAAATGATTATTTAGATGAAAATAGGGGACTCAGAATAGATTATTTAGGTAATGCACTTAAATTAACTACTAAGAAAGAACACAAAGAATATTATAAGAAATTGGTAGAAGAATCAAACCATACACTATCTCAAGCAGCATTAGAAACACTTGCTATAATTGTATATAATGAACCAATAACTAGGATTAAGGTAGATGAAATAAGAGGAATATCTTCATCTCAAATGATTAGAAAATTAGTTGCTAAAGGTTTCGTAAAAGAAGCAGGTAGGGAAAACATACCAGGTAGACCAATTCTTTATAAAACAACTGATGAATTTTTAGATTATTTTGGTCTTTCTTCTAAAGAAGAATTACCTAAGATTGAAATGAATGAAGAAGAATCAAGTGAAACTGATTTATTTTTATCAAAATATAAAGAAAATATTGAATAATTTCAAATAATAAGTATTATATAATGTGAGGTGTATTATGAAACTAGTGTCTATATTACCAGCAGATAGTTATGTGGTTATAAATAAGAGTTTATTAAATGATAATGATAGACTAGTTTTAACTATGCTATATCAGCCTATAATAGGTAGTACTGCACTAAGTTTATATTTTACACTTTGGTCTGATTTAAATAAAACAGAAATAATGAGTAATGAATATACACATCATCATCTTATGAATGTAATGTGTTTAAAATTAGATGAAATAGTATTTGCAAGAAAAAGATTAGAGGCTATAGGATTATTAAAAACACTATATAGAATTGGTACTGTAAATAATTATGTATATGAATTATATAGTCCGCTTAAAGCATCAGAATTCTTCTCAAATCCTATTTTAGCATCTTCACTTTTATCTTCAGTTGGTAAAAGAGAATATCAGGATCTAGTAAATTATTATAGAATACCTAAAATAAATACTAATGATTTTGAAGATATAACTATGCATTTTAGCGATATATATGCAATGGGTAATATAGAAAGTGTAGTTGAAAAAAACTTAAAATCTAAAGATAAATTAGAAGTAGTAATAGATGATGTATTAGATTTTGACTTTATAATTTCATCTATGCCTAAAGGAGTAAGTGAAAAAGCATTTACTAATAATACTAAAAAATTAATTAATAAACTTGCATATCTATATAATTACAATGATATAGTTATGAGTAATCTAATAAAAGATTCAATAAATGAAAAAGGAATGATAAGTGATTCTGAATTAAAGAAAAATTGTAAGAATTATTATTCATTTAGTAATAATGATACTCCTAAATTGATTTATAAATCTAAAGATAATGCAAAAGTAGATATAAAAGATATTAAAAATATAAAAGAAAAATTAATTGAATGCTTTTCATCTACTACGCCATATGATTTTTTAAAAGCTAAATATGGTGGGGCAAAGCCAACTAATAAAGATGTTACTTTAATTGAATCTTTATTAGTTGATCAAGAATTAAATCCAGGAGTTATAAATGTACTTATAGATTATGTACTTAGAATTAATGATAAAAAATTAAATAAGAATTTTGTAGAGGCAATTGCGAGTCAATGGAAATTAAAAAATATATCTAGTGTTGAAGAAGCCATGAAGCAAGCAGAAAAAGAATATAGGAAGACTAATCAAACACAAAAGAAGACTACTAAAGAAGAAAAGTTGCCTATTTGGTATGGTAAGGATGTAAAAAAGAAGGAAATGAGTAAAGAGGATATTGAAGAGTTGCAAAATATGTTGAGTGAGTTTAGGTGATTTTATGAAAGATTTAAATAAATTAAATATTTTTAAGGGAAATGTAAGTGATTTAAAGAAAGAATATTTAAAAGCACTTAAGGATAACGGTTTTGCATCTTATATAAAGACAATAAGATTACCTCATGAAGTACTTATGAAATATACATCTAGACTTGAAACTTGCTTTAAAGAAAAGACTAATTGCGCAAATTGTAAAGGATTATCTTCTTGTACAAATGAAATATATGGATTTTGTTTACACGAAGTAGAAGAAAATGGTAGATTAAGATTTGAGTATGAAAGTTGTAAATATAAGGATAAAGAAATAAAAGATAATAAAGAAAATGAAAATGTATATTTGTTTGATATACCAAATGAAATAAAAAATGCTAGAATGAAAGATATATACTTA
>JAEEGL010010458.1_pt1 | contig 16207 bp, 11 predicted proteins | sample 9134231 | NCBI WGS metagenome assembly JAEEGL01 (sample SAMN16246548, study PRJNA631951) | gut metagenome | biome: gut microbiome; feature: rumen; material: fiber-attached | host: Bos | place: Iran: Karaj | collected 2018-10
CTGCAGCATTGATTCTGACAATCCAAAGCTTACGGAAATCTCTCTTCTTCTGACGACGTCCTGCAAATGAAGCTGAAAGAGCTCTCATAACAGCCTGTTTAGCTGTTCTGTACTGCTTTGATCTGGCTCCTCTGTAGCCCTTTGCTTCCTTTAATACTTTATTATGCTTTCTCTTGGCATTTAAGCCACCCTTAATTCTTGCCATTTTATATTCCTCCTAACTAATCTCTCTTCAACAAACATTATGCGTAAGGAAGCATCTTCCTTGCTGCTGACATATTTGCTGAATCAAGCAGTGCTCCCTTCCTTAATCTTCTCTTCATCTTCTGTGACTTCTTGGTAAGAATGTGCTGCTTTCCTGCCTTCATTCTTTTGATTTTTCCTGTGCCGGTAGCCTTAAAACGCTTAGCGGCTGCTCTGTTTGTCTTTAACTTCGGCATTTTTCTTTCCTCCTTAAAAAAATTCTAAATTACTATTTCTTCTCGCTCAGGAACATTATCATATTTCTTCCTTCAAGCTTTGCTGCTTTCTCGATGACTGCAACGTCTTCAAGTTTTGCTGCAAAACTGTCCAGGATCTCACGGCCCAAATTCATATGAGCCATCTCACGTCCTCTGAACTTAAGTGTAACCTTTACTTTATCGCCATGCTGCAGAAATTTGCGAGCCTGATTTGCTTTTGTGTTCAAATCATTTTCATCAATATTCGGGGATAGGCGAAGCTCTTTGATTTCAGTAATCTTCTGGTTTTTCTTTGCTTCCTTTGCCTTGCGCAGGGCTTCATAACGGAACTTTCCGTAATCAGCTATCTTACATACGGGCGGCTTTGCGGTGGGAGCGATCTTTATCAGATCCATATCTGCTTCCTGTGCTTTTGCCAATGCCTCTCTCGCTGACATGATGCCAAGCTGTTCTCCATCCGCTCCTATAAGTCTAACTTCCTTATCGCGGATCTGTTCATTAATGAAATATTCGCTAATAGTCTGCACCTCCAATGCAATAAAATGTGATAAAATAAAAAAGTGGGTAGCATAGCTATCCACTCATAAAGATACCGCCCGGGGTATTGTTTATATGTTTGACCCTTTCACTGTCCTAAAGACGCTGGGGGTGAGAGTGGATACTCTGCTTTGGGCTGTGTTCACCACAGCATCATGTATCATAACACTATTCTGCGGACATGTCAAGTAATTTTTTATTTTTTATCACAAATACTTTATCACACACCCTCGATACCAGCCTCATATCATGGGATATCAGTATATATGTCAGCCCGAACTTAGCTTTCAGCTTCATCAACAGTTCCAGGATCTGTTCCTGAATCGTAACATCGAGCGCAGATACCGGTTCGTCCAGTATTATCATGCTTTTGCGCTGTATCAGCGTAAGAGCTATCGCTATCCTCTGACGCTGGCCTCCCGAAAGTTCCGATATTTTGCGGTTCAGTATCTCTTCATCGAGTTCGGTAGCCCCGAGCATCTCCTTTATTTCTTTCAGCATACCCTCACGATACTTTTTTATGGCCGAGCGTCCGAACCCGTTTTTCAGTCTCAAAGGCTCTTCGAGGATCCTGCGTACCCTGAACGCGGGATTCAGCGATGAATAAGGGTCCTGGAACACCATACCGGGTCTGTCGCAGTTTATCTCGAGTTTTCCGTCTACGTACTTCTGCAGTCCCGCTATGGCTTTTACCAGAGTGCTTTTTCCGGATCCGCTCTCTCCGACGAATCCTACCGTAGTACCCTCGGGGATTTCAAACGATACATCATCTATTACCTTTTTAAATCCTTTCAGTTTCCTGGAAGCAGATTTGTACGAAACGCATAAATTCTCTGCTTTTACCAGCACTTTTGCTTTCTTACCGTTATTCTTAAGCTTATCCGTATCCGTTTCAGATTCTTCGGTATACCTCTTGGTAGCAAAAGCAGCGGCCAGAAGTTTCCTGCCGTATTCCGTTTCGGGAACCGGGAAACCGTTTTCTTCGAGAGTCATGGTCTCCACTATATCCCCGTCCTGCATGATGAGAACTCTGTCCGATACTTTCTCTATCACTCGCAGGTCATGGGATATCAGAAGGATGGCTGTTCCGTATTTCTTATTAATATGTTTAAAAATATCCAGTATTACATCTGCCACATCGGCATCAAGCGCAGTGGTCGGTTCATCCGCCAGTATCACATCAGCCTTTGCTACCAGCGCCATAGCTATACATACCCTCTGCCTCATTCCGCCTGAAAGTTCATGCGGGTACATATCATACAGCTTCTCCACATCATGCAGTCCGGTATCTTCCAGAGCTTCCAGAACTATCCTTTTCTGTTCTGCGTCCGGTATATCCGAAGCATGGATATCCAGTATCTCATCTATCTGGGTTCCTATTTTCTGAACAGGATTGAGGCTCGTCATGGGTTCCTGGAACACGTATGCCAGTCTTCCGCCCCGCAGCTTCCTGTATTCTTCTTCCTTTAGGTTTACGAGATTGGTCGTTCCGTCCAGAATTATGCTTCCTCCGGTGATCACGGCTTTTTCGGCTAAAATTCCCATTATACTCATAGCCGTCAGGCTCTTGCCCGATCCGGATTCTCCTACCACTCCCAGGACTTCGCCTTTATGAAGGTCAAAAGATATTCCGTGCAGTGTATCGTCTATTCCGTCGTCCTCAATAAATCCCACATTAAGGTTCCTGACGCTTATGACTGCTGTATTCTGTTCTTTTTCTGTATTATTTCCATCGTTTGTATCAACTGCTTCCTTAAGATCCGCATCACCGGAGCCGGCTCTCATTTTACCGATCTTCTTTTTAACACTTCTCAGTGACACACCCGAAACACCGAAATTATCGCTCACTATCGTCAGACCCAGGATAAATATTATCATCAGAAGACACGGGAATATCTCATACCACGGTGCCGAAAGCAGGAAAGTCTTTGCTTCCGAGAGCATTCTTCCGAGGCTCGGATCCGGAGGCTGGACACCGAGTCCCAGATAGCTGAGTCCCGCCTCTGCCAGAACCGCATTGTTTATTCCGACCAAAATCGCCGAAAACAGTATAGGAAGAGTATTGGGAAAAATATGTTTGAAGATCACCCTTATATGGCTTGCGCCCATGAGCCTGGCATTTAAGACATAGTCCTTGTTTCGTTCCTTTATGTATTCCGAGCGCATTATCCTTGCAAAACTCGGTATAAATACAAGCCCCAGGGCTATGCATATATTCCAAGTTCCTTTATCCAGCAGACTCACCACCACAAGTGCCAGAAGTATACTCGGGAAAGAAGCCAGCGTATCGTTTACCCTCATCAGGATTTCATCCACTATGCCGCCAAAATATCCGGTAAGCGCGCCTACGACGGTTCCGAAAAAAGCGCCGAAAGCAACGGTAAACAGTGAAATACCGAATGTCGTCCCCGCTCCTTTCATAACACGTGTATATATGTCTCTTCCAAAATCATCCGTTCCGAAAATGTGTGACGCGGAAGGCGCCTTTAACATCTCTGAATAATTTACTTCGTTCGGGTCGTAATTTGTAAAAACACAGGAGAGCAGCACCGGACCCACTGCCAGAAGTACCAAAATAAAGCCGAATATCAGCCTGTAGTTACGCTTGTTGTATTTCAGCTCTTTCATTCCGGCACCTCCTCTCCTTTGATCCGTACAATTCCGTATTTATTCTACGGTTCGCGGATCCAATATCTTATAAACTATATCCACTATAAAATTCACTACTATCACGAGCATAGCTATATACATGACTATAGCCTGCACCACATTATAATCCCTGTTCGCTATGGAATTTACCAGTAAAAGTCCGAGTCCGGGAAGGTTGAATACCTTCTCTATCATGATGCTTCCTGCCATAACCTCGGCGACGATAAGTCCTATGAATGTCACAACGGGTAACATCGAATTCTTGAGCACGTGTCTCCACATTATGGCATTTTGGGAACATCCCTTTGCTTTCGCGGTTCTAACATAATCAGCTTTCAGCTCTTTTCTCACCGATGCCTTCATGAACCGGACGGTCATCGCTATTTTCGGAAGTGCTACCGCAAGTGCCGGGAAAAACATACATTTGATGAACTCTCCGAAACCATCCGAAGGTTTTACATATTTCCCCGGTACAAAAGCGCTCAGAACTATGCCGAACAGTAATGTGATAAGGATTCCCTGGACAAATGAGGGAACCGCCATAAAAAACTGTGCCACGGCATCGGAGATCATATCCACCTTTCCTCCGGGCCTCTTCGTACAGATAAGTCCCAGCGGTATGGAGATAAGCACTATCAGAAAAATAGAAAATACACCCAGCCATACAGTTACCGGAAGTCTCTGCGATATGAGTTCGGACACTTTCATGGGCCCGTATTTTATCGAGACTCCCAGATCTCCGGTAAATACGCCTCCAAACCAATTAAAAAAGCGCACAAATACGCCTTTGTCATAGCCGTATTGCGCGCGCAGTTCTTCTACCTGTTCGGGAGTTGCCTTTACTCCGAGTTTGGACATAGCGGCATCTCCGGGTATTACCTGAAACAAAAGGAAAGAGAGCAGCGCAACACAAAAAAGCGTAACAACAAACGATATAAGCTTTTTTATGTAATAATTCATGCGTTGCCCTCCTCCCAGAAAAATTACTTCTTAAAATATACCGTACTCATATCCTGTACATATATAGGATAGAATGTGTATCCACCGAGCTGAGGATTTACAGCTACCATCTGAGAAGGACTCTGTATATATGCTGCAGCTGCATCATCTGTAAGAATTTTCTCACACTGTTTATAAAGCGCAGCTTTTTCACTCTCATCTACTGCTGCCTTTGCCTTTTCAAAAACCTCATCAAACTGAGTGTTTGAATAATTCATGAAGTTCTTTGATGAATCCGAAGGATAGAATCTCAAAACATCCGAAGGAGCCATCTGAGAATCAAGTCCGATGATGGTTGCATCATGCTTTCTTCCCATATATACATCCTCAAGCCATACTCCCCAGTCAACCAGCTGGATTTCAGCATTGATTCCTACCTTGGCCAGCTGTGAAACTATAACCTGACCGGTCTTTACATGGAAATCATATACCGAAGGAATCTTTATGGTAAATGTGAATCCGTCGGGATATCCTGCTTCCGCTAAAAGTTCTTTTGCCTTGTCGATGTTTGTATTATATGTATCTACCAACGATCCGTCATAATACTTTGCAAAGCTGGGGAACATATTGGTTCCGATTACGTCTCCCCTGCCGCCGGCGGTTACGTTCACTATTTCATTTCTGTCAAGTGCGTAACATACTGCCTGACGAACTCTTACATCATCAAAAGGCTTTACCGCATTGTTAAGGAACAGAGCCTGAACAAGGTTCATGCTTCCGTCCAATACATCCATCCTGCCCTGAAGCTGAACAGCCTGCTCATTTGTGAGGTAAGGGAAGATGTCAATACTTCCTGCGAGAAGTTCCATAAATGCACTGTCTCCTCCGGAAGTGATCCTGAATGTTACTTTGTCCAAATATGCCTGATTACCGTAGTAATCGTTGTTCTTTTCCATTACGAAGCTTACCAGTGGCTCAAATGATACAAACTTGAAAGGGCCTGTTCCGATAGGGAATTTTGCCTGGTCGTCATAATCGCACGGAATGATGCTGCTTGTAAAGAAGCCTATAAGTTCGGTGTTAGGCTCCGATAATACTACCTGCACGCCATCATCAGTCTTGTTAATTTCGGAGATAATAGAAAAAGCCGATACAGTTAAAACTTCTGGATCAGAAGTCTCTAACTTACCGGCAGCGCGTTTAAGTGAATATATTACGTCATCAGCTGTGACAACCTTTCCGTTATGGAACTTGACGTTATCTCTGAGCTTAAAATTATACTTCAGACCTCCGTCAGTAATCTCATACGAGGCTGCAACAGCCGGAACAAAATTTCCGTCCTTGTCGACCTTGATCAGGCCTTCAAAAATGTTATACAGAACTTCCTTCGTTCCTGCCGCAACTGCTTTGTGTGGGTCAAGACTATCCAAATCCTGGCTGATACCTACTACTATTTCTCCACCGTAACTGACTGAATCAGAGACAGCTGTCTGATCCGATACCTGCTGATCCTCTGTTCCGGTCTGAGTTTCGGTTCCGGTAACATCTTCTGTTCCGGTAACATTTTCAGTACCTGTCGGAGTCTCAGTGACCTTCGGGTCATCCTTCTTTGTGTCGCCTGAGCATGCGCACAGTGCAACCGTGAAGGTAAGCAGCATCATGAAAAGTAATACTTTTTTCATGATGTTCTCCTTTTCTTTTGTTTTTTATCTGTTACAGTCGTGTAGTATAAATGATTTATATTTTTTTGTCAATGTAAATTTTGACAAAATTTCGTATTGTTTCAAAAAGAATATTCGGAACATTTGCCTAACAAGGGCAAAGCCGTTATTCGAAATTCTTCACTTCGTCAGACTGTCCCATGATATAGAATCCGCCGTATCCGTTTTCCTGAAGCTTGCTCAGGAATTTGCCGGTCTTTTTGGGAGTTTCAAATAACGAAACATCATACCGTCCCCTAAGCTCCTGTGCCTTAACATATGCATCCGAAAACTTGTCGGCATCATAGATCAAGGCTATTTTCTGACGTTTCTCAGGGATCTTGAAGCCGCTCTCCTTAAGGATAGCATATATTCTCTCGAATCCTATGGAGAATCCTACTGCCGGAACCGACTGCCCTATAAACTTTCCGATCAGGTTGTCATATCTTCCGCCACCGCTGATAGCACCCTTGAAATCAGTGCTTTCAACCTCAAATACAGTACCTGTATAGTACCCCTGGCCACGAACCAGCGATATATCAAAGACTACATCGAAAGCATTCCCTGAAACCGACTTAACGGTATCCACTATATACTTCAGGTTCTCAGCCGCTGATGCATCATCGCACAGTTCGGGCATCATATCAAGTGTAAACGGCCTCTTTTCCAGAACCTTATTGAAGTTGTCTATAGAAGCTGCCGCAAAACCCTTCTCAGTAAGCTCCGCAGTGACGCCTTCCGCGCCTATTTTATCCAGCTTATCGAATGATATACATACACTGTCAAGCTGGCCCTCTTCAAATCCGCACTTAAGCAGCATGGATTTGAGTAACCTTCTGTCATTGATCTTTATCTTAAAGTTCTTTAAGGACAGTGCCTGAAGTGCTTCTGCGGTAACGCATATAAGCTCCACTTCACAGTTTGCCGAAGAAGATCCCAGAATATCTATATCACACTGTACAAACTCCCTGTCTCTGCCCTTCTGGGGACGTTCAGCCCTGTAAACTTTATCTATCTGTATGCACTTCATGGGTGAAGGAAGGATTTCCTTATGCCCTGCATAGTATCTCGAAAGTGGAAGTGTCAGATCGTATCTGAGTCCGAGATCCGAAAGTTCTTTTTCATCACCCGAAGCGAGAGCCTTTTCGAGTTTTTCGCCTCTCTTTAATATCTTAAACACAAGATTCAGGTTGTCTCCGCCCTCACTCTTGTCTATATTCTCCGCATCCTCCACGATAGGAGTCATGATACGGCGAAATCCGTTTTTCTCATATACCTTCAGTATGGTCGACTGGATATAATCCCTCAGTTCCACCTCTCCGGGCAGATAATCGTTCATACCTTTTACTGCATTGACTTTCATAATTAAATCTTTACTCCATCCTTACTCTATTTTGTAAACCCTGATACTATATAGAGCTATCTGATATTCCCCTTCTTCATCCTTGCTTTTTCTTCATACATGAGTACGTCGGCCTTATTCACAACCATCATAATATCCTCATCTACTTCGGGATCAAAGACAGCCATTCCGGTAGCAATGGAAACTCTGGCTGCAGGCGAATATTTCTCAGGAGAAGCCTCCCTGGCAGCCATCTCGTCTTTCATCTCCTTCAAAAGTGTATCCCTGATCTTGTAATCATCATTAAAAACAATACTCAGGAACTCATCACCGCCGATACGGAATACAGGGCTGTGCTTGAAGGTATCACATATCATCTTACACGAGTTCTTGATATATGCATCACCTGCTTCATGACCATACTTATCATTGACAACCTTAAGATTGTTGACATCACAATAAACGATGGCGTATTCTTTTCTCTCGCCTCTCTCCACTGCTTCCTGGAAAGATTTTACGTACTTGTCATAAGCGGTCCTGTTCTTTACATGGGTCAACGAATCCTGCTCCATAAGATCAGCCAGTTTTTTGTTCAGGGTATTCAGCTGTGAATTCCTGATATACGGGAAGAACGCCCTGGCTAATCTTGACTGATAGTTTTCAAAGTCACTCTCTCTAATGCCGTAAGCATCGGTTCCCCTAACAAAATATCCGCACATTAACCCTTCATAATGCAGATTTGCGATCAGATATATCGAATTCGGTCCTTTAAGGTCATTATCGGGAACTATATCTTTTCTGTTTACTTTTTCAGATAACACAGCCACATTATTCTTTTTACCGCACACTACATAGTATTCTTCATCTATGGCAAGTTTCGGAAGAAGAGATTCTTCCTTTTCACCGATTGTTTCCATTATAGGACTGAACATAACATAAAAAGTCGACCCTTCAAGTCCCGGAGTATTGTACACAAGATTTCTCAGACTCTTTTTCGCATTATCAAATGTCTGGGCCTGGAATATCGCTCTCTCGATAAAGAAAAGCCTGCCTTCTTTATTTGCCTGTATACGATTGGCAAAAGAAAGTCTTCTGACATATTTTCTTCTTTCTACTATGGCAGTACGGTTGTAGTTGCATCCACAGCTCTCTCCAACCGCAAACTTACAGGGCACCATGGTCTCTTCCTTAACTTTTTTACCGCTGAAGATTCCCTCAAGTATTTCAACCGCCTTTTTCCCAATCTGCGGATATTCCTGATCAACTGTGGATATGGCCGGATAATAGGTTTTGGCCGAATCCAGATGATCAAAGCCTGTGATCTTGACTGTGGTCGGATCTATATGATATGTATTTTCCATCATCTGACTGATGGATATCGACAACGGATCATTTGCGCAAATGAATGCATCCGGGAAGTCCTCGGGTGATTTATAATTCATCTGTATGAAGTCCATAGCACGTCCTGCTTCCCACTCGGAGTAGAACACATCTTTCTCAGAGAAATCCACTCCATGCTCCTTGGAGGAATCAATAAGAGCCTTGAGCCTGACGTTTGAATCTTCATTTTCGCGGGAACCGGCTATATAAAGGAAGCTTTTGCATCCATGCTTCTCTATCATGTGATCAACGAGATGTTTCATCCCGACATAGTTATCGGCACCGATGTAATAATGTCCGGGATGCCTCATACCTATACTTACAACAGGCAGCCCCGACTCATCGGCTTTCTTCTGAATCTTCTCAATAACATCATGGAAATTCAGTCCGGGTCCAAATATTATTATACCATCAAAAGTACTAAGGTCCGGCAGTTCATATACCAGCGCCTCAGCTTTTCTGTTAATATCTGTATATCCATAGGAGGCGAAACTTAAGAAAATGAAAAAGTCCATAGACTCTGGTTTTGCACTTTTCTCAACGCCCATCATAAAATTTGAAAGGTTCTCAGAATTCCATCCGTTAGCAAAAACCGCAATTCTTTTCTTCACAGGCCGTTCCATCCTTTCACTAAAATCCATACATGTTATATTGTACAATATTATTCTGTCAAGTGCAAGAAAAATCTTCTATTTTCTCTCATTTTTTTAGTTTTAGAAAAAAAACATGCACTTCTGGTTATTGCTTATGATTTTGCTTTCTTCGACACTTGACAAAATCATGAAAAAGCATTATTATATAATTTTGTAAGTCTGCCCTTTGGAGGACCCGCATACAGATTCCGAAGCGCAGTCTCGGTCTGAAGACCTGCCGGCGTCCTTTCCGGTTTGGTTCGCAGACAAAAAAAGGGATACCTTTCGGTATCCTTTTTTTATTCATCTCATTTAAGCTCATTAACACATTTCTTTTACCCGGTTATTTTTTAATGCCTCCGACCTCAGCACCACTATATCGCCTTTCTTAAGAACAATATTCTCAGTAGGAAGCAGGCTCATTTCATCCCGAAGAACAAGCAGTATACTTACATCACTGCCCGAGGTTATCTCTCCTATACTTTTTCCCACAAACTCATGATCTTTTGTGATCACGATCTCACCTATCTGTTCAATATCCTGAAATTTCTTGTCAGAGGCCGAGCGAAGCCGGAACTGCTCAACAAATCCGGCACTTATGATACCTGTAGGGATAGCCACCAGACCCACACCCAGAAAAGCTATAAGTATCGCCATTATCCGTCCCAGAACCGTTATAGGATATATATCGCCGTAACCTACCGTAAGCAGCGCCGATACGCTCCACCACATTCCCGAGAATGCGTTCGGAAATGCTTCCGGCTGCGCATTATGTTCCACAGAATACATGCCCAGGGATGCCGCCAGCATTATGATCACTATGATCACCAGGGATGATCCTATCTGCTTCCACTTTTCCTTCAAAACCAGTGTGATCATATTGAAGGAATCATATTGTGTATTGATTCTGAACAAATGGAATATTCTGAATATTCTGAGTATTCTGAAAGCTATAAATCCTGACAGGAACATGAAAGGCAGTATGGTCAGAAGATCAACTACTCCATCGAACGACCTTAAAAAATGGATTCTGGCCATAAAATGCGATTCTTTCGGATACAGAAAATCCGCCGTAACAATCCTTAGAATATACTCCAGGCAGAATATGATGACAGTAACTGTCTCTATAACCTTAAAAACCCCGTTTAAGTCCGAAAGTTCCTCAAAGGTCTCCAGAAACGTCACCAGGATATTCAGCAGAATGACTATGGTTATGCCTATATCAAACATTCTGCTGGGCACATCATCTTTGTTACCTATCTGAATTATATTGAAGATTCTTCTTCTCATATTTTTCCCTTGCAAAAACAGCTCAAAGCCCCACCTGAATATACAAACAGGTGGGGACTCCGTTTTATTTTAGTTTAGAAAGAAAGGTGAAGTACCGAACATGCAGGAATCTTGAACATTATTCCGTCGTCATCAACGGTTGTTTCAAAATTCTCGGTCCTAACGGTATCGGGTGCCTCAAAAGTATTGTGTGCATCCATCTTGTTGGTCAGTATCTCTCCCTTTACGTCTTCAACCTTCTTATCCACGAGCAATATCTTCATGTCATAGGCATCAGTACATGAGAGATTACAGATGGTGGCATGGATTCTTCCGTCCTTATCAACGGATACCGACTCTGTAAGATTCGGAACCTTGTCTTTTTCCGTTCCTATCTCATCGCACTCTATAAAGCTGTCAACCAGCTCTCCGTCCTGATGATATTTGTACATGTTGAATACATAGTATGTAGGAGTCTTTATCATCTTTTCACCCTCTGTGAGGATTACCGACTGAAGAACATTGACAAGCTGAGCGATATTCGCCATCTTTACCCTGTCGCAGTGCTTGTTGAAGATGTTCAGGTTGATACCTGCTACCAATGCATCTCTCATGGTATTCTGCTGATACAGGAATCCGGGATTGGTTCCGGGCTCAACATCGTACCATGTGCCCCACTCATCCACGATAAGTCCTACCTTGTGTTCCTTATCATACTTATCCATTATAGATGTATGATGCTTTATAAGTTCCTCCATATAAAGAGTCTTCTTTAAGGTATTGTACCAGTCTTCTTCGGTAAATTTGGTAGCACTTCCCTTATTCTGCCAATCATTGGGAACAGTATAATAGTGAAGTGACAATCCTTCCATAAATCCGTGGAAATGCTCTGCATTCTTGAAGCAGGTCTTCATAACCACATCAGTCCAGTCAAAATCACCGGCATTTGCTCCGCAGCAGATTTTAAAGATTTTGTTATCAGGGTTATAGTTCCTGATATATGTCTGATAACGTCTGTAAAGATTTCCGTAGTAATCAGGGTTCATATTACCGCCGCAGCCCCAGTTTTCGTTGCCTACGCCGAAATAATCTACCTTGTATGCTTCCTCATGGCCGTTTTTCTTTCTCATATCCGCCATAGGAGATACGCCTTCGAAGGTCATGTATTCAACCCACTCGCTCATTTCCTGAACAGTACCACTTCCCACATTACCGTTGATGTAGGATTTACATCCGAGCTGACGTACCAGTTCCATGAATTCATCAGTTCCGAAGCTGTTATCCTCCAGAACTCCGCCCCAATGGGTATTTATCATCTTCTTTCTTCCCTCTTTAGGGCCGATACCGTCCTTCCAGTGATACTCATCAGCAAAGCATCCGCCCGGCCATCTGAGTACGGGGATCCGCATCTCCTTCAGTGCATCGACTACATCTTTTCTCATACCGTTGACATTCGGGATGTCGGAATTCTCACCTACGAAGATACCCTCGTAAATACACCTTCCCAAGTGCTCGGAAAAATGGCCCTGCAGTTCCGGATTGATGTGTCCTTTCTTGTTCTGTGGATTGATAAAAAGATTATACATATCTTCCTCCTAATATAATAATATATTTCTTTAATTAATTTCTGTTATACTTGTTCTTTTTCTTATGCTTTTCATTCCGCGAAGGCTCTTCATCATCTATCGACTCATCTTCACGTTTTCTGTTCATAAAATATATGAAATTATCTATAGCATTCAATATATCTGCAAATTCCGAACGCGGAGCCGCCTCAATATATTTCATCAGAATAGCGTTTTCTTCCTCACCTTTGTACCTGCCGTAGAAGATATCAAACAGGTTATGGCCGCGCATATAGATTTTTACAGTCTCCATATTGCGCTTCAGGTCTTCCTTCGACCTTATCACGAGACCCGTCACTTCTTTCATACGTCTGGCGCATGGAAGCCTGAACAGGTAGGACTTGAATTTCGAAAGAAGAATGTTATAGAATTCCTCTTCGGACTTTAATACTCCTATCTTCACCATAACCTTCGGATCCAGGAAATAGTTTTCAAACGAATAATACTTCAGTATCAACACATTCTTCCTGGTAATCCTCGGTATATTGGCCGGATCCTCCTTCGCCCTGTCACTATAGTACGAACAAAGCTGTTTTGCCAGAGTCTCCGGTTTCTTTCCGTCGCTGTCCCTGATCATCAGGAACTGATCCTTCAGATACAGCTGATTAATATATTTCAGATTCGCATAGGTCTTGATATTCGTACAGCTGTTTGTCGTGATGATAGATATTCTCTGAAGCGTACCGTCATCGTTATATACTTCGGAATAATACTTCTTAAGCAACAACGGAAGCCTGTTGCTGTCCTGCTTGCCCTCGACGATGAACACAAAGTTCACGTTCATCACATCCCCGGCCGAATATCCCAGGTCATCCAATATCTTATTTATATCCGAATTAGCCGAAATAGTAGTATTGTAGTCCTTGTCCAGAACTACCTGGTTGATCTGTGTGGACTTAAAGTTGAAGATCATATTCGGTGAATGTGTGGAGAATATCACCTGATTTTTCTTCGAAAGCCTGTACAGGATCTCACTGGCAGTTTTCTGAAGCTGGGGATGAAGGTAAATCTCGGGATCCTCGATCATGATAATACTCGAAATATTACTGTTCTCATCCACATATGCCTCGAGAAGTGACAGGATATAGATACTCTTTGCGCCGGCACTCAGGGTCTCCACAGAATCAGCGCCGTAGTGATCGCGGTTTGCTACGAGCGTATCCATGATAAACAGTTCTTTTGTATTCAGTTTTACCAGGAATTGTATGTCCTGCTGCCTTCCGCTGTTTCTGATATAATACTGATTCAGTCTTTCCACAAAATCATCCAGATTCAGCTGCATCAGCTTAAATTCCAAGAGTTTCGTAGTTTCCAGAATACTCAGCTCATCAGGCGATTTTCCGAGTATTCCTTTTATACAGTTAAAACATCTGTTACATGGTTTGGATTCGTCAAACATACATACGGTATCCCGTACCTTTTTTAATGCCGACTTCGTCTGAACCATGAATATGCTGTCCTGGATCTCTTTTACGTTTCTTGTAACATCAAAAAAGTATACTTTCGGGAATATCTTCTTCAGAACAGGATTATTTTTGTTTATACCGTCAGAATATCTGCAGTTCATCTCGGTATCCACTACAAATGAAAACGAAAGCAGTCCTCCAAAGTCATTTGCATCCTGTTCAGCCTCTGAAGGAAACATCTCCTCGATTCCTTCCGCCGGGTCTTCGGGATCATAGGAATCCGGCATTTTTCCGCCACGCACAAAGGTCGGCAGAACCTCCCTGAATTCCTTATACCACATGTCAAAATTCTTGTATTTGCTGACCTTACCTTTAGAATGCAGCTCTATGATGTCAGCATTTGTTATTTCCAGATTCACAGCGATCTCGATATTTCGCCTCGGATCGTTAAAATCGGTAGGCCTCACTTCATACTGACCTGCAACCGCAAGTATCGCCTTCAGTATCGTAGTTTTACCCGTACTGTTTTTACCGACGATGATAAAAGCACTGTCAATACTGTCAATGTTTAGTTCCTTGATTGTTTTAAAATTCCTGATCAAAAGAGAGCTTATTTTCATAATGAACTTCTCCTTTTGATGCGTTTTTTACCGCATCATTTTCCCCATAATATATATATTCCCCATATGATACGGACACCCCATATTTTGCCCGTCATCATCCAAAGTACCGAAATCAGATAATAATATCCTCGATTTCTTCCGGATCATCCACAACCGTTCCGCTTTCCACCTGGATCATCACAAGTCCGGAGCAGTCATGAAAAGCTCCTGTCCCAACCTTTTCAAGCTTTTTATTGAGTTTTACTGCTTTTACAGACGTGTTACCGCAAAAAGCATATTCATTTACACTCCTGAATTCCTGCGCCAGTGCCACGATACCCGAAACCGCAGGTGCCGAGACAACCACCTTTGAATCATAGGTAGCCAACATCTCATCCACCATCCTGAAGCTGCGGTTGTTCTCATCAACACTGAGTCCCTTAAGTGCCGGACAGTATTTAAATGGATTGCCCGCTATGGTAGTAACCGTTTCCGGAATATTTATCGATTTAAGCATCTCACATCTGTAAAATGCGTTATCTTCTATCGTTGTCAGACCATAAAAACATTCAGCCTGTTCCAGCGCCTTACAGTTCATAAACGTCCCTTCACCGATACTTATGGTGCCGGCAGGAATTTTTACAGATACAAGATTTGTATTATCCTCGAACGCCCTGGACCGTATGACTTCCAGTCCTTCATGGAGCATTATCGCTCCTCTTGCTGCAGCGCCCGATATAAGTTCTTTATAATCTCCGGAATATACTATATTGTCATATACTTCCAGATTCGTATTATTCTCGGATTTTATAACCTCGGACAGAGCATTACATCCCGAAAATGCTCCGGTTCCAATTGTTTCGAGTGCAGCTCCCAGTGTTATGCCAGCCAGAGAGGCACAGTCCGAAAATGTAGCATCTCCTATGAAAACTGTCGTATCGGGAACCTTAAATGAAACTATCGCCGTTCCGGCAAAAGCGCCTGCGCCTATAGCGTTCAGTCCCGGATTTTTTCCAAAAGATACTTTTGAAAGTTTCCCACAATTAAAGAATGCTGCCTCTCCTATATCCAAACATGAATCCGATATGGTAGCTTTTTTAAGTTTGGTAGAAAAAGCGAACGCTCCCTCACCTACGGATTTGACATTTTTACCCAGTTTGACGCTTGTCAGTTTGCTTCCTTCAAAAGCATACTCCCCTATCCCTGTCACAGGTATCTCGGCTCCGTCATACTCTATAGAAGCCGGTACCGACAGTTTTTTCATGTTCGGATTAACACTTCCGGTTACCAGTGCCGAGTTGTTTTCTACATCGATAGTATACTTTAGGCTTCCGAAACTGTAGTCGCTGACAACGGTTTTCTTGGCCTTCTTTGCCCAAACATCCGTAGTTCCCGCAAAAAAAGTAAAGAGACATATTAATACAAGCATATATATAAAACGATATATCTTATTTATCTTATAGCTTTTCATTTCATGCCTCCCTGAGTTTACTTGACAACAAAACTATGCTCCGCATCTCTGTTTTGGTCAAAGTCACCTCGAAAACGCCTTCAGCGTTTCCTCGGTAACAAAACGATGCTTCGCATCTCATTTCAGTCGGGGCTTGAACCCCGCCTGAAACGAAGATCTCCCCCCACCTTCGCTACGCTAAGAGGTGGGGGATA
>JAEEGL012957998.1_pt1 | contig 16207 bp, 9 predicted proteins | sample 9134231 | NCBI WGS metagenome assembly JAEEGL01 (sample SAMN16246548, study PRJNA631951) | gut metagenome | biome: gut microbiome; feature: rumen; material: fiber-attached | host: Bos | place: Iran: Karaj | collected 2018-10
CACGATACAGTAAATAAGAGCCGGAAGAAAGGTATTTTACCTTTGATAAATCTACAGCAACTCCTTTTTTATTCACAGCAATAACATTTTTAACATGAACAATGTTTTTTAATGGCAGTTTTGGTAAAAGCATTTCTGGATTTACCGCCGCTTTTTTTTCTACATCAGAAACCTGAAATTCCAGAGAACTGATTCCTTCCTGCCAGCCGGAACTTCCGCCTGCTGCCAGTAGTTCATGAGATTCTACATCTGTTTTTGTTTTATCGATTATAATTTCTTCAAGATTTCCGTATGTAGTTAAAAGGTTTGATTCATGTGCAATTATTAAAGCATTCCCAAGTGGAGAAATAAACCATCCGGAATCAGACCCGAAATTTTCCATTCTTAAAATAATTTTACCTTTATCTGCTGAATAAACTTCCTGAGGAACAGAAAAAACTAAGGACTGATTAAATTTTTCGCCTTGTTTCTCCCCGAATTCTTTTAAGATTTTACCTTTATCGCTTGTTTCCTGAGGCCATTCAAATGCAAAACTGCTTATAAAATTAGAAACCATAAAAAGACAAAATATTATCTGTGCTTTATGCAAACCTTTCATCAGAACATCCTTACTTAATTTTCAAATCAAATCTTGAAATGCTTGAATCTTTACCAATGTATAAACTGCCCTCATCTGTTATCATAAAGGCATTTTTTGCCGGAAAGGTAATGGATCCGGTATTAACAAAATTTTCATCAATCATATTAATTGAAAAGTGTTTTTCATCAGTTTGTGTCAAAACAAAAACAACATTTTTTTCGTTTACTTCTGAAACGCTTAATATTTTTCCTTTGATAGGAACTGTTTTGATTGAATTAGATTTGAAAGAATATATCCCCATGCCCTTTTCATATTGAAAATAAACTACGGTTTCTTCATCTGTTTTTTCTTTACTGAATTCAACAAAGGTCTGTTCTGTTATATTTCCATCTAAATAACTATGAAAAATTATTTTATGCTGCCCGTCAGAAAGTTTAATTAAAATAAAACGCTGCTTTTCTATACCAGAAACACAGGCTAAAAGTTTTCCGCTTTGTGAAACATCAGCACCTAAAATTACATTATAATCACTTCCACCCGGGACAATTTTTTGTGGTTTAGAAGCATTTGAATCGTAATAAAGCAAAGTCCCGTCTGCAAGTCCTGCTACACACGAAGATGGTGAAGACTTAAATGCAGTAACTGGAACATAACTTTCGTAAGTCCAGATTTCTTTTCCTTCTTCATTAAATGAGCTTATTCCGGTTCCTCCTGGTGAAAAAACAAAAATTTTATTCTGTTCAATAAAGGGAAAGCCTGCACATGGAATTTTACAAAGAATTTGTCCGTCATTCTTATAAATTGTCTGAGATTTGCTGTCTGGATAAAAAATAACCCAGTAATCCGAAGAAACAGATGCCATAAAAGAAAAAGTTTGAAATGCAGTAACTTTTCCAGAAGGTGTAAAATATCCTAAATTCTGCGAAAGCTTAAATGGTATTTGTTTTTCTGTTATTTCTTCAGCAGTTTTTAACTGAAAAACTGAAGTTTTATCTTTTTGAAGTGATGATAAATCTTTTTGAAAATCAACAGTCCAGCAGGGCGTAAGCTGAAGTTCTTTTTTTAAATTAATGCCGGCAAAAATCATATATAAACATGTAAATAAAATGCCAAATACAATAAGAAGATTAACAACTTTATTTCGTTTCATAATTATGTATTTTATAATAAATATAGTAGAAATTCAACATAAATAAGAAAAAGTAATATTTATGTCATTTTTTTGTCAGAATAATACAAAGTACAAATTTATCAAATGCTTGACAAAAAAACGTAAACATTGCAAAATATTCTAAAAGATTACAAATTTGAGGAGTTTCAGGTGGAAGAAGATATCCTTACAATTGAAGAAGTTGCAAAATATTTACGTGTTTCTGAACGCACAGTTTATGACTGGGCCCAAAAAGGTGAAATTCCTTCAGGCAAAATTGGAACAGTCTGGAGATTCAAAAAATCAGAAATTGAAAAATGGGTAAATGAACGTCTCTCATCGGGCTCAAAACCTATTGTTCCAGGATCACAGATTCAGATAAAAAACATTCTTTCACCGGATAGAATTGTATTTTTAAATCATTCTACAAAACATGATGCATTAGTTGAACTTTCGGAAAATTTAAGCACAGCTCCTCAGGTAAAAAATGCATCTGAACTTACACAGGAAATTTTAAAACGCGAAGAATTAATGTCTACTGCAATTGGACGCGGTCTGGCAATACCTCATGTTCGTCTTTCTTCAGTTACTGACCTTGTAATGTCTGTTGGTATTTCTAAAACTGATATTATAGATTTTCAGGCAATTGATGATACACCGGTTCGTCTGTTAATCATGATTGCAGCTGCTTACAATCAGCACGCATATTATTTACAGACTTTGTCTTATTTTAGTGCAAAACTCAAGAGTAAAGAATTACGCGATGCATTAATCAATGCTTCTACTCCACAGGAAGCATATGATTTACTAAGTGCTGACTAAAAGCTGCTGAAATAAATTCAGCATGACGACTTTGTTGACTTGTTATTTTACTCAAGTACACTCATCCATTTAGAAATTTCACTCATCTCCTGAGGTACTAGACCGATGTTTACTTTTGCGGTTGTTTCACCAAGCAGGTATTTTTTGTTACCGGCACTTAAATGAGCACCTTTTCCTTCGATATTTATTCCAAAAAACGCATGCTGATATTCTGCAGAAATAAACAAATTTGTCTCATAATTCATTTGCGAAAGCAAAACGCACAGCAACATTGAACGGCTGTCACAGTCACTCCCCTTGTTTTGAAATACCTGCGTCAAGGGTGCAAAATCGCTGGTTGTTCTGTCACGTTCATAATCAAAATTCTGTACCCATGTTAAAAGCATTTGTGCCAGAGCCAGATCTTTGTTTTCTTTCGTGGAAAAATCTTCATAAAGTGCATTATAGATATCAAACGAAGCACGTCTGAATCTTTTGTATGAATCACGATAAATCATTCTGTAATAACGCTTCCATGCAGCATTCCGCATAGAGGACTGTGCATACATAGATAAAACTGCAAATTCACGTTCTATTACAAAACGATTTGCTTCTTCATCAATTTTATTAAAAGTTGTTGTAATGTTTTTTCCTGCAATATTTACACTGACTTCTGTTTCTTCTTCTTCCGGATAAGCATAACATGTTACAGGTCCGGGTGAATAAAAACTGCCGTGGTCTATACACAGACTGTCTACAATTGATACTTCAAACTGAGCAAGCTGTTTAGCATACTGCGCATCTGTAAAAACCAAAAGTACAAGAATACCCTTTTCTAATGGCAAAGCTGTTCCTAATGACCATCCTTCTTTTTGACTGAATCCAAAGGTACCTAAAGAACAGTCTGTGTTACGCCATTCAACTTTTTGATACGAACCTTCTGCCGAAAGCTGTTTATAAACTCCATCTAAAGCTTTTCCAGATTTATCGTATCTTGAAAGCGGATAAATTTTTACAATTACTTCAACAGGAAGTTGGGTATGGATAAACTGATAGCTCGAAGTTCCATCCTGATTTGTTAAAGAAAATCCTTCCGGTAAGTCTAATGCGAAACCTGCATCTGAACTGGAAAAAATTTCTGCAAAAAGGTTTTGAGAAAAAATAAATAATAAAACCGTAACTAGTACTGAAAATCTTCGTAATTTCATATATACTTTATCGGATGAATAGAATTGATATTTTATACGAAGATGATGAAATAATTTTAATAAATAAACCTCAAGGGCTTGCTGTACAGCTTGGTTCAGGACTTACAACTTCTGTAGACACAATACTTCCAGAACAACTAGGTTACCCGGTTTATCTGGTTCACCGGCTTGATAAAGAAACTTCAGGTATTCTTATAGTTGCCAAAAATCCAGTTGCTGCAAATAAATGGACAAAACTGATTTCTCAATCCAATGTAAAAAAAACTTACAATGCTATTTGTTTAGGATGCCCTGAAAATAAAGCCGGAATTATCGAGGATTACATTGAACAAAAAGGCATTAAAAAAAATGCGCGCACAAGTTATTCAGTTTTGAAAACAATCACCAAAGAAGATGGAACAGTTTTTTCACTTATTGCTTTTACACTGGATACCGGCCGGATGCATCAGATACGTATTCACTGCGCAAAAAATAATTTTCCAATTGCACAGGATGATAAATACGGAAACTTCAAAAAAAACAAAGAAATAAAAAAGATATACGGAATAAAAAAAATGCAGCTTGCAGCAATTGAACTGACAATTCCAATTAAAAATAAATTACAAACTTTTACAATTGACAGTCCGCTTAACATCAATATTTTCAATTAGTCTTGCACAAACTTATATTTTTTTTTATCATAATCATATTATGGAAAATCATGTAATTACCCTTTCATATTTGGAAACATTATCAACTTCTGACTTAATCAAATTAGCGGATGATTACGGTATTGATATTCCAGAAGATTTAAACCGCCGTTTTATCATCGGAGAGCTTCTTGAAGCTGCTGAAGATGCAAATGATATTAAAGAAGATGATCTTGTTCCTTCAGAAAAAGCCGTAAGACTACAAAAAGAATTGCCAAAAACCTACAATGAATCTCAATTAAATGTAGTTATCCGAAACCCTGCCTGGTGTTATGTATATTGGGATATACGTGCCGCAGACTTAGAACAGTTAACTCAGGAAAATGGTTTTCTATCTCTTTCACTCAAGGTTTCTTTTTACGAAGATAAATTTGCCGAAAAGCCACAGGACACATATGATATAAATCTGGCTTCTGATATACGGGAACAATATGTTCTTTTACCTGCTGATGAAAACATGATAAAAATTGAGTTAACAGCAGAATTTTTAACAAAGCCAATGCTTGTTATTGCTCAATCAGAAAAAATTGAAATACCAAAAGCTGCTTCAGAAATCAGTTCTAAAGGACTGATGAAAGATGTTTCACCAATTCTAGAACTTTCTGGCTTTCAAAAACTATTGCAATCACAATACCTGCAGCACCGGGAATCGTTCATTTAATTAAAAGGAAAACTGATAATGGCAAAAAATTCTTTAGTTATTCACATCAACATGCATCAGGATTATTTTTCACTTTCAGATGAATGTGCTGATACTCGTTTTAATCAATTATTCAATTCAATTACATATTCATATATGCCACTTTTGAATATGTTTGCTAATCTGGAAGCCGATGGAATTCCTTTTTCCATTAATATGACAATTACACCTTCAATCTGTGCTTTGCTTTCAGATCCTGTAATTCAGCAGATGTATATTGAATGGCTTGATAAACTTATTATTCTTGGTGAATCCGAAGTAAAACGTGCTGCAGAAAAACCAACAAAAAAAATTCTGGCACAAAAGTATCTGCAATACTTAAAATATACACGCCGTGATTATACAGAAACTTTTAATCAAAACATACTCTCAAAATTTGCATATTATGCAAAAAAAGGAAATATTGAACTTTTAGCAACCTGTGCTACAAATTGTTACCTTCCTCACTATGTTGATATGAGTGAAGCCTTAAATGCACAGATAGAAGCAGGCTTAAACTCACATAAGTATTACTTTGAAACGGTACCAGAAGGTTTCTGGCTGCCTTACATGGGCTATGCACCTGGAATTGAACGCGCAGTAAGATCCTATGGCCTGCACTACACAGTTTTAGACAGCCATGCTCTCTTATTCGGAAATCCTATTCCAAAAGCCGGTATTTTTAATCCTGTAAGATGCTATAATTCACTTGCCGTTTTTGGCCGGGACAATTCACTTGATGACGATTTTTTTGGTCCAGACGGATATCTGAATTCAACAATTTATAGAAACCAGAACCGTGACATTGGATACGAAAGCGATCTTAAATTGCTTAACAAAGTGTTAAATGATGAAAAAATGCGCTTTGAAACAGGCTTTAAATACTTTCCTAAAGACGAAGAAGATTTTTACGATTCCGAAGCAGCAAGTGAAAAAGCAAAACAGGATGCTTTAGATTTTTTAAACAAAAAATCTAATAAACTTGCTAAGGCGGGTGAATATCTTGATGGCAAAGAAACCTCTCTCGTATGTGTATTTGAACAGGATTTCTTTGGCGGTAAATGGTATGAAGGCATTATCTGGCTTGAAGAACTTATCAGACTTGCAAATACACGCGAAGATATTAAACTGGCACATTTTGAAGATCTTGCAGAAAACCAGTTTAGCTTTGAAAAAATTTCACCATTTATGAGTTCTTCAGAAGGTTCTGGTTATGGTGATAATCTGTTAGACAGTTCTAATGGCTGGATGCTCCGTTATGCAAGAAAAGCAACCGAAAGAATGATTAATCTGGCATCCCGCTTTACTGATGATACAGGTTTAAAAGCCCGTTCTCTTAATCTGGGTGCAAAAGAAGTTTTACTCGCCATGTCTGCTGATAAGGCAAAAATGATGCATGACAAAATTATGCCGGATTGTGCAGCGACACAGTTTATAAAATATGTTTCAAGTTTTTCTAATGTATTTGATTCATTAGGTTCAAACTCTGTTTCTACAGAATGGCTTACAAACTTAGAACGGGAACATTCGATTTTTCCATGGATAAACTATCACATTTTTAGCCCAAAAAAATAAGCAATTTCTGTTTATCCAGAATGTTCTGATTAATTATTGTTTAAGCTCTGAATGCGCTTTAAGGTTTCCTGCTGCTCTTTAGCTCGGTTAGCTGCTTTTCTGGCACTTATAGCTGGATCAAATCCAGGATCTAATTCAAGACAGGCATTCCACATTTCTATGGCATCATCAAGCCTGCCTTCTGAATAAAGTTTTAAGCCTTCAAGGTAAAATGAATCAATTTCTTTTTGAAGGCTTCCTCTTCCACCATCACCTAACGCAAGTTTTGCACAAATACTGATTCTGTTTACAGGTGAAACCGAAGACGTCATATCAAAGGTGTAATTTGCACTAATCAAAAAGTCGTGTACTAAAAACTCAGTTCCAGCACTAATTCTTGGATTAGCTCCAGAAAGCAAAAAACCTGCCTGAACTGAAAGAAAATTTGTACATTGAATTGAAGTTCCAAAACTTGCACTGAATTTTTCTGAATTCCTTATATTAAAAAGGTTTAACGGCTGCCGGTATTCCAATGCCAGAATAACAGGTCTGATAAATCTGTAAGAAATGCCGCAGGAAATTCTTGTCGGTAAAGGATTATCAAATTGCGGTTTTTTGCCTAATGAAGTAAAACCGGCCCCCAGATTACTTACAACAAGTGCAAAATTAAAATTTGGATCACGCGAAGCATAATATTTAAACAGATTAAAACGCATTAATAAACCGAGATCTGACATAAAGGCAACCGCAGATTGAGATAAGCCCGAACCTGAAATAACAGAGCCGGTGGAGTCATCAGTATAATCAGGAATACTCCGGTAAGCAGCTTTGAAATTTATTCCGGCTGCAAGTCCTTTAAAATTGTATCCGGCAAGAAAATTGTAGGATGCATTTAGTGTTGCTGTTGTTTCACTGTAGTAACCGGAGCTTCGTCTTTCACCAAAAGAATTATATTCAGTAAACGGTACATGAAAACATTTTACAGAAGCACCCCATCCGAAATTTGTTTTACGCATAGTATAAGCGGCTGTTTCTACAGATGAATCTGCTATCCAGGAATTATGAAACAAAGCAATTTCTGTTTTTTCAAGTATAGAACTTGCAGCAGGATTATATTCGAGAAAACCGATATCATCGGCAAGTGCTGTAAATGTTGTACCCATACCTTCGGAACGTCCACCGGAAGGAATGTACAAAGAGCGGAAAGATGTTGTGCCTTCATTTTCGTCCAGAAAATTTACAAATGCGTCAGACAATCCGGAATATAAATCTGTAAAATCCAGACAAAATGACTGTACAAAAAGAGAAAAAAATAGCAATGAAAGCAAAAATCGAAAATTCCGCATATTAGTATTTTCGGTATAAATTATAGCTTATTTTATGGATTTTTTCTTTATATATAAGTAAAAAAAGACCTTAAAAAAGCCGAAAATTCAAGAAGAAATCTCTATTTTTTGCTATAATAAAATGGGAATGAAAAGCAAATTTTTGTTATCATTATTAATCTTTCTCGTAACTTTTACTGCTTATGCAGAAATAACTTTAAGCCAGGTTGATGACCTTATTTCACAGGGATACTACAATCAGGCTTTAATTCTGTGTACACAGTACATGATTGATAACACAAAAGATTTTGATCAGGGACAAAAACGCATTGAGCAGATTAATAAACATAACGCACAGTTTGCAACAATGTTTGATAAACTCACTTCATACATGGAAAATAATCCTGAAGATGTAAAAAAACACCTGGACATGATTTCTGATATAAAAAAGTTCGAACCGCATCCAGACACAAATAATGCAATTGCCCTAAAACTCGCAGAACAGAATGCCGAGTTCAAATACAATCAAAAAGAATTTAACCGTTATATGGCTGAAGGAAAAAAAGCTTTAAACAAAAATCAATTAAGAGAAGCGGCCAATATTTTTGCAAGCGGGTTGATTCTGTATCAGGAAAAATTCTTTAACAACAAAGATGATGAAGGAAAACAGCTTTATGATGAAAAATACATTACACAAGCAAAAGAAAACCTCGAAGTAATCCGAAAAAACTTAAACCTGATGAATGAATCTCTGCGCAGTTTAAATCTTGCAGTTTCAACATACGAAAAAGCAGTCGATACAGGAAATTATGAACAGGCCTCTGATGCTCTTGAAAACTTAACAGAAGTATTTACTTCGTATGCAAATGAACGTAATGAGATTGCAAATGCAGGTTTAGAGTTTAAGAATATTCTGGACGCAATCAAAAAAGAGGATTCTTCTGTTTCTGACGCTAACTTTCCATCTTTTGCCTATCACCTTGTTTTGGGAATGGAAGACGATAAAGAAAGCGGTATCATCAGTGCTTATGATACTGCATGGGAAAAAACAATTCCTGCTTTGAAAAATCTCAGCATAAAAAGAAGTCAAAAAGAAATTGCGATTGCTTCGGATTTTATAAACTCAAAGAATTTTATCAACCAGGATTCTACAAAAATTGTAAAACCATATTTGCAAAATACATATAATTTTTCTGATTTAGCCCTTGATACAGAAAATCTTTCTTTGTTAAGAACCTCATATTATGATTACAATTTTTCTTCAGATACAAATTATACATCAAATTTTGAATATGCAAAAAATCTTACACTCGATACTGATAATCAATTGGCCCAGGCTGATAAAGTTTCGGCACTCATAACAGAAGCAATTGAAACTCAAGACAACTTAAAAAAATATGAAGGCAATATAAAAGACAGTACCCAGGCTGTAGAAAAAATGCTTGAAGCTGCTACAAAACTTGCAGTGGAAGAAACAGCAGAACGGACAAGTCAAGTTCAATACAATAATACACACGAAGGAATTATTGAAACAATAGGAACTCCATATTCAGATAATCTGTATAATACAAATATTCAGCTTACAAAAAAAATTCAGGAAGCCGCAAAAGAGGCACGACTTTCTTTATGGTCAAGCTTTTCAACATATGTACAGGACGAAAGCGACAAGGTTTCTCAAAACTTTCAGAAAATTCTTGAACAGGCACAAAGCTTAAAAGATTCAAGCGATCCTTTGGAATGTATCAATATAATGAATCTTGCACTGGCTTCTCTTAAAGAAGACATTAAAGTTTTAACACAATACCATACTGAACTGGAAGAACAAAAAAATTATGAACCAATTCGTAGTGCAATTGCACAAATTCCGGATAATAAATACGGTAACATATTTGTTCAAACTACAAAAAATATTTCTGAAACAGTAGCGGCATTAAATGATTTTGAGGTTTCTGGAAATACGCTTTTAACTCAGGCAACTGAACAGGTTAAGCAATCTGAAGAAGATAAAAAACAATATAATGAACTAATTAGAGATGCTGATAAAGCTATAGCACGAGCAGATTTTACACGGGCAGAAGAAAAACTAGAAGAAGCCCGTAAAAAACGAGATTCATCATTAAAGAATCAAAAATCAAATGATTTTATGCAGGCAAGTACTCAAAAAATTATGGCTACCCTGCAGACCCGTCAGGAAAAAATTGCAGAAATTAACATTCAAAAAGCAGACAAACTTATGGATGATGCAAGAACAGAATACTATGCAAGTAATTTTGAAGTTGCTGCAAAAAATGTTACTCAGGCAAAATCCCTGTTTCTTGAAGCATCAGGTGATACTCGTGTAGACATTGAATGGCTTTACAGTCTTGTTACTAATGCACTTAAAATGCAGAACGAGATCATTTCACCAACTGACTGGCGCTATGCACCAATGAGTGAATACTTAAACCATGCAAACCTGGAATTTGAACGTGCACAGGATTTAAGAAAACAAAACAAAATCGATCAGTCAAATGAAGCACTTAGACTTGCAAATGAAAATATTCAGCAGGTGAAATTACTTTATCCGAGCAGTCGCGAAGCAAACCTTCTACAGTTAAAAATTGACCAGTTTATCGATCAGGAAAAATTCATTTTGACTTTCCAGCAGCGATACAAAAACGATGTAGCAAATTTAAATGTTGAATCAAAAAGAAAAGACGCCCTTTTAGATTTAGAAACTCTTTACGAGTTGAATCCAAATTATAAAGGCCTAAAAGAAACTATCGAAAATGCAAAAGAATCTCTTGGTATAAACAACAAAAAGAAAACTGTTACTAAAACAAATTTAACAAGAATAAATACTCTTGTTTCTCAGGCCAACAGAATTATCAACAGTTCTTCTCCAACAGATTCAGAATTAACCAGAGCAAAAAATTTAATTAACGAAGCTCTTGCATTGGACTATAATAATAAAAATACTCTTACTGCCCTTTCTAAACTGACAACTATTCAAACAAGAAGAAAAACAGGAATCATGACATCAGAAGATGAACTTACGTATTCAAATGCCGTAACATTAAACAATAATAATAAACCGTTAGATGCATATGAACTGCTTTTACCTCTGTTTGAGCGAAATAAAAACAATGTAAAATTTAACAAACTTTTTACACAGCTAAAAAGTAAACTGGGAATATCATGATAAAAAAGATTGCTTTATTTGTACTGCTTATTATCTTATTCTCAATTAACGTTTATTCACAAACTGATGAAGAATTTTACTGGGAAGATGAACAGTCTGTATCTTCGCCAGACAGCCGCTTTCCTGTAGCCGCAAATTCACCAGATGCAAACGATGATATAAGTGCCGTATTCTGGCAGGATATAGAACAGAGAAAAGATAATTCAGGAACCATCTGGATTTCTGGGCAGATATATTCTAAAAAAACAAAAAAATGGAAGGACTTAAAAAAAATTGCAGGACCTTTCAGTTACTCGGGTGACGTTCCTGATATTATTTCAACTTCTGTTTCTAAAGATAAAATAATTGCTTTAGCTGTGGTATCTGGACCAGGCACAATATTGATTTACACCTTCAATGAAGACGGAAAAAAAATCAGTACAAAAGAATTAACCAAAAAGCAGCAGGGTTCAAAAAATTATGCCCTGGTTGCTCCACGTCTTTTTACTTCCAGAAAAGGCTTTACACTGTTTGTTACGCGCAGTGAAAATGAACGCTTCATCATTGAATATTCTTTATCTCCAGATGGAAAACAATGGCAGGATTTTAAGAGTTTTACACCTTCTGCAAAAATGGACAATGCTTTTATGCCGGTTTTAAAAGCAACCGATCAAAATGATACAGTTGTTTTTCAGGGCTCTGATGCCGAAGACCGTTTCAGATATCAGCTTTATTTAACAACAAGTTCCGACTTTGGAAACACATGGACAGAAGCTGTAGAACTGACCAATCAATCAGCCTCTCCTACAGATCAACGCAAAGAAGACTTTACCAATAACAGACCAAATCTTTTGTACTATAATAAAAATCTTTTTTTAACATGGGAAAGAACTTCTTACAGTACAGATATTCTTGAAACAAAAAAAACAAATGCTCAAATCTACTTTGCAGAATTAACTTCAGAAGGAATCATCAAAAACAAAATGATATGTCTTTCTGAAAATTCATTAAAACAAAATTCATTAGCAAAAGCATTAGATCCTGCACTTTTTGTTTATAAGGGAAAAATGTCTGTTTTATGGTTCGATGACAGAAACGGTTTTGATACAGTTTATCTTTCTCAAAAAAATGAAAATGACTGGAACGAAATTGCACTGTCTTCTACTTCGGCTATCTCGACATTTGCCATTCCAGCAGTAACAGATTCTGGAAATGATTTAAATGTATTCTGGCAGCAAAATCGTTCAAATGGTTCTGGTAAAATTACACGACTATCTTCAGACAGAACTGTATTGCCACCTGTTTTAAAAGCATATTCATATACAGAAGGAAAACGTTCCTCACAAACAAAAGCAACTGTAAAAATTACAATACCAAAAGATTCTTCTGGCATCGATGGTTTTACATGGATTTTTACATCAGATCCTGATGAAGAGCCAGAAAAAAATATTGATAAACTTCAAACCGAAACAACACTCAGTGCAAAAGCAGAACAGGATGGTGTCTGGTATTTTAAAGCACGAGTTTTAGACTATGCAGGAAACTGGTCTGAAACTGCTTCAATAAAATACGAACTTGACACAACACCTCCTTCAAATCCTGTAATTATTTATCCACAAACTGATGCAAACGGATTTGTTCATTCAAACACCTTTGATTTAAACTGGTTAGAACCGGAAGACGACATAATTGCCGGTTATACTTATAATCTTGAATACATAGGAAGTGCAAAAAAAACAGATTCAGAAAACTATGCTTTAAACCAGTTTCCATATTTAACACAAAAAGATTTTTCTACAGGTATTAAAAAACCGGCAGCAAAAATATTAACATTACAGACCCTTTTGTCGTACAAAAATCTGGATAATGGTTTATATGCATTTTCGGTAAGTGCAATCGATACAGTTGGAAATATCGGTGAACCTTCAACCATAAAACTTTTCTTAAATAAATACATTCCGTTTACTACTATTACTGTTGCAAATATAACTCCAGATAAAGACGGAAATCCATACTTAAGCATATATGGACGCGGCTTTAAAGACGAAGGCGATATTGATGTAGTTTATTTAGACAAAGATGGAAAAGCTCCTTTTGATATTACACTCACAAAATATCAGGGAACTTATAAAATAAAGTCAGACAGACAAATTGGAAATATTCTTGTTTCCGAAATGGATAAAGGCAGATACAGAATTGCAGTCCATCATACAAAACGCGGTTTTTATTTATCGCAGGTTTATGTAAATATTGCAGATTATGGAACAATACGTATCGGAGATTATACTTATACCTTTGATCCTCAGTACAATTTCTTAGAAAGAAATAAAAAACATACAATCCAGTTATCACAGATAATTATTCTTTTAATAATGATGTTTGCTTTTGCAGGGCTAGTTGTCAGTGCACGCGGTCTGGCATTAGTTGCAAAAGACAGTCTGGTTATCAAAAAAGAAGTTCACGCACTTCTAACAGGAGAAATTATGGACAAAGAACGTTCAGCAATGAGCGCAGCACTAAAACGGCGCGGTGTAAGCTTAAGAACAAAGCTGATTTTATTTACTGCATTTTTGATTACAATGATTATTATACTTGTTTCACTTCCTCTTGGTTACAGAATGATAACAACTCAGGAAAAAACCCTTTCAAAAGGATTGTACGACCGCGTTCAAGTACTGATGGACAGCCTTGCAACAGGCGAAAAAAATTCTCCAAAAGATGAACAGGTTTTGCAGGCTTTGCCTAAACAGGCGGCCGCTTTACCAGAAGCAAATTACGCAACAATCTTAGGAACATCAAAAGGAAATGTTAACACAACACATATTGATTATGTCTGGGGTTCAACAGATAAAGATATTCTTGAAAAATGTGAAACAGAAAAAGAAAGCTATGGAAACATGCGTTATAAGGGCGAAAATATCAGGTTTATCCTTGAAGACTGTAATGAAGCAGAAAATGCAGCAGCCGAGTTTATAAAAGATGATCTGAAAACTTATAACGAAATGATTGCCGAAGGAATAAGCCTCATCGGAAAACGTGATTATGAATCAGTTGAACGCCGTAAAGAAATCAGTGAACAGGCACAAAAAAAACTCAATGAACTTGATGATAAATACACAATAATTTCTAGACAATACAGTAAATCAATTCCATATTATAATACAGAAAAACTCGACCATTTTAATACAAAGTACATTTTTTATAAGCCGGTTCTCTTTAAGGTTGACAACGGAGAAAAACCTGTTCAGGGTGTTATTATTACCGAAATTTCAACAAAATCACTTTTAAGTGAAGTTTCAAAAAGTACAAAAGAAATTATTTTCTGGACCCTGGGTATTGCAATTCTGGCTCTTGCCATCGGAGCAATTCTTTCTATCTGGCTTGCAAATATCATTGTTAACCCGATAAAACGCCTGGTTAGACAGGTAAACAGGATTGCACGCACTCCTGAAAAATCTAAACTGCTTGATGATATGATAAAAGTTACATCAACAGACGAATTAGGTACCTTAGGTGAAAGTGTTAACTCGATGACCCTGGAACTGATACATCAGGAAGGCGAAGACCGCACATTCCTTACGCCTGCAAAATTAACTCAGCGTGCTCTGATTCCGCTCGACAATAATCCTGTTACTGGCGATCATCTTTCTGTTGGTCACAGCAAACTAAACAGTTCTGAACTCTTTGTATATTACGAAGGTGCAAAATTTGTTTCCGGTGACTTTTTTGACTGCCATCAGCTTGATGAAAACCATTGGGCTATAATTAAATGTGATATTTCCGGAAAAGGTGCAAACGCCGCAATTATCGGTACTGTAGTAGCTACTCTTTTCAAAGATTATTTTAAAGAATTTAATCTTAAAAAAAGCGGCTTTAATCTGTCACCTTTGGCCTACAAAATAAACGATGCTATTGAAGCCTTAAATCTTAAAGGAAAATTTGCTGCTTACACTTTATGTATTTATGATCAGAAAAACAGCGATTTTTATTTTTGTAATGGTGGTGATAACATTATTCATTATTATGATTCTCATGAAAAAAAGAAAAAACAGATTGTTCTTCAGGAAACTCCGCCTGCCGGGCCTTTTCCTTCTATGATGATAGAAATGAAAAGTGGATATCCGGTTGTAAAATTTCATTTGAATAAAGGAGATATTCTGTTCCTGCTCACTGACGGTATTGAAGAAGCTAAACGGCTTTATAAAGATGATAATGGAAATAATATCCGTTACAGACCAAACAGTGAAGAAATCGTTACAGATGAAGATGATAAAAATGCAGAAGACGGCGAAGAAATGTCACCGGAAAGAGTTTCTGATATAATCGAAGCAATTATGCATCAGGATTCTTATACCCTTTTCAAAAAGAAAACTCCTGTTACTGATGACAAAACACCATTTACGTTTAATTTTACCACCTGTGAACAAACCCCAGAAAATGTAGTTATGGGCTTAGTTTCGGTTGAAAAAGTTTTCCGTATGTATAAAACACCATACATCACAGATTTTGACACAATGATGGTAGACAAAAAAATAGATGCATTCCTTAAAGAACATTTTAAGCAGTATAAAACATATTGTGCCAATAATGCCGAACATCCAATTGATACATATAGTGCCGAATATCTGATATATAAGTCGACATTAGAGGATGATCAGTTTGATGATTTGACACTTATTGCCTTAAAAATATAAGAAAAAAATCAAAAACGTGTTGACATTTTTTTGATTTACCTATAATATTATTAAACATCTAGGGGGCGTAGCGAAGTTGGTTATCGCGTCGGCCTGTCAAGCCGAAGATCGCGGGTTCAAGCCCCGTCGCTCCCGAATGCCCATCTCTTGCAGATGGGTATTTTTTTCGGGCAATAGCGCAGCTGGTAGCGCGCGACGTTCGGGACGTTGAGGTCGCTGGTTCAAATCCAGTTTGCCCGATGCAATGGGGCTGTCCCAAAAGTATGGGGCAGCCCCAATTATTTTAAATTTACAAGTGAATTCAAATCTGCTAAAATTTAAATATGAGCAGAGGCGTAAGCGATAAAATCACATACAAACCATATAA
>JAEEGL013046253.1_pt1 | contig 16207 bp, 12 predicted proteins | sample 9134231 | NCBI WGS metagenome assembly JAEEGL01 (sample SAMN16246548, study PRJNA631951) | gut metagenome | biome: gut microbiome; feature: rumen; material: fiber-attached | host: Bos | place: Iran: Karaj | collected 2018-10
GACGAACGGAGGCTCCGTTTCAGGCGCTGCGGTCGGTTCGGGGGTTCGCTTGAACAGCGCAGGTATGATCGACTCGTAGGTCTCGCCAATCCATTTGACGGCTTCCCCCGCCATCGCGCGCCCTGTTTTGGTCGCGGAGAAGAATATCACGGCGGCGAGAAGACATGCCGCGGCGACGGACCAGCCGCCGATCCTCACGCGCAGCCCGTTCGCCTTCTTTCTTTTCTTCGCCAAAAGCCGTTCGACGGGCTCCCACGCCTCGTCGGGAAGCGAATGACGGCCCCTCGCCTTCGCGTAGACGCGCTCAAGCTCGGGCGCTCCGTCCTCCTTAACGAGCTTTTCGGCCGCAGACTCCGTCATCACAATGTCGGGTTCTGCAAGAAAGCCGTATTTCTTTATCTTTTTCAGTACGGTTTTTTTCATGCCCATCATCCCTTCGCATCATAGACGCGCGGAAATGGCAAAAACGGAAAGGAAAATAAAATATATTTTTAACTTAAAATGATGAGCATCATCGTGAAGAGCTCCATATCGGCGCGCATGCGTTTCCTTATGACGTCGAAGCGCTTCCTCAATGTGGAAACGGGTATTCCCATATCCCGCGCGATATCGGGAAGCTTTTGACCGTCCACGGCCCAGCGCACGAACGCCTCGCGGGTGTCGTCGGGAAGGGTTTTGATATAGCTCCTTATCCACATGAGCGCCTCTATCTCCTTGTATTCCTCCTCGGAGACGGTCGACTTTATCCCGGCAAGCAGCTCGTCGTCCGCGGGCGCGGAGCACGAAAGCCTGCGCACATGATCCACGGCTTCGTTTCTTACGCAGGTGCGGAGAAAAGCGTGGGGATCATTTACGCCCTCGAGCTTCTCGGGAGCCTCGAGCAGCCTGACCATGACGTCCTGCAGAACGTCCTCGGCCTCGGCCGCGTCTACTACTATGCTCCTTGCGAGCGCCGTCAGCTCAAAGAGTTTTTCGGAGTAGACCTCCATTATCCTGTCTATGCTCTTCATACGCACCTCGTCGGATTTTTGTTCATTATAGCATAAAACGCCTTTTATTACAACGACGAAATATATTTGGCGCCTCCCTTTGAATGGGCGTATAATTGCGTTATAATATGTATTTGGAAATACATCCGAAAGGGGTAAATGTATAATGGAAATCAATTACCGCGTGCTTGCTATCAATCCCGGTTCGACCTCCACGAAGGTCGGCGTCTACGAGGGCTGGAACATGCTCTATGAAGGCACTGTCCGTCATTCGCAGGAGGAGCTTTCCAAATTCGAAGCCATACACGATCAGAAGGATATGCGTATGGAGCTGGTCGAGAAGCTCGTCGAGGAGAACGGCTACAAGCTCTCCGAGATGGACGCCTTCGTAGGCAGGGGCGGAATCGTCCGTCCTCTGAAGAGCGGCGTTTACACCATCAACGACAAGCTCCTGGACGACCTCAAGAACCTCCCCAGCGCGCAGCGCCACGCCTCCATGCTCGGCGGCGTCATAGCGAGAGCGTTCGGCGAGACCTACGGCAAGCCCAGCTTCATCGTCGACCCCGTCACCGTCGACGAGCGCGACGAGATCGCGAAGATCACCGGTCTCCCGATGATCAAACGCGACTGCATTTTCCACTGCCTCAATCAGAAATCCGCCTGTCGCTACCACTGCAGGCTCAACGGTCTCAAATATGAAAACATCAACGCCGTCGTCGCTCACCTCGGCGGAGGCATCTCCGTCGCCGCGCACAGAAAGGGCGTTATTGTCGACGTTACCGACGCAATGATGGGCGAAGGTCCCTTCACCCCCGAGCGCTGCGGCGCGCTGCCCGCAAGGCTCGTTGCCGATCTCATCTACGACGGCGGCTATACCCGCGAGGAGATTAACCATCTCATCGCCGGCAAGGGCGGCCTCATGGCTTACTTCAACACCAATTCCGCGATCGACGTCGAGAAGATGATCGAAAAAGGCGACGAGAAGGCGAAGCTGGTCTACGAGGCCATGGCTTACAATATCGCGAAGCACATCGGCTCCATGGCCGCCGTGCTCGAGGGCGAAGTCGACGCCGTCATTATTACTGGAGGCATTGCATACTCCAAAATGCTCACCGAATACATCTCCCGTCACGTCAAGTTCATCGCTCCCGTGTTCATCTATCCCGGCGAGGGCGAGCTCTCGGCGCTTGCCGCAGGCGCTATGCGAGTCCTGAACGGCGAGGAGGAGCCCAAGGAGTATCTCGGCTGAGCCGTACGTTCGTACCGTGTTTCCCGTACGGTCGTGCGACGGCATCGTACGACCGTACGGCATCCGGATCTCTCTCGGGAGATCCATAGTTTTATATGAGTTTCGTTTCGTTTTTCAAGTCTCTTTTCAAAAAGCCCTCTGAAGGGCAGATCAGGTTCGATCCATCGGAGTACGAAGGCATGTACGTCATAGTCGGTCTCGGTAATCCCGGGCGCGAATACGCGAACACCCGCCACAACGCGGGATATATGGTGCTCGATATGCTCGCCGACAGAGCGGGCATAGATATCTGCCGCCATAATTTCCGCTGCGTCTACGGCGAGGGCAGGATCGGCTCCGAGAAGGTCGTCCTCGCCAAGCCCGAGACCTTTATGAACAATTCGGGCTTCGCCGTGCGCGATCTCGTGAACTGGTACAAGGTCCCGAGCGACCATCTGCTCCTCATCTACGACGACGCGGATATTCCCGCCGGTACCCTGCGCATGCGCATAAAGGGCTCCGCAGGGACGCACAACGGCATGAAGAGCGTCGTTTATCAGCTCGGCTTCGACGATTTCCCCCGCATTAGGGTAGGCATAGGTTCCGCCGCCCATGGCATGATAGGGCACGTTCTCGGCGACTTCACGGACGATGAGAAGCCTCTCGTGAAGGCCGCTCTCGAGGACGCCGCATCCGCCGCAGAGATGATCGTTGCCGGACGCATGCAGGAAGCGCAGGCGAGATTCAATCACAAGGGCAAGAACCAAAAAGGCGGCGCGGGGCCCGTTCCGGAGACCGAATAACATTCCGCGCCTCCGTTCCACAGCCTTTCTCCGCCTCCGTTTTCGGCTTTCAAACCCTTCCCTTCCCCCGTCTTTTCTATGGACACGGTACGTCCAAACGCTCCGTTTCCCGGCTCGGCGGCCTCATTTCGGCAAAAAAACGCAAAAAAAATCGTCTTTTAATCGTTTTGTCACGATTTTTTTATTTCCTATTCACAAAATCTGTGTTATAATGTATTCAGCAAAAGTTTTGTAACCAAGGAGGTGAAGCACTTTGAAGATACCGGATAAGGTGAAGTCCTTGTTCGGGGATCTCCTCGACGGGATCTCCGCGAGAGCTTCTCAGGCTGCCAAATACATCAAAAAGCACGTGGCGGCCTCGTGTATTACAGCCGGCGTACTTCTGACGGTGATAGTCCTTCTCTGCATATTCGTTCCGAAGATCCCCGGAGCCATCGACGGATGGAGGCGTGACCGTGAGGCTCACGTTCCCGTCGCATCGGCAAAGCCGCTCCCGGATCCCACTCCGAGCCCGGAGCCCACTCCGGAGCCGCCGCCCACTCCCTCTCCCGTTCCCCTTCATCTCACAAGGGGCGACAAGAGCGATATCGTCATCGATATCCAGCAGCGCCTTATGCAGCTGAACTATATGGATTATGACGAACCCACCAATTACTACGGTTCGATCACCAAGGCGGCATTCGAATCCTTCCAGCGCAGGAACGGCCTCGAGGTGACGGGCGAAGTCACCGAGGCGGATTATTCACTGCTCATGTCCAACGGCGCGAGGACCTACATGGCCTCGATAGGCGACGAGGGCACGGACATTTCCGAGATGCAGAAGAGGCTCTACGAGCTCGATTATCTCAAGAAAAAACCCACGGGCGTTTTCGATGAGGACACCGAGAAAGCGGTCAAGCTCTTCCAGGAGAAGAACGACCTCGAGATCGACGGAAAGGTCGGAACGCAGACCAAGGAGTGCATGTACTCGGAGAACGTGGTCGCCTTCAGCCTCGGCTTCGGCGATTACGGAGACGACGTGCTCAAGTACCAGCAGAAGCTCTACGACCTCGGCTATCTTTCCACTACTCCGGACGGCAAGTACGGCAAGGACACCATCAACGCCGTCAAGAGGTTCCAGGAGAGGAACGACATCATCGTGGACGGGCATATCGGTCCCTCTACGAGGCAGGCGATACTTGCTCCCGACGCGAAGTACAACAAGCTCGAGATCACCATGAGCGGCGACGACGTGCTGCGCGTCAAGCAGAGGCTCTACGAGCTCAACTACCTTAAGAAGTCCGAAGCCAGGACCGGCTATTTCGGCACGAAGACCGAAGCGGCGGTCAGGGCGTTCCAGAAGCTCAACAAGCTCACCGTCGACGGCGCAGTCGGCAGGAAGACTCTCCAGATACTCTTCTCCGACAAGGCCGTAAGGTCGCCCAAGCCCATCAGCGATTACGGCACCGGCGGCGGAGGCGGCGGCGGAGGCGGAGGCGGAAGCGGCAATCCCGGCGGCGGCGGTCAGTCCGCGGCGCAGAGGATCGAGACCCTGATCTCCGTTGCCCGCTCCAAGCTCGGCTGCCCCTACGTGCGCGGCGCGAAGGGCCCGAACGCGTTCGACTGCTCCGGCTTCGTCTATTGGTGCCTGAACCATGCGGGCGTTCAGCAGAGCTATATGACCTCGTACATGTGGCGTACTACCACGAGATACCGGCGTATAACCTCGTTCAGCGCCATCCAGCGCGGCGACGTCATCGTTTATAAGATGTCGGCGACCGAAGGCCACGTGGCGTTCGCGCTCGGCAACGGTCAGATGATCGACGCGAGCCACAGGAACGGCAGGGTCATCATCAGGAGCTATCACACGAATTACTGGCGCAGCGTGTTCTACTGTGCGTACAGGATATTCGAGTAAAGCATCGGTATTAAAAGCGGTTGTGTGATCAACCGCTTTTTTTATGCCGTTCTTGACGCGCGCCGGAAAAAGATATATAATCAGCTTATAGTTTTATTAAATGCAGGGGGGAATATCCATGCCCGGTCCCGGAGGTATGCACGGCAGGGGTTATCTTACGGAGGAGGAAAAGAAGAACCGTCCCAAGGTCACCTGGCCGCTTATAAAACGAATACTGTCCTATCTCAAGCCGTATTGGAAGCAGATGGCGGTCGTGCTTCTTTGCATAATCGTCTCGTCCGTTCTCGGGCTGCTCCCCTCCGTCCTTACCGGCCGGATAATCGACGAAGGCCTCATCGGGCGCGACCTGAATATGCTGATAACGCTTATACTCGTCTCGCTCGGCGTTACGCTCGGCTCGCATCTTATCGGAGTGGCTGAGAGCTATCTCAACAACTGGATCGCCCAGCATATCAGCTTCGATATGCGCAACAAGATGTACCGCCATCTGCAGAGGATGTCGCAGAGGTTCTTCACCTCCAACAACCAGGGCGACATCATCACAAGAATGACGAGCGATATCTCGGGCGTCGAGCGCGTCGTGACGAGCACCTTCGCCTCTATACTCTCCAACTCCATCACGCTTATAGTCGCGATAGTGCTCATGTTCCGGCAGAGCCCCATGCTCGCGGTCGTCGGAATGCTCATAATACCGCTCTTCGTGATCCCGACCCGCATGGCGGGCAAGACGCGCTGGAAGCTGACGCAGGAATCGCAGGAGTGCAGCGATAAGGTCAACGGGATATTGAACGGGGCCCTCTCGGTGAGCGGGCAGCTCCTTGTAAAGCTATTCGGACGTGAGGATCACGAATACGAAAAATATAAGTCCGTCAATGAAAAGATGATCCGCCTCAACATAAAGGAGAGCATGGCGGGCCGCTGGTTCATGGTCGTGATACAGACCTTCTCGAGCATTGGCCCGATGCTCCTCTACCTCGTCGGCGGGCTTATGATGATGAAATACGACTCCAAGCTGACCGTCGGAGATATCACCGTGCTCGTCGCGCTGCTCGGCAGGATGTACGGCCCGGTCAACTCGCTTCTGAACATACAGGTCGAATGGATACGCTCCATGGCGCTGTTCACGAGGATATTCGAGTATTACGACATGCCCGTGGAGATCGAGGATCCCGAGGATCCGATAATGCCCGAGGCTTCGACCGGCGCGGTCGAGTTCAGGAACGTCGATTTCGCCTACGATCCCGAACGCATGATACTCAACGGCATAAGCTTCGAATTGAAGAGCGGACGCTCCATAGCCATCGTCGGGCCGTCAGGCTCGGGCAAGAGCACAATTATCAACCTCATCCCCCGCCTCTACGACGTAAACAGCGGCGAGGTGCTCTTCGACGGGGTCGACGTTCGCAGGCTGAGCCTCGATTACCTCAGGAGCAATATCGGCATAGTCAGCCAGGAGACCTATCTCTTCAACGGCACCATACGCGAGAACCTGCTCTACGCCAAGCCCGACGCGACCGAGGAGGAGCTTATCGCCGCCTGCAGGAAGGCGAATATCTACGACTTCGTCGAGAAGCAGGAAAAGGGCCTGGACGCGATGGTCGGCAACCGCGGTCTGAAGCTCTCCGGCGGCGAGAAGCAGCGCATCTCCAGCGCGAGGGTGCTTCTGAAGGATCCCGCTCTGCTCATATTCGACGAGGCGACGAGCGCGCTCGACTCGATATCGGAGCAGAAGATCCAGGAGGCCATCGACCCGATAATCGCCGAACGAACGAGCATACTCATCGCGCACAGGCTCTCGACCATACTTGCCGCGGACGAGATAATAGTCGTGAAGGACGGACGGATCGTCGAGCGCGGCGTACACAAGGAGCTCGTCAAGGCGGGCGGCGTCTATACCGAGCTTTACGAGACGCAGTTCAGCAAGGCTCTCGAAGGGAGCGCCGAGTTCATCCCGACCGAGACCGAGGATACGGATTATCTCAACGCGGAATGAGCCCTTCCGTCCCGGCGCCGGATACGATACGAAAAAAAGCCTTCCCACAGTACGGGAAGGCTTTTTTACGTGATCCGGGAATGATAACGCTTCACTTTCTCCGTCTCGAAACTATCGCGAGGAGCCTGAGGAAGGTGATCGCGGAAGCGAGCGCGGCGACGAAGTAGGTCATCGCGGCGGCGTTGAGCACCTTGCGCGCGGAGCTCTCCTCCTCCGTACCCGAGATGAAGCCCGCGGAGGTGAGCATATCGAGCGCGCGGCGAGACGCGTTAAGCTCGACGGGAAGAGTGACGAGCTGGAAAAGGAGCACGAAGCCGAAAAGCACGACTCCCGCAAGGCTGACGTAGTACCCGAGGCTGCCGAGGAAGAGCCCGACTATCACGAGCAGATACGAGAACTTCGAGCCGATATTCGCCGCGGGAAGCAGAAAATTGCGTATCTTTATGCCGGCGTATCCCTCCTGATACTGCATGACGTGCCCGCACTCGTGCGCGGCGACGGCAAGCGCGGATACGCTGTCGGAGTTATAGACCGCCTCGCTCAGCGAGACGCAGCCCGTGCGCGGGTTGAAGTTGTCGGTGAGGTTCCCCCTCGACATGCGGATGCCGACCGGGCTCCCGTTCATCCTCAGTATCTCCGAGGCGGCTTCGGCTCCGGTAAAGCCGGAGGACGCGCGCATTTTGGAATACTTCTTGAATACCGAATTGACCCTCGCCTGGGCGACGAGCCCTATCACCATCACGACGAGCGCCGCAAGAAGAAGCGGCATGCTCGCGGAATTGAGCGTAAGGCCCCTTCCGTAATAATAGCTGAGTAATACTGACATAATATCTCCTTAGATAACGAGCATAACGAGGTACAGAAGCTGTCCCAAGAGAAGCACGACGCCTGCCGCCGCGGCCTTGGCGACGGCCCTTCCTGCGCCTGCGCCTTCATCCTTTGAATCGCAGAGATGCGCGAGCGCGAGCGGAACGGCGAGCGTGACCGTGAAGAGCATCGGCACGGAGCCGAAGCCCGTAAACCCGCACACGGCGAAGCATGCGGCGAACCAGAGCGACCACGAGGTCCTCTGAGTCCTCGCCGACGCAACGAACAAAAGGAGCGAGCCATAGAGATAAATGAGCTTCGGCAGCACGTCCCCGAGCAGCGCCCTGTTGTCCGAGCCGAAAAAGCGGAACACGCTCTCCGTGAGCTCTGCCGCATAGGTGAGCGGATCGGTGAGCGCCGCGAGATACACCGGATCGCCCGAGAACAAGGCAGTGAAGCTCCCGAAAGAGATCAGCGTGAAGAGCATGGAGGCCGGGATCCCGAGGGGTATAAGCAGCCCGAAGCATACGGCTTTGACGATCGTCTTCCCGAGGCCTTCCTTTCCGGAAGCCCTATATTTTTCCGCAGCATGAGCAGCGGCCTCGGCGGCGTAGGGGATCAGAAGCAGTATGCCCCAGATATGCGTGAACGATGCCAGCGCGCCGAATATCCCCGAGAGCAGGAACTTCCCCTTTCGCATTGCGTAAAGCGAAGCCGCCGCGGGGAGCATGAAGAGCGCAAGGCAGCCGGGAACTGCAAGGAAAACGGAAGCGGGCATGGCGAGCGTGAAGAACACCGCCATCCTCGCGGTGCGTCTGCCCGAATCGCAGAGCACGAGCTCGTAGATCAGGGGCGCGGCGGCCGCCGTGGAGAGCGCGTTGAGTATCACTCCGGAAACGAACGAAGAGCGCGTGACGAGATCGAGCGCCTTGATAAGAAGCGGGTACAGCGGCATAACGAGCTCGTTCTGCGCGTACTCGGGGTTAAACAGGCCGTACCCGGCAAGATCCGGATTCGAGCCCGAAGGCAGCCATATGCCCTGCATCGAGGAGAAGAAAGAGCCGGGATATCCCTTTGCGATAAGCAGGATAACGTAAGCCGAAATATAGACTATCAGCCTCGAGGCAAGAGCCATGAGGAATATGCCCGCGACGGGATGCATCCTCCGCCGGATCCCGCTGCGTTCGCCCGCCTCGGCCTTTTTATCGTCCGCCTCGCCCTTGAAGAAGCGAACGGCCTTCGGCACGGCGATCATGAAGCCGAGCATGAATAACAGAAGCGCGAACGCGGCGGCGATCGTTCCGCGTACGGAAACGACCGGCCCTCCGAAGCCCCAGACCGCGAAAGCGGCGAGAGCGGCGAGGAACGCCGGAACTATCACGAACCATTCGGGACGCGGTTTTTTCGAGGCTTGAGCCCGCACGTTGTTGTCAACTGTGTTTTCCATGTGTCGATTATATCATTTCCGATCCCGTTTTTCAATCGCAACTTGAGCATTTTCCCGAAACGCCTCTTTTTTGCAGGCGCCTCCGATTGACAAATAACGGAACGTATGATAATGTATTCAAAAGGGTGTCCCTTTTTTGCGTCCTTAACGCCCGCAGGAGGGATCACGCGCGCAATTTTGCGGACCGCGCGGTGAAAACCCTTTGCCGTTTCCGCGCCGGCAAGTGGACACAGATGAAAAAGCGCTCTCTGTTGGCCGTCATCATCGCGGCCGTTATGCTCTCGTCCCTTCTCACGGGCTGCATCAACATCAACATACCCACGACTCCGACGGACGCTCCCACCGACGGGCCGACGGACAATACCGAGGCGCCCGCGACAGACGAACCCGTTGTTACCGAGACTCCGACCGAAGCGCCGACCGAGGTGCCCGACTACACTCCCGACGTCGGCGGCGGCATCAAGTTCGGTCCCGGCGAAAGCGTCACGATCGACATCGACTGCGACGGAAAGGACGATACCGTCTCCCTGAGGGGCGAGGTCTCCGATCCCGAGCTCGATTACTATACGGACTTCTTCCTCGACATCAAGCTGGGGTACGGCATGACCTACTCCGTCGCTGCGGAGACCGACGCGTTCGACGCTTTTGCCGTGATAATCGACTGCGATCCGAACGACCAGAGGCTCGAGATACTTCTCAACACCACCTATGAGGACGACTACGGCTCTATCCTCGCCGTGCGCGTGAACAAGAAGGGCTCCGCTCTGGATCACTGGTCCACCGGCGGCAATCTCTACGACGACGATTACGGCGGAGGCGCTTACTTCGAGAACGGCATGTTCTACATACACGACTACACCGATATCATCGGCACCCACGGGATCTACGCCGAATGGTCGATCGGAGACGACGGGTTTTATCGCTGCTCCGACTGCTTCACCTATGAAAAGGACTGGTGGACGGACGACGAATACGCCCCGAAGGTGATCAAGGAAATGCCCGGATACCGCCTCAATTCCGACGGCACTCCCGGCGCCAAGGTCACGGTCAAGAAGGGGACCATACTCCACCCCCTCTACTCCGATCTCGAGACCTACGTCGTAGTACAGCTCAAGGACGGCACGCTGATCTGGCTCGAGATCAGCTTCCCTGCCGAGCGCTGGGATCCCTACGTATTCGATCATTCCCAGGACTATTACATGGAGCTCCCGTACGCGGGATAAAAAGTGCTTGCATTATTCCCGCCTTTGAGTTATAATACCATTTGCCGTGCTAAACGGGGAGTTGGCGGTGCCCTTTTCCTGCAATCCGCCGCAGCAGGGTCTAATCCCCGCCCCGAGGCAAACGTTTGCGAGGTACGGAACCGATAAGGAGCGTTGATCTCCGGGTCCTGTGCAACCGATCGCCGTGAACCATGTCAGGTCCTGACGGAAGCAGCATTAAGCGGATAGTTCGGTGTGCCGCGGGTCAGCCTGGACGGAGCCGCCTGTCGGTATACCTCTCGGGGGCGCATTTGTCGAAGGGCGGGTGCACGGCTTCTATATGAAAAAAAAGCGCTTCTTGGCGCAAGAAACTTCGGTACTTATGCCGAAGTTTTTCTTATTCCCCAAAATGCGTTTATTCGACGGGATATTCTCCCCCGGAGCGACTGTAATACGAAGTAAGTGCGCCTATCATTTTCCTTTGAAGGAACGGATCCGGAGGAGGATATGGAGGAGCTTATAAGAAGCATAGCCGCAATGAACGCGGGAAAAGGGCGCGGGATCTCCGCTGGAAGGACCGCGGGCCCGAGCATGCCGCTTTTGGTCTCCGGAGCGGCGATGTTCCTCTTCGCAATGCTCCTCGGATCGTATTCGCCGTTCGAGGGCGTTTCTCCGTTCGGCGCTGCCGCCGTGTTCGCGGCCTGGTACATGGGGCTCGATCCCTATTCCGCCTGCCTCGGCGCGGTGCTCGGCTATTTTCTCGGCGGCGAGCCCGCATGCGCGATATCCTGTCTCGCGCTCGGCTTCGGGATATGGGCCGCCGACACGTTCATAAAGCCCGGGCGCGTCTATCGGCTGCTGCTCGCATTCTCCGCGAGCGTCGTTCTGAACCTCGTCACGGGCCTCGTTTTCCGAAAGAACCTGCTGCTCTTCGCCGCGTCTTCGACCGTATCGGTGCTCGGCGCGGTCGTCATCGGACAGGGGCTTCGATCGCTGAGGGGACTCGCCGCAGGACGCGCGCTCCCGGATCAGGACATGCTCACCCTCTTCGCGCTCGCGGGTCTCGTTTCGCTCTCGTTCGGCAGGCTGAGCATACTCGGGCAGAGCCCCGCGGTCATATTCTCCTGCCTCGTTTCGCTCTTCCTCTCGGCGCGGCTCGGAATGGGCGCGGTGGGAGCCGCCGCGGCGGTCGGCGCGGGACACGCTCTCGCGACCGGAGAGGACATGCATTTCATCGCGGTCATGGCGGCGGTGACGCTCGCGGCCTCCTCGTTCCGCGGTCTCGGCAAATGGGCCGTGCTCGCGGCTTTCGCAGGCGCTTCATGCTTCATAACCGCGTTCGTCGGCGGTAACGGCGTGATAGGCTATATCGAATGCGGCGCGGCTTGCCTGCTGTTCGCGCTCATTCCCCAAAGGCTCTTAATGCGCGGCGGAGATACCGGCCTTAAGACCGATCCGAGGCTTTCGCGGCTCTCCTACCGCGTCGCCGCGCTCTCCGAGGTGCTTTCGGAGCTCTCGCGCGTCGAGGGCGGCGACGAAGGCGTTTTGCTCGGGAATATCGCCGACTCGCTCAGAAGGAGCCTCAACGCGAGATCCGGGACTTACAAAAAGCGCTTCGAAGCGCGCTGCGCCGGAGTCTCGAGAGGAAAGCAGCCGGGCTCGCCGTCGGGCGACAGCTTCCTCATAAGGGAGTTCGAGGGCAAGCTCCTCGTCGCGCTGAGCGACGGGATGGGCTCCGGAGAAAGGGCGAAAAAAGAGAGCTCGGCGGCGGTCGCCATGCTCTCGGATCTTTTGAAGGTGGGCTTTACGCTCGAAGGTGCGGCGGAATGTGTGAACGGCTCTCTCGCAAGGCGCGGCACGGGCGACATGTATGCGACGCTCGACGCGCTCCTCGTGGATCTCGAAGGCGGCTCTGCGCTGATCACCAAGCACGGCGCGCCTCCGAGCGCGGTCATCCGCGGCGGCAGGACGAGCCTTATAACGGCGGAAGCGCTCCCGGTCGGGATAATAAGCGGAGCCCGCGGCTCGAAAAAGGCGCTCGAGCTATCCCCGGGAGACTTCGTAGTGATGATGACCGACGGCGTTTCGGACGCGCTCGAGCCCGCGCTCACGGGCGTTTTGAGGGAGCTTGCCCGGGGCGGGGATATCTCCCCCGAAGAGCTCGCGCGTGCGCTCCTGAACGAGGCTTTGGAAAGGGGAGCCTCGGACGACGCGACCGTCGTCGCGGTGCGCATGGAGAGCGTCACTCGAAAAAGCCGCTGAACTCGGGCGTGAACGATATTCCCGCGGAGCTCAGCTTCTGCGTGAACACGTTTGTGAAGCCGAGGCTCAGCGCATATTCGACCGCCCTCTCGTACTCTCCCCTCGTGACCCTTCGGTCGAGGGGTTTTTTCATGCCTTCTATCGGCGTGTACTGGCTCATCAGCGAGATATGCGTTTCGACCGGCAGCGCGTCCTTTATGAAATCGAGCGCGCGCCGCGTCTCGTCAACGGCGCAGGGCAGCACGAGATGCCTTATTATCAGCCCCTTTACCGCGATCCCCTCGGCGTTCGTTTCGAGAAGGCCGACCTGCCTGTGCATCTCGGGTATCGCCTTCGAAGCGTATTCGAAATAATCCGGCCTTCCGGAATACCTCTCCGCGGGCTTTGCCGAAACGTATTTCAGATCGGGAAGGTAGATATCGACGAGCCCTTCGAAGCGCCTCAGCGTCTCAACGCGCTCGTAGGCGTTGGAGTTCCATACGATCGGTATAGTGAGCCCTCTCGCTCTCGCGAGGGGTATCGCCTTCTCGATGAGCCGCGTGTGCGGTGTCGGCGTGACGAGGTTCACGTTATGCGCCGAGAGCTCCTGCATCCTGAGCATCACGTCGGCGAGCCCGCTCTCGTCGAGCGGTCTCGCGCCTTCCGTCTCCCCCGCCCTCGATATAGTGTGATTCTGGCAGAACACGCAGCGCATATTGCAGCCGTCGAAGAATATCGCGCCGGAGCCGCGCGTCCCGGATATGGGAGGCTCCTCGTAATAATGCCTCGCGGCGCGCGACACGAAGGCGCGGGCGGAAACTCCGCACACGCCTCTTTCGCCTTCTTCTCTTAAAGCCCCGCACGCTGCGGGACATTCATAACATTCAGACATATTTCCCGACCGTGAAAGTGAATCTGATCCTTCCGCCGTCATAGTCGGCCCTTATGCTCTCGCCAAGAAGCTCGAGCACCTCCTCCGCGATAGCGAGGCCGAGCCCCGTTCCCTCGGAGGAATGGGCCGTATCGGCCTTGTAAAAGCGTTCGAAGAGACGGCCGACGTCCTTCCTTTCTATATCCGCGGGATTCTCGACGAATACGGACCATTTATCCCCGTCGTCCGTCATGCCGACGGTGATGCTCCCGCCCTCCGTACCGTGCTTGACGGCGTTGTCCATGAGGGTTATCAGGACCTGCTCGATCCTGTCCGGATTGCTCATGGCGAGGTATCGGCCCTCGTTGAGAGTCAGCTCGATATCCATGCCGCGCTCCCTCGCGGGATCGGTCATCCTGTCGCAGACGTCGGCGATGAGCTCGTAGAGCTCGAACCTGCTTATCTTCAGAGCCACGCCGCCCGACTGCAGGCGCGAGAGCTCCAGAAGGTCGTTTATGAGCGACGAGAGCCTTATGCTCTCCCTCAGTATGTAGCCGTAGTAGCGCCGCTTGTCCTCTTCGCTCTCGACCATGCCGTCGTTGAGCATATCGGCTATTCCCCTGATCGAAGCGAGCGGCGTCCTGAGCTCGTGGCTGACGTTGGCGACGTAATCCCTGCGCGTCTGCTCGAGGCGCTCCTCCTCGGTGACGTCGATAAGGAGCACTACCGCGCCGGCCTTCATACCGCCGCGGTCCTCTATCGGCGCGGCGCTGACGCCTATAATGCGGTCGTCGCATTTGATCGAGGTCTTCACGCTTTCGCCTGTCTCGACGGTCTTCTCCGCCGCCGCCCTGACCTCGGCAAAGCCTGGCATTGTCTCGATGCGGGAGCCGCCTCCGAGCAGTCTTGCGGCTGAGGAGTTGAACTTTGTCACCTCGCCCTCGGCGCCGAAGCCTATGATCCCCTCGTCCATGCCCTCGAGTATCGCCCGCAGGCGGTTCCTCTCGACGGTGAGCGCGCCTATGTTCTCCTCGAGGCTTTCGGCAAGCGTGTTGAACGCGGAGCCGAGCTCGCGCACCTCGCGGGAGCCCTCGGGAAGAACGCGGCCCGAATAATCGCCGTTCGAAAGCTCCGAAGCGGCTTTGGTCAGATTCTCGACGGGGTCGGTAAGCCTTTTGGCGATGAAATAAAGCGGTATGAGCGTAAGAAGTCCCACTGCCGTGGAAGCGGCGATGAGCACCACGAGAAGGCTCCTCGAGGTCGAGGTGATGTCCGTGATGGGCCTTATTACGAATACCGCGCCGAGGCTCGAGCCGTCGTCGGCAGTGACCGGCTCGGCGACTATGATGCCGCTGCGCCTGTCGTCCATGCGGAAGCCCGAAAGATCGCCGTTGGAATCGAATATCCGCCCGCAGAGCGCCGCGTACTCCTGTCCGGGAACCTGCTCGGGAGCGGGCCCGCCGCTCTCGGGGAGGTCGTTCCCGGTATCGGTAAACGTGCCGTCGGGCTTTCTGGAGCGCGCGAGATCGAGCAGTCGCCCTCTTTCGTCGAGCACGACTATCTTCGCCTCGCCGGAGCGCATCATTATGCGGAAGCTGCCCGGATCGCCTTCTCCCGCGCGGAGCTTCGCCGCCTCGTCCGCGAGCATTACCGCGATGGAGCGCAGCTCCCTCGCGACGATATTGGAGTAAACGGTGCGTCCGAGCACGGAATAGACAAGAATGGTCATGCCTATACAGACCACGAGCGCCGATACGAATATCAGGAGTATCGAGGTCAGAAGGCTGATCCGGTTTTTTCTCTTGTTATTCCCTGCCTTCCTCATCTTCCGAATAGACCTCAAAACGGTAGCCTACGCCGTAGACCGTCTTTATCGCCCAGCCGACCTCCTCGGTCGGGAGCTTCTGCCTTATGCGCTTGATCTGCGTGTCGACCGCGCGCGTGTCTCCGAAATAATCGTAACCCCATACGAGCGAGAGTATCTTCTCGCGTGAGTAGACCTTGCCCGGATGCGAGGCGAGGAGCTGGAATATCTCGACCTCCTTGGGCGTGAGAGGAAGCCTCTCGCCGTCGAGACGCACGTCGTAGTTGTTGATGTTGATCTCGAGCCCGCCGTATCTCACGATCTGCGAGGGCTCCTCCTGCTGGCTTATGTAGCGCCTGAGCACCGCCTTCACCCTCGCGACGACCTCGCGCGCCGAAAAGGGCTTGACGATGTAATCGTCCGCGCCGAGCTCGAGGCCGAGCACGCGGTCGATCTCCTCCGACTTCGCCGTGAGCATTATAATGGGCGTGCGGCTCGTCTGCCTTATCTCGCGGCAGACGTCCATGCCGTTCTTCTTCGGCATCATAATGTCGAGTATGACGAGGTCGGGCTTTTTGAGCTCGAAGAGGCTCACCGCCTCCTCCCCGTCGTAGGCCGAGACGCACTCGAAGCCCTCGTTTTTAAGGTAAGCCTCGAGGGTCTCGTGGATTATCCGCTGATCGTCGCAGATCAATATGAGCTGACTGCCTGCCATAAATACAGCATTCCTTTCTTAACTTATCGCCGAAACCATTATAACCCATGGGCGGGCATTATTCAAGCGATGCGAAAAGTTGACATGATTTCGCCAAAAATCGTACCAAAACGGTCTCCTGTCATATTCTATCCTTATTTGAGGCATTGCAAAAACACATTTTCGGGCTATAATAAGCATGACAAGCGCACTAAGAAAGGAATGATACGA
>JAEEGL014759814.1_pt1 | contig 16207 bp, 7 predicted proteins | sample 9134231 | NCBI WGS metagenome assembly JAEEGL01 (sample SAMN16246548, study PRJNA631951) | gut metagenome | biome: gut microbiome; feature: rumen; material: fiber-attached | host: Bos | place: Iran: Karaj | collected 2018-10
ATGAATATGTTCAATTTAAGAAAAATAATATTGAAAAAGTAGAATATAAAATAAATGCTTTAAATAGAGATGAAGAACCTATCGCAAATTTTTCTTGTGTTCCATGGATTAATTTTGAAAATATGAGTAATGTTTCTTGTGCTCCTCATCAAATTATGCCTTGTATTAGTTGGGGAAAATTAACTGATGATAATATTAGTATTTCTTTAACTGCTAATCATAATTTTATTTTTGGAATTCATTTTAAGTTATTTTTTGAAAATGTGGAAAAATATCTTTGTAATCCTCAATTGTTGGTTGAAAAAAAATAAAAATAAGATGTAATAATTTTTCGTTTTTATTATTTTAAAAATTAAATTTAAAAATGGCTTTAATTAGATTTAAAATGTATTATAAAAAATATAAGAAATATATTTTTTTGAGTATTTAATTAGAATAATTGTTCTTGTTCTTTAAAATATTTCCTAAATGAAAATTAAAAAAATCCAAGTTTAAATCAATATAATAAAATAAGACAGTTTGAAATAAATAAATACATATTATTTATCTAATTTTGATTTACTCAATTTTTAAATATTAATTAATTATTTTATAAGTTTAGAAATATTTGATTTTATTTAATTAATTTTTAAACATTTTATTTAAATGGAATAAATATATTAAAGTTAAGGAAAAATAAAGTAATGAATTTCAATATTTTTAAAATATTATTTCATTTTGATAAAATATTAAAAACAAATAAAAAAGAATAAATAAATAAATTAAATTTATTTTCTTTTTTATATTATAATTAAAATTAAAAATGGGTGGTGGACAGTCAAATAAAAAAAAAGAAGAAGAAAAAAGGCAAAAAGAAGAAGAAGAAAAAAGAAAAAAAGAAGAAGAAGAAAAAAGAAAAATAAAAGAAGAAGAAAAAAGAAAAAAAGAAGAACAAGAACAAAAAATTGATTTGACAATTATTAAATGTAAACAAAGTCGTGATAATATGAATAATTATATAAAAAGAATGGAAAAAACAGTAGAAAAAAAAAAATTAAAAGCAAAAGAATTAGTGAAAAAAAAACAAAATGAAAGGGCAAAAATTTATTTAAAACAATGTAAATTATATAAAATGGAAATAGAAAATGCAGAAAAACAAAAATCAATGATAGAAGAACAAATACAAAAAATTGAATCAAATAGAATTTTAATTGAATGTCAAAATGTTCTTTCAAATGGAAATAAAATTTTAAAAGAATTACAAAATAAAAATAATGTTGCAAATTGGGAAAAAATAAAAGATGATATGGATGATTTAAAAGCTGAACAAGATGAAATTAATGATTTTCTTAAAAGTCATAATATTGATGAAAATGAATATAATGAAGATATTGAAAAAGAAATGGCTGAGATGGAAAAAGAATTGAATTTACCTTCTGCTAATACTGGAGAAATAATAGTTGGAGATAATGAAAAAAAAGAAGAAAAAAAAATTGTAATTTCTTCATAAAAAATTTATTTTTAAATAAGTTTTATTATTATATAATTTCTTTTAATTTTTTTTAACAAAATTTATATTATTAATAAATAAACTGTTTTAGTTCTATAAATAATAAATATATCAACATTTTTATTATTAAATGATATGGTAATATTTATATTTTTTCAATAAATATAAAATAATTATTTTAAATTGTTATTATTAATCAATTTATTTTCTTTTATATCTAATAATTTTTCTATATTTGATATTGAAGATAAAACTTCAATTGGAATTATAGTAAGCATATTTTTAGTTCTATAAATAGTACTATTTAATTTGTTAACAAATGGAACCCAAAATAAAAAGAAACCTATACTAATTATACAAAAATAAATAATAATGTAATTATTAAATTTTTTATACTCATCTTTTAAAAATTTATTTAAGCAATCAATGGTAAGCTTCTTTAAATTATCTAAAAAAGGAACTATTATATTTGAAAACATTAAATTTAAATCACTAAACATTTTTAAATTAAATATTTTTATAGGATCATTATTTATATATGCTTCTAATTCTTTTTCTTCAAGAGGCGATTTTTTAATATTTTTTTCTAATCCTGTTAAAGTTAAATTATTCATTGGTTTTGATATATCAATATAATTTGCATACATATCTTTTAAAAATCTTATTTCTTCAATAAAATATGAATTCATAATTAAATAACCAAATTTTGATGCACCATTCATAAATTCTAAACATTCATTTTCATCTAAAAAATAATCATCTAATTTATAATAGCAAGCACCATTGTTAAATATTATGTTATACTTTAAATTGAAATTATATGGTAAATATTTTCTATTATTATTCATATATTTAAAACAAACTTTTCTTAATTCATAAATGTCTTCTAGTAAAAAATTAAGTCTTGATAAAGAATTTTGTTCATAAACCATTGAATTGATATCAAATAAAAATTCTCTAAATGAATTATAAAGTTCATAAAAACAAGATTCAATTAAAATTTCATTTTCAAAATAATGTCCATTTATTAAAATTTGACTTAAAAAAAAATAATAAAAAATAAAGATAAAACTAAAAAAAGCCATTATTATACATAAAAATACCCCAATACGAAATTGAAATAATTTTGATAAATTATTTTTTTTATGAGTATTTTTATTTATAGAATTTTCATTAGATTTTTCTTTTTGTATTGTCGAACTATCTTTATAATTTTCTTCATAAAAAAAAATTGATTCTTCATCATCATCATTATTTAATCTATTATTAAAATATTCACATTTTTCAAGAGAAGATTTTATAATATTTGTTTTAATTTTAAAAAAAACTTCAATATAATTTTCTTTTTTTTTTATTACTTCTGAATAACTATAATTTATAAGAAAAAAAATCAAAATTATAAAAAAATAAAAACTAATATACCCAATTATCAATCCATATTTTAATTTTTTTATAACTTTTTTTAATTCATCTATAAATAATTGACATAATTGTTGATAAGAAATCGAAATAATATTTAATGAATTTGTAATAAAAAAATATGTATCTTGTTCAGTAGGTATGATTTTTTCTATATCTTTTAAAAGAATATTATACATTGCAGAAGATGCTTCAATAATAGCTCCATAGATTGTTGTATTTATTTTTGAAATAGTTAAATCACTTTGAATATTTTTAACATATATAAAATTTTGAAATAATTGTTTATAATTTGAAGAAGAAAATTTAAAATTTGAAGCACAAATTAAAAAAATAATTTTATTAACTTCAATAGATAACTCTTTGCTTCGATTAAATATTATTTCAATATACTCTTCTCTTGTTTTTTTTGAAGGAATTGAAGTATAATTTTCATTATTTAATAATATTAATTCTTTAATATAATATATTTCAATATTATTTAATACTAATAAACGATATGAATAAGTTACTAAATTACCTATATTTTTTGCTTTTTTTGAAGAAAAATCCATATAACATAAAGAAATAATACCAATCCCAATTAATAATATAAAAACAAAAATTGAAATTTTTTTTAAAAGTATTATACTTTTTTGTGATTCTTTTTTTTTTAATTTTTTTTCTATTTCTTGACTTAAGCAATTTTCTGTATGTTTTATATTATTATTAGAATTAATTAATTTATTTATTTCTTGATTTTTATTATTGATTAAATCAATTTTTTGTTTATCTTTATTATTGTTATTCTCATTTTCGTCTTTTTTTTGATTAAATTCTTTTAGTATTTTTTCAACTTGAGAAATTTTATCCCAATTTTTAATTTCCAAAAAAAAATGTTTTGTAAAATCATATTGTGAAAATTTAATCTTAGAATAATTAACTTTATAATAACTATCATCTATTTTTGATTTTGTTATATCATGATTTAAAACATTTTTATTTGTATTTTCAAGAATAATTTTATTATTTTCATCAGAAAATTTTTCATCATCATCTGAATCTTCATCAAATTCTTCATATTCATCATCTTCATCATCTTCATATTCTTCATTTTCTTCTTTTTTTTCATTTTTTTTTTCTTTTTCCTTTAATTCTTCTTCTTCTCTAATTTTTCTTTGTTTAATTTCTTTCATAACTTTTTTTTCCATATAATGTCTTAATGAATCACTTTGTTCATTTTCATCTCCTTTAAAAGATAAATTATTAAGATTTAATTTAAAATTAAATGATGATAATGGAACAAAATTTGGATCAATATTTAAATTTGTTTTTGATATTTTTCTAATTTGATTTAACTTTTTACTACTATGTCTTTCTGGAACTGAGTAAATAAAAGATAACATTTTACTTGATCTAAATATGGGACTTTCTATTTTATCAAATTTAAAAATATATCCTTCTATGTTATTATTCATAATGACCTCACTTACAGATAAACTTAATGTTTTATCAATATATTCATCTGGATTAAAATTTTTATTATTAGGATTAAGAGAATTTTTAAAATCAAATATTCCTGAAGAAATTTTAGAATCCATAATTTTAATTTTTCTCCAAATAACATTAGCAGAATTTTTATATTTTTTATTTAAAATTGTTGTTTTTAAGTTTAATTTTTCTTCAAATGTTAATTCTTTTCCTTCAATTGCTAAACTAAGGAAATCTTCATAAAATTGTTTAATAAAATAAGTAATTTCTACATTTTTATTAAGTAAATCTGAAGAAATTCCAAGAAATGCAATAGAATTTGGAGTAAAATTAGTAATAAATAAATTTTTGTTAGTTAATATATAACATGATAGTTCATTATTATTAATATGAGCTGTGTGAAAAAATGCAGAACTTTTTGAAAGAGAAGCAATAAAATATAATTCATGATTATCTGTTTGTAATATTGTTACTTTCATATGTGTTTCTATTAAATATTTTGATTTATTCTTACCAAAAACTTTCATTTCTTTTGAAACAAGTTTATTTATTGGAGATTCTTCACATTTTCTTTTAAATTCATTTATTTTCTTTTTTAATACTTTTTTATGTGCTTTGTGAAAAATTTCTGGAATAATTATATTTACATTTTCACTTATTAATTCTTCATATTCATAACCAAAAATTTCTGTTATACTTAAAGAAACATTTATAATAGTTCCAAAAGAATCATCATTTGCAGAAACAATAATATATTGATATTTATCATTTAAATTTAAAAGATTTACATTTAAATCATCTATTTCATTTTGTTTTGGCAATTCAGTATATTCATTCATTTCATTTATAATTTCTTTAAATTTTAATCCTTTATTTTTATCATTTAATATATAATTTATAAAATCACTATAAATTTTTATTACCTCATAATCATTAGTTTTATATTTTTGCAATTTTTCAAATATTTCATTTATTTCTTTTATAGTATTATTTATTTTTCTTCCACATTTATTTAATTTAGATAAATTATCAGAACCTATTGAATGTGAAATTAATAATTGTGACCAAAAATCACTATATAAAATAGATGCTTTTTTAATTAAACTATTAAATTGTTGATTATAATTTTTATATTCTAATTCTTTCATTCCATCAAAATTTGTTGAAAAATCTCCATATAATTTACATATATCTTCATCAATTAATCTTTTAGTTCTATAAATTATAAATTCTTGTTCAAATGTAATTGTTAAGTAATCAAGTGCTTCTAATAATTTTTTTGCTTGTTTAATTTTATTCAATTTTTTATACAAAAATAAAGCATATGTATATCTGATTTCAATAGAATTTGGAAATTGGTTTAAACTATTAGAAAATAAATCTTCAATATGTTGATATAAAAATATTTTTCCATTACCTCCTTTTTTAATTACTTTTAAATATTTTTTCAAAGCACAATGTTTATAAATACAACTTTCTTCATATAAACAAATATAACCTTTTAAAGTAATTAGACAATTTCTATCACTATCTTTATTCTCAATTAAATATATTAACTTTTTTATATTGTTTAAAAAATGAAATTCAGAGTAATTTTTTTTAAGTATATTTGTAATATTATTTGCAGTTTTAAGATTTTTTATTAAAATAATAATACAAAAAATAGGTTCTGTTATTAAAAAAATCCCTAAACAACCATCAAACAAATAATTTTTTGTAATTTTACCAATTAATAAAATAAAAGAAGCCCACCATAAACTCAAAGATAGAAATTGATGCATAAATATTAAAAATACATTATTATATCTTGAATACTTAAAATTTAAATACATTAGAATGAAAGAAAAAATATTACATGATATAATTAAAAATATATGTGATTCTTCATTAGCATCAAAATATGTAAAAATTACTGTAAGCAAAATTTTTGTAAAACAAAGATAAACTTCTGGTTTAGAAGTAGTTTTTGAACAAATATTGTGTGAACTTTCAAAATCATATTCATAATAAATAGTTATTGATAAAAAATTTATAGGTATAAATAATAAAATACTAATAACAGAAATAAAACAATTAATATAATAAATTACACTTTTATTATTTAAATCATCTGAATATAAACTCTTACCATTTTTTGAATAATCAAATGCTGATAAAAAAATAAAAAACATTGAAAGTAAAAAAGTAGTTGATGCTAATGGAATAATTATCTTTATTATTTTTATTGGTAAATTGATATTAAAAAACCTTTTTCTTAAATATTGAATTATTAGATATAGATAAAATATGAAAATTAATAAATTAATAAATACACAAAAATAAAATAATGTTAAATACATTATTTTATTCCCCTTAGTTAATGTAATTAATAAAGAGTTACTTAATAAATCACTTATTTTATGGTATGTTTTTTTCTTTTTCCATTCTATATCAAACTAAATTCATTATATATAAATTATTTATTTTTACATAAGAATTAAATGGAAAGTATATTAATTGAATATATTGAATAACTATATTTATACATTCTAATAATAAATTTGATTGTATATCCTTTAATAGATGAAAGAACATATTAAATAAAGCATTTTTTATTTTTTTCTTATATATATAAAATGTACTCTCAGAACTTGATAATTGGATTTTTAAAAAATTTTCTCTTGATTCATGAAGTGACATTCCAATATTTATTTTAATTTTTGTTTTTTTATTTTTATTTAAATGAAAGATTAATTGTGAATATATTATATTTTATTCAAAAATAATTTATTTATATAAATATTTATTTCTTCGATATTATATATTGATAATTTTTAATATCTTTTTAAAACGCAATAATTTTAAAAACTATTTTAAAAAGGATTTGTTTATAATTTTTATATGATTTTTAAGCATTATATATATTTATTCTAAATATATTAAAAAAAATATATCTAAATTTAACTTTTTTAAAATTAATCTTTTTTTAATTTTTCATTTTCATAATAATCATTTGTATATTTATTACTTTGTTCATCATTATTATTTTTTAAAAGTAATGATGCACCATAAGGAATTCCTATAATAGGACATGCAATTAAAACAGCTCCTAATGCAATATTTTTGGCTGCAAAATTATTTTTAAAAAAATCTGAAAATGAATTTTCACTTGACATAATTCTTTTTTTATATATTTAAAAAGTTGTTTTTTTATATACCAATTATTTATATTTTTATTCGTTTTTCAAAATTTTTTTTATTAATTAATTTATAAATTTTTTGCTTAATACAAATAAATTATAAATATTTTAATAAATTATAATTTATGGAAAATAAACAAATACCAACAATAAATATTAATGTAAATTTTGAAAATAAAAATTATCAAATTTTAGTAAATTATCTTATTACAGTTGGACAATTAAAACAAACAATATTAAATTATTTCCAAATAAATACAATGAATTATAATTTATTTTATCAAAATACAAAAATTAATATAAAAGATAACAGACCAATTTCTTTATTTTTTTATAATGATAAAAAACCTCTTTTATTTCTTTTAGATAAGAAAACTTTATTTCCTTTAAAAAAATTAACATCAAAAATTACATTATTTACAAATTTAAAAGAGGATAAAGTACTTAAACAATTAATTAATTTTTTTCATATAAAAAATATTCCATTTAATGCCAAAGTTGAAAATTCAATAAATGGAATTTATAATATTGAATTTAAAAATGAAAAAATAGCAGAAGAATTTAAAATATTTTTCGATAAAAACACAAAAAATAATATAAATTATTTAGGAATTAAAAAAATGAATAAATCATTTTCAACAAAAATTGTAAATAAAAGTGCATATTTTAATAAAAATAATTGTTACTTTCCAAAAATTAATATAAAAGAAAATTCATTAGAAAAAACAGAAAGAAAAATAAGGAAAAAAAATAAAGATAATTATCAAGGAATGTATTTATATCCTTATATGTCACCTGAGGAAAAATATTTAAAAGATGCATATAATGATAAAGTAAATTGGATTTGTAAACAAAATTTTATTGTGAGTGTTGGACATTATAAAATGAAAGATAATTTTATTCAAAATTATGTTATGGCAACTCCATCTGAACCTCCTGTTTGTCATAAATTCAGAGAAGTAAATAAAAATAAATGGATTAATAAAAAAGGTTTTTTCCTTTAATTATTTATATGGTATTTTCTATATAATAATATTATTTGTATTTTTTTATATGAATAATCATAGTTTTATTTATTTTATTTTTTTTTCAATAAATTATAAATAAAAGAAATTTCATTTAAATTCTTTTTTTTACATTAAATCAAATATAATTACAAAAAAAACAATAAATAATATATGAAATAAAAAAAAAAAAAAACTAAAAAAAAAAATTTATAATTTAAAAAAAATGAGTTCAATTGATGAAAAAGAAAATTTATCAGAACCTTTAATAGACCAAAATATAGACACATTTCAATATCATAATCTCCAATTAAAATTTAATGAAATATTCAATCCATTACTCTCTACATCACAAAAATATCAAAAATTCAAAACTTTTTTTCCATCATTATCATATTTAGCAAATAACTTAAATGTTCATTTAAATTCTGGAATAGACACAGCAGATGCAGATGATATATTACTTAGAAAAAAATATTTTACAAAATATGAAGATACGATTAAACCACAAGTACAATCTCTTTTTTATTATATTAAAATTGCTTTTACAGATGAAATTTTAGTAGATTTAATTAATGGTTCAATTGTAGGTGGAATAGTTGCAAGTATTAAAGATGGAATATTAAAAGGTTGGATTGATAGTATTATAATAATGATTTCAGTTTTAATTGTTGCTTTAATTTCAGCTGTTTTTAATTACAGAAAACAAATAAAATTTATTTGGCTTGTTGAAAGATTAAATGAAAAAATAATATTAGTTCTTAGAAATAGACATTTAACAAGTATTAAAATATCAGAAATTTTAACTGGTGATATAATAAAAATTCAACAAGGTGATTCAATTAATTTAAGTGGTATTTTAATAAAAGGACATTTAACTTGTAGAGATATATCAAATAAGAATTTTAATAAAAAAAATAATATAGATATAGATTCAGAAGATGATAATAAAAATTTAATATTTGCAAATAATAATCATATTTTATCAGTTGTAGAAGGAGAAGGTGATATGTTAGTTATTTTACCAGATCAATCATTAATTTCAAATGATGAATCAAATCAAGATAAAAATAGTATTTTATATCAATATATGAAATCAGAAGATTTATCATCAGATGATTCAGAAACAAGTGAATTAAATTGGGAAATTCATTCAGTTGCTGAACAAATAGGAAATATTGGTGTAATTATGGGAGCAATTTTAGCAATAACAATGTTAATAAAGACAATATATAATAATTATATTTTAAAATTTTTTTCTATTTTAGATTTTTTAATGGCTGTAATTGATGCTTGGATTATGAATGAGACTTTAAAAGTTGTTGCTATTCCTGAAGGATTACCAATGTCTTCTTCTGTTTCACTTGCTTTTAGTATTGAAGGTATGATTAATGATAATATTTTACTTAATCATATTAATAAAATACCTTATGTTGCTAAAATGAATTATTTATTAATTAATAAATCTACTGTTACTAATGGTTTACCTCAAGTTAAAGAAGCTTGTATTAGTGGTCAAGTATTAACTGAAAGTAATAATTGTAAAGATGTTATTGAAGATGCTTTATATAATTCAAGTAGTAAAGTTGAAATTGAAAAAGGAGAAAAAATATTATCTAAAAGTGGAAATAATTCACTTTTTGATAATGCTGTTTTTATGATGTTAATTGATAATTGTCCTAAAGAATTTAATGCTTCTTTAATGGATGAAACTGAATATGATAGAGAAAATTTAATTAAATTTAGAAAACCATTTAGTCATGAATATAATTATATTTTAAGTATTGTTGAAAATAAAAATAATAAAAAAAATACTCCTTATAAAGCTTTTATTAAAGGTTATACTGATAATGTTTTACAAATGTGTGATACTTTTATTGATAAAAGTTCTGGTAAGGAAGAAATAAAAAAAATTGATGATAGAATTAAAAATATCATTAAAGATTATGATAATAAATCTTATTCTGTTCTTATTTTTGCTGAAAAAGATGTTAATGATGTTGAAATAAAAGAAGATTTTTATAAAGAATTTACTATAAAAGCAATTTTAGGAATTGGAGAAAGTTTCCAAAGTAATATAAAAAATTCAATTAAAAAATGTGAAAATTGTGGAATTAAATTAAAAATGTTAACAAATGATAAAATATTAACATCATTAAAAGCATGTGAGAAAATAAATTTAATAGAAAAAAATGATGTTTCAACAACATTAAAATTATTATCTTCAAATGAAAAAATAATAGGAGGAAAAATGGATTTTCTGGATATTGCAAAAGCAGCAAATACAATATTTAGAATAGGAATGTATGGAGATCAATTTTTAAATGCAATAGGAGGTTTTTCAAAAATTCAATTAAAAGAAGAATCAAATAATAATAATGATAATGTAGAAAATAATTCAAATCAACAAATTATTTCAACAACAACTTCATCACCAAATTATACAAATGAAAAATACGTAATTGTAAACGAAAAAAAATTTAGAGAACATTTAAAACATATAAAATTATTATCAAATTGTACAAATGAACAAAAAAGAGTATTTATAAGTGGAATAAAGCAATTAAATCCAGTAAAAAATAGTGTAGGTTTCGTATATAATTCTCAATTAGATATTGATGATGATCAATGTTTATCATTAACAGATATAGCATTTAATTCAAATCCAAATTTATCAAATAATAAAGGAGATGTAATACTTTTATCAAATAATTTCACAACAATAATTTCTGCAATATGTCATGCAAGAAATATATATGATTCAATAAGAAAATTTATTCAATTTCAATTAACAGTTTGTGTAGTAACAGTAACATATTGTGTATTAGGTAATTTTTATTATGTGGATGCTCCATTATCAACAGTACAAATGTTATGGATAAATATAATAATGGATGCATTAGGTGCTTTCGCATTAGCAACTGATAAACCAGAAAATGAATATTTATTAAAATATCAACCTTATTCAGGAAAATTATTTAATCAAGTTACTTTTGTTAATATTACTACTCAAAGTATTTATCAATTAACTTTTTTATTAATTTTCCTTTTATATGGACATTATATTTTAGGTGTTCCTACTGATAGATATTTAAGACATCATCAATGGGATAATATTAATGGATATCAAATTTCTTTTTCTTTTCATTTATTAATTAGTATGACTGTTGTTAATATGATTAATTGTAGAAAAGTTCATGTTTCTGAAAAAAATGTTTTTAGAGGAATGTTTAAGAATAAATATTTCTTAAGTGTTATTTTTATTATTGTTTTAGTTCAAGAATTACTTGTTATGTTTGGAGGAAGATTTGGAAGAATGCATCCTATGTCTTTAAATGAAATTTGCTTATGTTGGGGAATTGCTTCTTTAAGTTTAGTTATTTGTTTTTGTTCTAAATTGTTTTTGGATGATGATGAAATTTATGATAAGGAAATTGATCCTGATCTTCCTCATAAGAAAAAAATTAAGTTAGTTCTTAAGAAAAGAGAAGGGAGAAGTTTATTTAAAAGTAGAATTAAAATTGTACATGAAAATGATGATGAGAAAAAATAAGAATTTTATTGTATTTTTTTTTTTCAAATGTTTAATTTGGGAATTTTAAAGAATAATTTAAAAAAAAAAAAATAAATAATTTTTTTTATTTTTTTAATATCTATTTCCTTTTAAAAAAAATTTATGAAATTATTTAAATTTTCAATTTTCTTTATATTAATAATCATAATTATCTCAGATGATGAATATATTAAAGGTAGACTCGAGCCATATAATCATATTAATCTCCTTCCAGTAGATAAAAAAAATATAATTGCATTAAAGTTGATAAGCTTTGAAAAAAATAGTAATATCAATATGATATTAAAAACAACATCTAATTTTGATATTAAGAATATAAAATATGGTTATTATGACAAAGATTATGAAGAAATAGGAGTCCCAGAAGAAACTTTTACTATAAATATAAATCATACAACCATTTTAAATAATAATAATTATTATTATTTTAATATTAATACAGGGGAACATAAACAAGTTAGTTTTATAATAGAAAATGTTTTGGTTAATTCTGTTTTAGCAAATACGAAATTTAATGAAGCTAATTTTAAAATTTATAATTATACTGATAATATAATAATTAATTTGAAAGGAGAACCAGTTTTATTTGCAGTAAATACATCAGAAGATAATTTATATTCTTTACATTTATCTTCAAATGATCTTAAGTTAAAATACTCTGAAATACTATATTATTCATCTTTAAATGATTTATCAAATTTTATTTCTTTTCCTTCTTTAGATTCATTATTATTCAAAATGATTAATTTAAATGGGAAAAAAAATATTTATTCCAATATTGAACAAGAAGGAGTAAAAGTAATTTATTTTGCAATTAATTCAAGTTCAATTGATGAAATTACTATTAAAATAAGCACAAAACCTTTTTTAACATATGAAGTACTTGATAATAAACTTGAATTAAATATTTTATCAAATATAATTTTAATTAGTAATAAAATAGTTCAATCTGATTATCATTATTATTATTTTTTTAAACATCATAAAGGTATAAAAATTAATAAAATTTATTATTCTCTCTCAGAAGAAGAAAAAATTGAAAATTTAACAGAATTTAATATCACAGAATTTAATTGTAGAAATAAAGAAAATAAAAATGAAAATGAATATTATTATTATTGTAACATGGACAAAAAAGATAATATTAAAACATTTAATCTTATTTTATTTACTGAAATTGAAAATGAAAATACAAATATAACTTTTAAAAAAAGAAATTATGATGAAAGTAAATATGATAAAGCTACAATTAATAAGCCAATAAAAATTAGTAATTTAGCATCACATGAACCAAAATTAATTGCATTTGGTGATATAGAAAAAGAAAAAAGTTTATTTCTAAAGTTAACCCATAATACAAATAAAGTAGAACAACAATATTATCTTATTCATAATAATATTGACAATATTTTTGAAATTCCAGAAGATAATATTACTTTAAATGAACTTTTTCAATTAAAATTAGATGATAATGAAATATTATATTTTGATTATATTGTAAATAATATTAATAGTGATTTACTTTCAATAATATCAATTTTCAATTTTAATGGAACACTTGAAATTGAAAGAACAAAAAATAATGAATTTAATGTTACAAATAAAGGTAATATAAAAAAATATGGTGAATCCAAAGGAAAATTTGAAAAGAAAAATTTTTATCTTTTACTTAATATATCTGAGTTTAACAATGTAGAAGGAATTTATATGAAATTTAATATTAGTTCTAAATTAATAAATGATGATGTATATTATGCAATAACTAATGATACAAATGATAATTTTAATATAAGTTATAAGAATTCAAGTTGTAAAACTAAAATTGATAATAATTATAATATTTATTATTGTAATTATAGGAAATCTAATAATAATGATACTTTAATTAAATTTATTTTATTTGGTAATGAAAATGATATTATTTATTATAAAAATACAGAAACAAATGAATTTGAATCTATAAATGATAAAAATTCATTTCCTTGGATATATTTATTAATTATTTTTTTGATAATTGTTTTAGTAATTGTAATATTCTTTTTACTCAAAAAAATGAGAAAAGAAAAATCTTCGGAATTTGAACCTTTTGACTCAAATTTAATTTGATGTAAATTCAAATAAACTTTACAATAATTAAATTAATTACATTATTTATTAAAATATTATCCAATATATCAATATTAAAAAGGGTTAATAAATAATTATATGAAACTAATTAATTACATAAATTTATTATTCCTTTTTTAAATAAAAAATTACTTTTCATTAAAAATATCAAAAAAAAAGAAAAAAAAACTATGAAATAAAAAAAAATATGATAAAATAATTATCAAAATATTCAATTTCAAAATAAAAACTAATAATATAAAATTTAATATAATAAATTTTAATATAAAATTTAATATAATAAATTTTAATATTAATAAAAAAAATTATCAATAAAAATAAATATAATTTATATAATATGAAAAATATACAAAATCGATAAAAAAAGAACCTTTTCTTTACCATTTACGCTATTGTAGGGAAGATATAACAATAAAAACTCCAATAGTCATAAAAATCTTTAATTTACTGTAAAAAAATAATAAAAAATACTAATTATGTAAATATACCTAATTTTTAATTAAAGACCTTTTTTATCAAAAAAATTTTAACACTATTTTTTCTCTAGCCTTTTTTTGTAAAATAGCTCCACGAAAATATCAATCTCAATGATTATATAAGAAAGATAAAATAAATGTTTAATAAATTTAATGCAAAGAGATAATACAAATCAATCTAATGAAATTAATGTAGTCAGTGAAAAAAATGATATTCATACTCATGAAATACCAGATAATCCAGTATATGAAATTGAAACTCCTACTAAAAGGAGACCTTGGTATAGAGATATGAAAAAACTTGCAATAGTTGGAGGTGCAATAGTTCTTTGTATTATTATAATCTCTGTAGCTGTTGCATGCTCAAAGAAAAAGAAGAAAGAACCTGAACCAATTCCTCCAGAAAAAGAGGAAATTACAAGACTTAATATTGCATATAAAGCAAATGAAGTTCTTAAATATTCAGATGAGACAACTCAAACAACAACAGTAATATTTAATACCTTTGGTACAAAAAACCAAGATACAACAATTAAAGGTGAGTACTTATTCAATGTATATGAAGTAGATGAATCTAAAACACCAAAAGAATACAAAGCAATTGCAGTTTTACTTAACTTGAGTAAAAAAAGAGGAAGTAAAGAAGATGATATTGGTGGAGAAGATATTACACAATTAACTTCTGGTAATGATAAATTACCTTTAATTAAATTTACTTTCAATGAAGATGGAATGATTAATGAATTAGAAATACCAAATGAACTTTCAAATACTATTGCTGCTTATGTTCATGAATTTATTGAAAAAATTGTTCCTGAAGTGACATCTAAAAAAAGAAGACTTGTTGATGCTAAAAGAGAAATTAAAGAAGAAGGTGAGTATGTTTCTATGACTATTACTTCTGAAGAAGGAAAATATGGAAAAAATGAAGATTCTAAAGAAAATAAAAAAACTAAAGTTAATGTAAAAGATGGTAAAATTCATGAAGTTGATTTTAGTAAAAATGCTGTGATTAATGCTAATAATCTTCAACAAATTGATTTTAATGATAATTCAAATTTCACTGATGAAACTGAATCTGAAGTTTTATCACAAAGAAGGAATTTAATTGAAGAAATTAAACAAGATTTCTATTCTAAAATGAAAATGACTTCAGAAGAAGTAGATGAAAATTTAACAAATAAAATTCAAGATCTTTTATCAAATGTTAAATTTAAAAAGTATAAACCATTATCTTCAAATGATAAAAGAATTTTAGGTGCTTTTTCAATTAAACAATTAAATGGACTTTCAAATGAAGAACAAACAAGAAAATTACAATCAAATATCAATGATTATTATTATCAACCACTTTTCTTTGATTATCCTCTTTTTAGAACTAACTTATTTGGTGCTAAAATTGGACTTATTGCAAGAATTTCTTTCACTCCACAAAATGGATTATTCACAACTAAACTATTTTTACATCA
>JAEEGL016617728.1_pt1 | contig 16207 bp, 14 predicted proteins | sample 9134231 | NCBI WGS metagenome assembly JAEEGL01 (sample SAMN16246548, study PRJNA631951) | gut metagenome | biome: gut microbiome; feature: rumen; material: fiber-attached | host: Bos | place: Iran: Karaj | collected 2018-10
CACCCGGCGCCTGGGTCGTGGCGTCGAGGCCCATTTCAGCCGCGCCGCCGTCGAAGAAGAAATAGCTCGACACGGCCGCCCAGATGAGGGCGACGATGCCCTCGGTGATCATGGCCCCGTAGAAGATGGGCCGGCCGAGGCATTCGTTCCGCACGCAGCGCGCCATGAGCGGACTCTGCGTGGCGTGGAAGCCCGAGATGGCGCCGCAGGCGATGGTGATGAAGAGACAGGGCAGGATGGGCTGACCCTTGAGCAGGCCTTTTTCGGCGCCCAGGTTGCCCAGACCGTCCCAGAACTCGGGCAGCGAGGGCCACTTGATAAAGAGGCAGACGCAGAGCGCCAGCGCCATGAAGAGCAGGGCGAAAGCAAAGAGCGGATAGATGCGCCCGATGAGTTTGTCGATGGGCAGGAGCGTGGCGATGAGGTAATAGACGAAGATGACGCCCACCCAGAGCATGATGGCACGCGAAGTGCCGTCGCCCGCGATGTCACCCAGGATCAGGGCCGGGCTGAACACGAACACGGTTCCCACCAGCAGGAGCAGCACGATCGAGAAGACCAGCAGCACGGCGCTGGTGCCCTTGCCCAGATAGCGCTGCACCAGGGCGGGCAGGCCTGCGCCCTCGTTGCGGATGGAGAGCATTCCGGTGAAGTAATCGTGCACCGCACCCGCGAAGATGCAGCCCAGCACGATCCAGAGGTAGCTGGACGGTCCGAACTTGGCGCCCATGATGGCGCCGAAGATGGGCCCCGTGCCCGCAATGTTGAGGAACTGGATCATATATACCTTCCAGCTGGGCATGGGCACGAAATCCACGCCGTCCGCCTTGGCGACGGCGGGCGTGGTGCGCGACGGATCGGGTCCGAACACCCGTTCCACGAACTTTCCGTACAGCAGGTAGCCCAAAACCAGGGCCAGCATACTCAGAATGAATGACAGCATAATCCGATACTATTTACGTTCAAAGAAACTGAAGTGTACGCGGCCGTAGTTGCGTTCCTTCAGGAAAAAAGGATGTTCCGTAAAGCTGTGCTCCCCGCCGTGCTCGAGGATGAACCAGGCGCCGGGATGCAGGATATCGCAGGCGAAGACCTTGTCGGGAAGACCGTCCAGCCCCTCCAGGGCATAGGGCGGGTCTGCGAACACCAGGTCGAACTTCTCGTGGCAGAGGGGCAGGAAATCGAAGACGTTGGCACGCACCATCGTGACCGCGTCCAGCCCCAGGCGCTGCGCCTCGCGCTTGATGAAACTGGCGTTCTCGCGCGCCATCTCCACACAGTACACGCGGGCCGCCCCCCTCGAGGCGAATTCAAAGGAAACCGCGCCCGTACCTCCGAAAAGGTCGAGCACCTGAAGGCCTTCGAATTCGTAACTGTTGTCGAGGATGTTGAACAGGCCCTCGCGGGCGAAGTCGGTGGTGGGCCGGGCGGCATATCCGGCCGGCGGGTTGACGCTGCGTCCCTTGAGTCTGCCGCCGATGATCCGCATAGGCCCCTCCTATAACTGTTCCACCGATTTGAAATAGCGGTAGAGCGACAACTCCTCCTCGGGCCCGATGGGCCGGCGCCAGCAGACGGTCGACACCTCGGGATTGAGTTGGAGCGATTTCATGGCAAGGAAGAGGTAGTACTGGGCCGTAGTGAAGTCGGGCGCCTCGTACACGTTGCAGAGCAGCAGGCTTCCGCCCTGCGCGATGGCCAGGTACAGCCATCCCTCCGTCCAGGAAGCGAGGATCTTGTTGTATTCGGGCAGGGAGGGCAGGTCGCGCAGAATAAAGAACATCTCGGGCGGAACCCCTGAAGGTTCACCCGAGACGTTTTCTTCTGCGTAGATGAGGACGGCGTCGTACTGCGGCACCTCCATGTGCCGGACGGTCTCGCCCTCCCGGAGCGTCACTACCTCACTGATCAATTCTTCGGCCCGACCGGGCGAGAAGAAATGCGCCGGCACCAGCGTGCACTTCGCAGTGAGGAGCGATGCATCCACAAGGCACTACTCCCAGTTGCCGGCGTTGTTGTTCGGCGCGGAGATACTGCCCACCTGGAGCCCTTCGTAACGGTTCTGGTCCATCTTCTCGTGGTCCAGGTTGATGCGGAGCTGGTTGTCGAGCCCCTTGAGCAGGCTCCTGTAGGGCATCTTGGCCTCGAACAGGGGCACCTGCACACCCGAGACCATCTTGGTCACCGCCTCCATGAGCACTTCGTCGCCGCCGGAGAAGGGGATGTACTTGAGCGAGTCGACCACGAAGTCGGTACGGCTGCGGAAGAGGGTGTCACGCACCGGAATCTTGCTCTCCACGGAGAAGACCAGGAGTTTGTCGCCGGCCTGATAGAGTTTGTAGAGGTCGGCGCCCGTGAGCTTGCGGTTGCCGCGCTTCACCTTCTCGGTGTGGGCCACGGCCACGGAGTCATCCATGGAGCCCACCTGCATGACCACGGCCATCTGCCCGTTCTCATAGAACTGCTTGAGCGAGTCAACGGTGGAGGTGAAACGGCCGTTCACGCTCTTGAAAGCCACCTGCAGCGTACGGATGTCCTTGAGGCGCTGAATGGCCACGGACTCGCGGTAGGCGCGCTGCTTGTTGAAATTCACCGGTTTCATGATGCTCTTCACAATCAGGTTCACCAGGAACACGATGGCGACGAGGAGCAGAATCTCGACGATGATCTTGACGGATTTCTTCATATCTGTTTTGTTGTTTGTTTCTAAACTTGGCAAATTTATACATTTCCTTCGGCAAATGCAATAATTCTTCTTAAATTTGCTAGCCTGAAAGAAGCTATATGCGCTGCATCACGCCCGCTAAGACTCTGGAACTCGAGCGTCTGCTCGACTCCGCCGGAACCGTTTCGGTGGTGGTACACACCCATCCCGACGGCGATGCGGCGGGCAGCGGACTGGCCCTCTGCAGCTTCCTTTCCCACTTCCGCGCGCTTGACTGCCGCCTCATCCTGCCCGACGCCACCCCTTCCTCGCTCGACTTCCTCACCGCAGGAGCTCCCGTCCTGGATGCCTCCGTCCGCCCCGATGAAGCCCGTCGGCGCATCGAAGCGAGCGACCTGCTTTTCCTGCTCGACCTGAGCCGGCTCGACCGCAGCGGCGCGCTGGAAGAGAGCCTGCGCCGCTCCCCCGCCCCCAAGGTGCTGATAGACCATCATCCGGGCCCCGAGGAAGGCATCTTTTCGCTCGCTTTTTCCGAAACGGAGTGTTCTTCCACCTGCGAAGTCCTCTTCTACCTGCTGCTCTCCCTGAAAGACTGCAACGGAGACGCCGGCAAGCTGCCCCAAGCCTGCCGCGAGGCGCTGCTCACCGGACTCACCACCGATACCAACAACTTCGCCAACTCGGTCTTTCCCGACACGCTGCGCATGGTTTCCGCGCTGCTGGAAGCGGGGACCGACCGCGACGCCATCCTGGAACAACTCTACCGGAAAGACCGGGAAGAACGCGTCCGCGCCTTCGCCTGGCTCATTTCCGAACGCCTGTTCATTACCCCGGAAGGGGCGGCCTGCATCATCGTGGACGCCGCCACGCGCGACAGGCTCGACCTGCGCGACGGCGAGACGGAAGGCCTGGTGAACATCCCGCTTCAGATCGACCGGGTGAAACTGAGCCTGCTGCTGCGGGAAGAAGAAGGACAGTTCCGCGTTTCGGCCCGTTCCAAACGGGGCTGGTCGGCCCGGAAACTCGCCCAGGACTCCTTCAATGGGGGCGGGCACGAGATGGCGGCGGGCGGAAAACTCCGCTGGCCGGAAGACATCGCCTCCCCCGCGGAGGCGGAAAGCTATGTGCGCCGCGTTACGGCAAGGTTCTTGCACGAAGCGGACGCCGGACAACCTTAGAATATGAACAAACGCCTCATACCCCTCATGCTCGGATGCGCCCTCCTCCTGCCGGCCTGTTCAAAAACGACGTCGGAAGAGGCCAACGCATCGGCCTATCTTTATTTTGAAAGCTGGGTGACCGCCCATTATCCCAACGCCGCACGCACGGAACTGGGCTCCTGCATCCTTTCGGAGACCCCGGGTTCCGGCACCGCGCTGGGTGACGGAAACGACATCCCCTGCGTGCTGGTAGACTACACCATCCGCGACCTCGACCGCAACGTGGAGCGCACCACCGACGAATCGCTCGCCCGGCAGGTGGGCGGATACGACCGGCGTTACCACTATGCGCCCCAGGTCTGGCACCGCGGCCAGAACTTCCTCTTCGCCGGGCTCGACGACGTCCTTTCCCGCATGAAGGTGGGCGGATCGGTAACGGTGGCCATCCCAGGCTGGCTCTTCACCTATGCCCGCTATGACGGCGCGAAGGCCTACCGCGAGAACGCCACCGGCTCGGACGCTATCTATGAGATTCATGTACACGAGGCCATTCCGAACATCGAGCAATGGGAACAGGACACGCTGCGCCGCTATTTCAAGCGCGTGCAGCCCGATGTTGACCCCGACGGGGCCATGACCGAAACGGGCTGGTATTACGTGCAGAAGGGCGCGCCCACCTCGGAGACCGCCTTTTCGAGCAACCAGAAAATCTACCTCAACTACACCGCCCGCAGGCCCGACGGCCAGGTGTTCGACACCACCGAAGCCGATACCGCCTATGTGCATGGCATCTACGACCCTTCCAAAAAGTACGAGCCCGTCTTCTTCCACTGGAACTCCGACCCGGAGGAAGTCACCATGGGCAGCGATGAATCCAGCGTCATCGAAGGCTTCGCGAAGGCCATCTCTTCCATGCACCGCGGCGAAAAGGGACGCTGCTTTTTCTGGTCGACGCTCGGCTACAACGTGTCCGGAACGGGATACACCTCCGGCATAGGCTACCTGGTCCCGCCCTACAGCCCCCTGCAGTTCGACATTGAGATAACCACCACGGAATAATGGCGGAGCGAGGAGGCGCGGCACCCACCGAACTCGGCACCCGGAGCATCGCAGCCCTGCTGCGCTCCTATGCCGTGCCCGGTATCGTGGCCATGACCGCCAGTTCGCTCTACAACATGGTGGACAGCATCTTCATCGGGCACATTCCCGGCGTGGGTGCGCTGGCCATCTCGGGTCTCGCCGTCACCTTCCCCATCATGAACCTGGGCGCGGCCGTTGGCACGCTCGTAGGCGTAGGTGCCTCCACCATGGTCTCGGTCCTGCTGGGCCAACGCAACTACGAAGGAGCCCGCAAGGTCCTGTCAAACGTTGTCACCCTCAACACCGTACTGGGTTTTCTGTTCTGTGCGGGCATACTCGTCTTCCTCGACCCCATACTCCGCTTTTTCGGCGCCAGCGCCGACACCCTCCCCTTCGCCCGCGACTACATGATGGTGATCATGGCGGGCAACATCATCACCCACCTCTATTTCGGCCTCAACAGTCTCATCCGCGCCTCGGGCCATCCGCGCACGGCTATGGGGCTCACCCTTTTCACGGTCACAAGCAACGCCCTGCTCGACCCGCTCTTCATCTACGTATTCGGACTCGGCATCAAGGGCGCCGCCCTGGCCACCGTCCTCTGCCAGACCCTCGCCCTCATCTACACCTTCCGCTTCTTCCTCGACAAATCGCGGCTCCTGCATTTTCCAAAACGGGTGTTCGACTTTGACGGACGCATTGCCCGCACTTCCCTCTCCATCGGGATGGGCCCCTTCCTCATGAACTGCGCCTCCTGCGTGGTGGCCCTTTTCATCAACCAGCAGCTGCTCCGGTACGGGGGAGACCTGGCCATCGGAGCCTACGGCATCATGAACCGCATCTGTTTCTTCTTCATCATGATCGTAATGGGGTTCAACCAGGGCATGCAACCCATTGCGGGTTACAACTACGGTGCCCGTAAATACAGCCGCGTGCGCAAGGTCTATCTGCTCACGGCCCTCTGCGCCACCGTGGTCACGACCCTGGGCTTCGTGGTCGCGGAAGCCTTTCCGGGCGCCGCCGTGCGGCTCTTCACCGACGACCCGGTCCTGCACGGCCTGGCGGTCCATGCCCTGCGCTGCAGTTGCCTCGTCCTGCCGCTGGTGGGCATGCAGATGGTCTCCACCAACTTCTTCCAGTGCCTCGGCATGGTGCGGAAGAGCATCTTCCTGTCGCTGTCGCGTCAGCTGCTTTTCCTGGTTCCGTTGCTCTACACCCTTCCCGGACTGATGGGCGTGGAGGGGGTCTGGTACAGCCTGCCCATCTCAGATGTCGTGTCCTTCACGGTCACGCTCCTGATGGTCCTTTCCCTTTTCCGCAAATTCAGCCGGCTCGACGACGGACAGGAACCCGCCGGGCTGGGCAGTTCCCTGCAATGATACGGCCATGAACCACACCCTCATCAACATCGGACGACAGTTCGGAAGTGGCGGCAAGAGCATCGCCACAGCCGTGGGAAAAGCCCTCGGCATAGCGGTCTACGACCACGAACTCATCGTGCAGGCCGCGGTAAGGAGCGGATTCAGCCGCGAGCTCTTCGAACGCGGCGACGAGCACAGCGGACTCTTCGGACTGGCCGGCTTCTTCTCCTCGGGGCGATTCGGCCTGAGCCGCAATTACCTGGGCAGCGACCACGTCTTCGAAATCCAGAGCCAGGTCATCCGCGAGTTGGCCGAAAAGGAAGCGGCCGTCTTCGTAGGACGGGCCTCCGACTACATCCTGCGCGACTTCGACTGCCTCGACGTCTTCATCTGCGCCCCGCTCGAAGACCGCATCCGCCGCGTTTGTGAACGAACGGGACTCGACCCCGACAAGGCGGAAGAAAAGATCCTGCACACAGACCGCTCCCGGGCCGACTTCTACAACAGTTTCACTCTGGGTGACTGGGGCGTCGCTTCCAATTACGACCTCTGCATCGACTCCTCGCTGCTGGGCATCGAAGGCTCGGCGCAGACCATCATCGAATTCGGCCGCAGGGCCGGTCTCATCCAATGAAACACCTTGCCGCAGGCCTGCTTTCGCTCTTGCTGATCCTCGCCTGCGGACAGCGGAAGGGGCCCGATACGCCCCAGCTCAACCGTCTCCTCACCAACGAGATGTCGGAAGTGCCGGAACTGCAGAAGATGGACCGCGAACTGGAGCGCTTCATGCAGCGCTGGAACATCCGCGGCCTGTCGCTCTGCGTCATGCGCAACGACTCCCTGCTCTACGCCAAGGGCTACGGCTGGGCCGACAAGGAAAAGGAACTGCGCATGGAACCGGGCAACATCCTGCGCGTGGCGTCGGTTTCCAAACTCATCACCGCCGCGGGCATCATGAAACTCTGCGAACAGGGGCGGCTCCACCTGGACGACCCGGTTTTCGGCTCCGACGGGATCCTGCGCGACAGCGTTTTCACCGCCGCCATCCGCGACAAAAACTACTATAAGATCACGGTGGAGCAGCTGCTCCGCCACGAGGCGGGCTTCTCGGTACGGGGCGGCGACCCCCTCTTCAACACCCCCGCCATCATCCAGGCCTACGGGCTCGACGGACCGCCCGACGCCCGCACGCTGGTGCGCCTGATGCTGCGTCGGCGCCTGCGTTTCCAGCCGGGTTCCGGCCACGAGTATTCCAATTTCAGCTATCTGTTGCTCTCGCTCATCATCGAGCAGGTCACGGGCGAGACCTATGAGCAATGGATGCAGGAGAACGTGCTGCGCCCCGCCGGCTGCCACGACTTCCATCTGGCAGGCAACTACTACAAGGACCGGCACAAGGGCGAGGTGCGCTACTACATGCAGGACAACGACGAACCCGTGCCGGAATACAACGGAAGCGGTCGTGAGGTCATCCGCTGCTACGGCGGCAACGACATCCGCGGCCTGCAGGGCGCCGGCGCCTGGGTGGCCTCGACCCCCGAACTGGCCCTGTTCATCGCGTCCATCGACGGCCGGGACGGGATTCCCGACATCCTCTCGCGCCGGAGCGTGCAGGCCATGACCGAGCACAAGGACGAAAACCGCTTCGGACTGGGCTGGAACGAGACCGACCCCGCCAAGGGGCTCATCCGCACCGGTTCGCTCTCGGGTACGGGCGCGCTTATCCATTATTACGCCGACGGGACCTGCTGGATTCTGGTGACCAACACGGGCACCTGGAAAGGACCCCGTTTCGCCCGCTACACGAAAGAACTCTGCCGCCGGCTGAAGACCAGCTACGGCGGCAGTTTCCCGAAACGTAATCTATTCTTCCCGGAAAGGGAGACGGAACGCTAGGCGTCCATAGCCTGGCAGGCCGTGATGGCGACCATCTTGTAGATGTCGTCCACGCTGCAGCCGCGGCTCAGGTCGTTGACCGGGCGCGCGATGCCCTGCAGGATGGGGCCGATGGCGTCGGCTCCGCCCAGGCGCTGCACCAGCTTGTAGGCGATGTTGCCCACCTCGAGTGAAGGAACCACCAGCACGTTGGCCTTGCCGGCGATGGGAGAACCCGGGGCCTTCTTGCTGCCCACCGACGGCACCAGAGCGGCGTCGGCCTGCAGTTCGCCGTCGAGTTTGAGCTCCGGATCGAGTTCGTGCGCGAGGCGCGTGGCTTCCACCACCTTGTCTACCACCTCGTGTTTGGCCGAACCCTTCGTGGAGAAGGAAAGCATCGCCACCCGCGGGTCGGCGAATCCGGCCACGCTGCGGGCCGTACGGGCCGTGCAGACGGCAATCTGGGCCAGCTGTCCGGCATCGGGGACGGGCGTCACGGCCACGTCGCCCAGCACCAGCACGCCCTCCTCGCCATATTCGGGCGCCTTGGTCACCATAAGCATGGCACCGCTCACGCAAGTGATGCCCGGGGCACATTTGATGATCTGCAGGGCCGGACGCAGGGTCTCCCCGGTGGTGGAGAGGGCGCCGCTGATCTGACCGTCGGCATCGCCGCTCTTGATGATGAGGCAGCCGAAATAGAGCGGATTGAGCACGAGTTTGTGCGCCTCCTCGGGGGTCATTCCCTTGTTCTTGCGCAGTTCATAAAGCAGATTCGCATACTCCTCGGTCTTGGGGGAGGTGGCGGGGTCGATGATGACGGCCTTGCCGATGTGCTTCAGCCCCAGGGACGCCGCCTTGGCGGCAATCTCATCCGGATTGCCGATGAGGATGATCTCGGCGAGCCCGTCCGCAAGGGCGCGGTCGGCGGCGGTAATGGTCCGGTCTTCGAGCGACTCGGGCAGAACGATGCGCATCGGACGGCTCTGGGCGCGTGCGATGATGCTCTCAATCAGATTCATATTGCAGTGGTTAATAGGTTATTCTTCGATGGCCGAAACAATGTGCATGGTGTCGCGGGCGATTACCAGTTCCTCGTCGGTGGGGATGAGGGCCACGGTCACCTTGGAGTCGGGCGCCGAGATGATGGCTTCCTCGCCCGAGGCCATGTTTGCTTCGTAGTCGAGCTTCACGCCCAGGTAGGAAAGGTTCTCGCACACGCGCCGACGCAGGCGGCTGTTGTGCTCACCGATACCGGCGGTGAAGATGATGAGGTCGACCCCGTCGAGGGCGGCCACGTAGGAGCCGATGAGCTTGATGATGTCGTAGCTGAGCTTCTTGAACACGAGCTTGGCGCGCGCGTCGCCCGCAGCGGCCAGACGGTCGAGGTCACGGGCGTCGGAACTCACGCCCGAGAGGCCCAGGAAGCCGCTTTTCTTGTTCATGACAGTGGTCATCTCGTCGGGCGTCAGGTTCTCCTTCTTCATGATGTAGGGAATCACGTTGCAGTCTACGTTGCCGCAACGGGTACCCATGATCATGCCCTCCAGCGGGGTGAAACCCATGGAGGTGTCGATGCACTTGCCGTTCAGGATGGCCGTCACGGAGCTGCCGTTACCGATGTGGCAGGTGATGATCTTGGAATGCTCCAGGTCGATGCCGGCCACCTGGGCGCCGCGGCGCGACACGTACTGATGGCTCGTTCCGTGGGCGCCGTACCGGCGGACGCGATACTTGGTGTAGTACTCATAGGGAAGGGCGTACATGTAGGCGTACTCCGGCATGGTCTGGTGGAACGCGGTATCGAAGGTGACCACCTGCGGCACGTCGGGCAGCACCTCGCTGATGGCATGGATGCCCAGGAGGTGGGCCGGATTGTGCAGCGGGGCGAAGTCGCAGCAGATCTCAATCTTGCGCAGCACGTCGTCGTCGACAAGGGCGCTCCCCGAGAAGAAGTCGGCGCCCTGCACGATGCGGTGCCCCACCGCTTCGATGTCCTGGAACGACTTGAGCACGCCGTGGACGGGGTCCACCAGGGCGTCCAGCACCAGTTTCATGCCCACCTTGTGGTCGGGAATGGGGAGTTCGCGCTCCACCGTCTCCTTACCCGTGGGCTTGTGGGTGATGCAGCCTTCGGGAAGGGAGATTTTCTCTACCAGACCCTTGGCCAGGATATCGTAAACATCATCGTTCTTCATGTCAAGCAACTGATACTTGATGGAAGAACTGCCGCAGTTGATAACAAGTACAATCATGGTGTGAAAAATATGCGCAAATTTAAGAAATTATTGCCTATTTTCGCAACAAAGAAGAAGAGAAATGGACGAGGCGGGAGACTTGATGCGGATCTCTTTCGCACTGACCGGCGGCGTGGCCGCGGGCGCGGTGCTCCGGGGCGTGCTGCCGGGCTGCGGTGCCTGTCTGTATCTGCCTGGCTTGCTGGCACTTGCCACTATTGGTTTCCTCCTTTTTTATCTGGGCCGCTGCGGCTCTTCTCTCCCCCGCGCCCGGGCCCGGGCGCTGCTCGCCGCCCTCTTCTTTTTCCTGGGACTGTTCTGTTCCTGCACCGCTTTTGCGGGCAGCTTTAACGGACCGGTTTTTCCGGAAGGCCCGCTCGACAGGCTCTGCGCCGTTATTGCCCGCATTCCCTTCCCGCACCGACGCACGGGCGCCCTGCTCCGGGCCCTTCTGAGCGGACGGCGCGACCTGCTCGACCCGGCCACCGTTTCGGCCTTCCGCCGGAGCGGCGCGGCGCACATCCTCGCCCTGTCGGGTCTGCACCTGGGCATTCTCTGCCTGGGACTCCGGGCCCTGCTTTCCGTCCTGGGCCGCAGCCCCGTGGCGCTATACCTGCGCAGTATCCTCACCATAGGGACCGCGCTTTTCTACGCCCTCATGACCGGAGCGTCGCCCTCCATCGTTCGCGCCACGCTCTTCATCTCGCTGGGCGAAGTCCTGCGGCTTTTTCCCGGACGCAGACGCAGCAACCTGCGCATCTACTGCAGCGCGCTCATGCTTCAACTCTGTTTTTCTCCGGGGGTGATCGCTTCCCTGGGTTTCCAGCTTTCCTACCTGGCTATGCTGGGCATCTTTTCCCTGTTTCCCGTGCTGGAGGGGTGGTTTCCAAGGGGCGGCGGGCCCATGCGGCGCCTGTGGTCGGCCGCGGCCCTCGCCATTTCCTGCCAGGCTTTCACCGCACCGCTCGTCTGGCTGCGCTTCCACACTTTCCCCCGCTATTTCCTCATTACCAACCTCCTGGCCCTGCCCCTCACCGAAGCCCTGATGTTCAGCGGCATCGCCACGCTGCTGCTGTCCTGCATTCCGGGCGGTGTCTGCCCCGGCTGGCTTGTCAGCCTCACCGACGGTCTTTGCGAAGCCCTTTGCCGCAGCCTTGAAATCATAGCTTCAATGTAGGAATACTAGCAAACAATGCCTATATTTGTGCTTCGGAAGGCAATGGAACGGGAATTCGACGTAATTATTGTGGGAGGCGGCGTCACGGGGGCGGCCGCTGCCCGCGACTGCGCCCTGCGCGGTCTGCGGACGCTCCTGCTGGAGCGCGGCGACATCTGCGATGGCGCCAGCGGCCGCAACCACGGCCTGCTCCACAGCGGCGCCCGCTACGCGGTAACCGACCCCGAGGGCGCCCGCGAATGCATCCGCGAAAACCAGATCCTGCGCCGCGTAGCCTCCAGTTGCGTGGAACCCTGCGACGGCCTGTTCATCACCCTGCCGGAAGACAGCCTCGAGTATCAGGACCGTTTCGTACAGGCCTGCCGGGCCGCCGGCATCGCGGCAGAACCCATCTCCCCTGAGGAGGCCCTCCGGCTGGAGCCCGCTGTGAACCCCGCCCTCATCGGAGCGGTGAAGGTCCCCGACGCCTCGGTCGACCCCTTCCGCCTTACCGACGCCAACATCATCGACGCCGTGCGCCACGGGGCCACCATCCTCAAGTTCCACACCGTTACCGAATTCATTAAGGAAAAAGGACGCATCGCGGGCGTGCGCGCCCTCCCGCACGGGGAAAGCGGCCCGCTGGAATTCCGCGCCCGCGAGGTGGTGCTCGCTGCCGGAATCTGGACCGCGGAACTCGCCCGCTCGGCCGGCGTGCGCATTGAGATGCTGCCCAGCAAGGGCGCGCTCATCATCTTCGGGCACCGCGTGGCCGGAATGGTCATCAACCGCTGCCGCAAACCCGCCAACGCCGATATCCTGGTGCCGGGCGACGTGGTGAGCGTGCTGGGCACCACCTCCGACAAGGTGCCGCTCGACACCATCGACGATATGCACGCCACGCCCGAAGAAGTGGACCTCCTGCTCCGGGAAGGCGTCCAGCTCGTTCCCGCCCTCGCGAGTACCCGCGTCATCCGCGCCTATGCCGGCGTGCGACCCCTCGTGATGGCCGGCGGAGAAGGCGACGGCCGCAACGTGAGCCGCGGCATCGTGGTACTCGACCACGAACTGCGCGACGGCGTGCCGGGCCTCATCACCATTACGGGCGGGAAACTCACCACGAGCCGCCTGATGGCCGAGCTGGTCACCGACAAAGTCTGCGAGAAACTGGGCGTGAAGGCCCCCTGCCGCACCGCCCTGGATCCCCTGCCTGGCAGCGAAAAACGCCATCCGAAGGCCGAGGAGCCTTATTTTAAGCGCGCGGCCATTGGCCGTCACGGTTCCGAAGCCGACCGTATGGACTTCGAACGCGGGCGGGAGATTATCTGTGAATGCGAGCAGGTTACACGCGCCGAAATCGCCTGGGCCGTCAAAACCCTGGGCGTGCGCAACATCTCCGACCTGCGGCGCCACACCCGCATCGGGATGGGAACCTGCCAGGGCTCGTTCTGCATCCGCAAGGTGGCCCGGGTGCTCGCCGAGGAACTGGGCCGGCCCGAATTGGAGCGGGATTTCATCGCAGACTATCTCCAGGAACGTTGGAAAGGAATGACGCCGGTCCTCTGGGGCGACACGCTCCGCGAGGCCGAGTATATGCATACAATGCACAGGGATGAAGTTTGACGCGCTCATCATCGGAGGCGGCCGCAGCGGCTGCGCGGCGGCGAGGGTCCTCCTCGCCCGGGGCCTGCGTGTCTGCGTGGTGGCCGACGGCCTTCCCCTGGGCGCCGACGAGACCGATCCCTACGCCCCTTTGAACGCACTCGCCCGGGAAGGCGCCACCGTCCTGCGGGGCGACCGGGCCCTGCGCGGAATCTGGGAAGAGGGTCGCCTGCGCGCCGTTCAGACGGTAAAACTCGAGGATGAGCCCATCGAGGCCTCGGTCTTCGTGCTCGCCACGGGCAAGTTCTTCAGCCGGGGGCTCCAGTCCGACATGGAACGCGTCTATGAACCCGTATTCGGCGCTGACGTATCGTTCCTTTCTGGCCGCAGCAACTGGTACGCGGCCGATTTCTTCGCTCCCCAGCCCTTCCTCGACTTCGGCGTGCAGACCGATCCGGAGGGACACGTACTCTTCGGCGGCGTCCCCTGCCCCAACCTCTACGCCGTGGGCGGTATCCTCGCCAAGGGGGCCGCAGCCGCCGATCCGGCACGGATAAGCCTTTCAACCCAGGATTAGCATGCAGGAATTCAACATCAGCGAAGGGAATCTGGAACAGTGCCTGAAGTGCAACCTCTGCACCCTGGTCTGCCCCATGATGCAGGTGAACAAGCATTATCCGGGCCCCAAGAAAGCCGGCCCCGACGGAGAGCGTTACCGTCTCAAGGATCCCGACTACTACGACTACGCCCTCAAATACTGCCTCAACTGCAAGCGCTGCGAGGTTTCCTGCCCGTCCGGCGTGAAGGTGGGCGACATCATCCAGGCGGCCCGCCTTAAGTATGCGGGACACAACCTGCGCGACTTCGTACTGGCCTCCACCGACCTGGTGGGCAGCTTCTCCGCACCCGTGGCTCCCATCGTGAACGCCACGCTGAAGGCCCGGCCCGTGAAGGCGGCGCTGCATGCGGTGATGGGGGTGGACAAGCACCGCAACTTCCCATCCTACAGCGCCAAAAGCTTCACCCGCTGGTTCCGCAAGGCATCCGCCCCCGGGGGCGAGGCCGACCAGAGCGGCTTCGAGCGTTTCGTCCGCTTTTACCACGGCTGCTACGTGCAGTACAACTATCCGCAGCTGGGCAAGGACCTCGTGAAGGTGGTGAATGCGGCCGGCTGGGGCGTGCACCTGCTCGAGGGAGAACGCTGCTGTGGCGTGGCCCTCATCAGCAACAGTTTTGGCCGGCAGGCCACCCGTCAGGCCCGCGCCAACATCGCGGCCCTGCAGCAGGCCGTGACGGCGGGAGAAGACATCGTGACGGTTTCTTCCACCTGCACCTTCACCCTGCGCGACGAATACCCGAATGTGCTGCACCTCGACAACGCCGCTATGCGGCCGCACCTGACCCTCGTCAGCCGCTGGCTCTGCCGTCAGGGGCCCCTCCCCTTCCGCAAAGACCTGCGTCTGCGCATCGCCTACCACACGGCCTGCCACATGCAGAAACTGGGCTGGCGCTCCTATACCCTACAGCTTTTGCGGCAGATTCCAGGGGTGGAAGTGATTGAACTGGAGCCCCGCTGCTGCGGTATTGCCGGCACCTTCGGTTTCAAGAAGGAGAACTACGAATGGTCACAAGCCATCGGGCAGGGCCTCTTCGACGCCATACGCGAAATCGCACCCGATTACGTGGTAACCGAGTGCGAAACCTGCAAATGGCAAATCGAGATGTCGACCGGAGTGCCCGTTCTCAATCCCGTCTCCTTGCTCGCAATGTCAATAGTTTAGCTTGATCTTGATCAGGTCCTCTATCTCTTTCCCGTCGTGGTCGAAGCGGGCGAGGGTATAGACGTTCCCGTCAGCGCCGATGGCGATGGAATTGACATAGGTGGGGAACGTACCGTCGTCGTAGAACACGGGCCCCAGGTCGACATAACGCTTTTCAGGAATGTTGTAGGTGACCAGGTGGAGATACTCCAGGCCCTTGGCGGCGCCCATGTTGATCTTGTCGAGGCCCGCGACCCTTTTCCCGTCTTTGTAGACAGGGGCTCCGGTCAGATAATAGATGGTGCCGTTGTCGGAGATCCGATAACCCAGGTAACCGTAACTGAACTGGTCGCCCATTCCACTCTTTCTGGACGGTTCCGAAGTAATCCGTTCCACAATCTCCACCTTCTTCTCCCTGGGGTCGAAAGTGAACAGATAGCCTGAGTTCCCGGGGACGCCATACGCCTTGTTCTCGGGCGCGTACCAATAAATCTTGCGCCAGTTGTAACCCATACTTCCGGCATCTGCGGGGTCGTACTTGCCAAAATAGTCGAGCCTCAGGTCTACGCCTTCCACGAGTTTGGGGGCCTCGTACGAGGGGTTGTAGGTCCAGATGTCACCCTCGGCCGTGGACCAGTAGACATTGCCGTCGCGCGGATCGACGAACATAGAGCGGCAGATGACCCTGAATTCCGGCGTACCAAGTTTCGTTTCGCCAGCCTTCGTCACGGGCCCCACCACGCGCAAAGCCTTGGCATTCATGTCATAATCTATGAGAATACCCTTGGGCCAGGTGAGGCCGAACAGGTGCTTACGCTCCGTATCCATGGCCATGGTGATGATCCCGTCCCCCTCGGGGGCCAGGGCAAGGTCTTCAATCTTTCCGCTCGCCATGTCATAGCTCAGGAAGTGGCCGCCCGGATAGAGTTTCCAGCCATCGGGCGCCACGACAGGCATCTGCTCGGCACCGTCGATCATCTGGTAATATCCGGCGTGCGTGGAAAAATAGAGTTTCCCTTCACATTCCACGAACTCCACGTGGCTCTTGCCCTGGGCGATGTATTTCTGCTGCTTCTCGCCAAGGGCCTCGGACAGGTCGGCCAGGAACTCCGTCTTTCCCGTTGTGGGATTGTAACGGTAGAACTGCCCGCCCACGTCGTAGCGCTGGGAAGACAAGACATAATAAACATTGCCGTCGCTTGCCACGGAAATGGCATTGTAGGTATCGTGGGCGTCGGGGAAACCCGAATAGATGCGCTCGGCGAGCATTTTCCCCGCTTTCGGTGTCCGCGCCTTTCCCGGCTGCTTTGC
>JAEEGL013697632.1_pt1 | contig 16206 bp, 13 predicted proteins | sample 9134231 | NCBI WGS metagenome assembly JAEEGL01 (sample SAMN16246548, study PRJNA631951) | gut metagenome | biome: gut microbiome; feature: rumen; material: fiber-attached | host: Bos | place: Iran: Karaj | collected 2018-10
CAATGGCCTGCCCGACTGGGTCAACGAGGAAGAGTTCTCGTTCAACTCGGCTATGACCTTCTCTGCTGACTCGAAGCAGATAGTTTGGACACGCTACGATGAGAGCGAGGTGAAGAGTTTCTCCCTCCAGATGTTCGGACCCACCCCCAACCCCTCCCGAGGGGAGGGGGGGAAAGATAGTTCTTCTGGTGGAAACTCCAATAGCAAAACTAACCAAGCTCTCCTCCCCTCGGGAGGGGTAGGGGGTGGGTTCTATTTCTACACCTACAAATATCCGAAGGCTGGCGAGCAGAACTCAAAGGTGAAGGTAATGAGCTACGACATCAAGAGTCACCAGACACGTACTATGCAATTGCCACTCGATGCCGATGGCTACGTGGCTCGTATCAAGCCCACCAACGACCCGGAGAAGGTGGCGGTATTCACCCTGAACCGTCATCAGGACTGTCTGCGTATCTATATGGCTAACCCGCTGTCGACGCTCTGTAAGCTGGTTGTCGAGGACAGAGTGGACAAATATATCAGCGAGGACAGCTATGCACAAGCCATCATCACCGATAACCACCTCCTGTTGCTCAGCGAGCGTTCCGGCTTCAACAGCATCTATGTCTATGCCCTTAACGGTCAGCAGGTGCGTTCGGTCACTAATGGCGTTGTCACAAACGTCTATGGTTTCGACGAGGTGACGGGTGACATTTTCTACGCCGCCCTTCCCGAAGGGCCGTTGAACAAGAAGGTTTTCGTCAGCCATCGTAATGGCAAGACCGATTGCCTGACGCCGCGTGACGGATGGAATACCGCCATCTTTGCCAAGAACTTCAAGTCGGCGCTTGTCTTCTGGAGCGACATCAATACGCCGCCGACGACAACCCTTCAGCAGATTGGCGGCAAGGGTTCGAAAGTTCTCATCGACAACAAGGAACTGGCCAGCAAGTACGCCTCCTACGATATGGGCAAGAAGGAGTTCTTTACCTTCACCACTTCCGAGGGTGTGAAGCTTAATGGTTGGCTTGTCAAGCCTCTTGACTTCAATTCCTCCAAACGTTATCCTGTAGTGATGTACCAATACGGCGGCCCCGGCAACCAGCAGGTACGCAACGCCTGGGGACTGGGCATGTGCGGACAGGGAGCCATCATGGAGCAGTATCTCGCCCAGCAGGGCTACATTGCCGTATGTGTAGACAATCGTGGCACGGGCGGACGTGGTGCCGAGTTCGAGAAATGCACCTACCTGCGCCTTGGCGAGCTAGAAGCCCGCGACCAGGTGGAGACAGCCCTCTGGCTGGGTCAGCAGAGCTATGTCGATAAGGACTACATCGCCATCTGGGGCTGGAGCTACGGAGGATGGAACACGCTGATGTCGATGTCCGAGGGTCGTGATGCCTTCTGTGCCGGCATCGCCATCGCACCGCCCACGTGCTGGCGTTTCTATGACACCATCTATACCGAGCGCTTCATGCGCACGCCGCAGGAGAACGCCTCCGGCTATGAGGAAGTGAACCCCATCGCCCGTGCCGATAAGCTTCACGGTGCTCTGTTGCTCTGTCACGGACTGGCCGACGACAATGTCCACTACCAGAACACCGCCGAATATGTCGAGGCACTCGTCCAGGCCGACAAGGACTTCCGCCAGCTGGTCTATACCAACCGCAATCACGGCATCTCAGGCGGCAATACCCGCAACCACCTCTTCCGCCAATGCGTGAACTTCTTCAACGAACACCTGAAGAGGTAAAAAATGTTTGAATCATGGCATAAATCTTCATCCATGTCAAAAAAAACTTGAAATATTTGGAGGTGTAGAAACTATTTTCTATCTTTGCAGTGATTTTTAAATAATGAGTATCATGGAAATGGCTGAAGAGACGATGGATCAAATTAAGACCCGGGTAATTGGCATCGATATTCGTTTGGACAAGACGACATACGGAATTGTGGACATACGTGGCGAAATATTGACCCAGGACTTTTTTTATACTTCTGATTATTCTGACGTCAATGATTTCGTGTCTGTGTTGGCAGAGAAGTTACTGGTCATGATGGAAGAGAATGGTGGGCATGACACTATTCGCTCCATCGGTATTAGTGCTCCGAGTGCTAGTTCGGTCACGGGTTGCATAGAGCATGCGGCCAACCTCCCCTGGAAGGGTGTCATCCCTTTGGCAGCGTTGCTACGTGACCGGGTGGGCATGGCTGTGGCAGTGGCCAATGATGCTCATATCACCGCTCTGGCCGAGAAGGCATACGGCAGTGCTCATGGCATGAAGGACTTCGTCGTGGTGTCTATAAGTCATGGTGGACTTGGCAGCAGCTTCTTCTCGAATGGCATGCCTCATCTTGGGGCACAGGGCTTTGCTGGAGAATTGGGCCATACATGCGTCAAGGCCTACGGACGGCAGTGCGGCTGCGGCAATAAAGGCTGTCTGGAGACCTATTGCACGGAAAAGGGCCTGAAAAAGACCATTGAAGAGTTGATGGCTGAGAGCGATAAGCCTTCGATGCTGAGTGACTTAGCTAAAATGGATGTCACGTCCATAGCCAAGTGCTGTGACGAGGGCGACGAGATAGCTATTGAGGCGTTGCGACGCACAGGTGCCATGCTGGGACTTGGACTAGCCAACTATGCTTCGGTGCTGAATCCGGAGGCTATCATCCTCACAGGTGACCTAATGCAGACGGGTAAGTGGCTGCTGAAGCCAATGAGAAAAGCGTTTGAGGAGCATGTGTTTCCGAACATCAGATATTCGACCCGCATTCTTGTCTCTATTCTCAAGGAGGGAGAGCGCGATGTGCTGGGAGCCAGTGCCTTAGCCTGGGATGTCAAGGAATACTCATTGTTCACCTGACCCCCTGCCAAGGATTATTTGCTCAAGTTTCGCTTTTGCTCAACAATTAAGAAGTTACAGGAGTTAAGGGGAGGTACCCCTTAACTCCTTTAACTCCCTTAACTCCTTTAACTCCTTTAGCTTCTTTAACTCCTTCAGATAATCCTTACTCCGCCCTTGTCGGCACTTGCAACGCTTTGAGCGTAGGCACGGAGGGCTTTGGAGATTACGCGTTTGCGCTTTAGCGGTTGCTGAGGACGGGCGGCAAGTTCCTCGTCGGAGAGCTTCACGCTGATGCTGCGTGATGGTATGTCGATGACGATGATGTCGCCGTCTTTGATTTTTCCGATATTACCGCCGTTGGCAGCTTCAGGAGAGATATGCCCGATGGAGAGCCCGCTGGTGCCACCAGAGAAACGTCCGTCGGTGATGAGGGCGCACTCACGGCCCAGGTGCATACTTTTTATATAAGATGTGGGGTAGAGCATCTCTTGCATACCGGGGCCACCCTTCGGTCCCTCGTGGGTAATGACCACGCAGTCGCCACTCTTTACCTTGCCGCCTAGGATTCCCTCACAGGCATCTTCCTGGGAGTCGAACACCACTGCAGGACCTTCAAAGTGCCAGAGTTTTTCGTCTACGCCAGCGGTCTTCACTACGCAGCCGTCTTGGGCGATGTTACCGAAGAGTACGGCAAGACCACCATCTTTTGTGTAAGCGTGCTCGATGTCACGGATGCAACCACCCGAACGGTCTGTGTCGAGCGACTCGTAGAGCGAGTCCTGGCTTCCCATTTTCGTGGAGAAACGGTTGGCAGGTGCAGAGAAATAGATGTGGGCAGGATGCGGAATCTTGGGAGAACGTGCTATGGCAGTGATGTCGTAGGTCTCCATGGCTTCCTCCAGTGTGAAGCCGTCTACGCGTAGTGCTGTGCCGTCAATGAGTCCGCCCTTGTTCAGTTCGCGCAAGATGCCAAGGATGCCTCCGGCACGGTTGCACTCCTGCACACTGTACTTCTGGGTGTTAGGAGCCAGCTTGCACAGGCAAGGAACCTTCCTTGACAATGCATCGATGTCCTTCATGGTGAAGTCCACGCCAGCCTCCTGGGCTACGGCGAGCAGGTGGAGCACGGTGTTGGTGCTTCCGCCCATGGCAATGTCGAGTGTCATAGCATTGAGGAAAGCCTGACGGGTGGCTATACTCCTCGGCAAAACCGACGAATCGCCATCCTCGTAATAGGCCAGGGCGTTCTTTACGATGAGCTTTGCGGCATCCTTGAAAAGTTTCGTGCGGTTAACATGCGTGGCAACAATCGTGCCGTTGCCCGGTAGCGAGAGACCGATAGCCTCGGTGAGGGAGTTCATGGAGTTGGCGGTGAACATGCCGCTGCACGACCCGCAGCCTGGACAGGCACACTGCTCTAGTTCGGCCAGGTCGCTGTCGCTGACCTCTGGGTCGGCACCCTTCACCATAGCGGTGATGAGGTCGGCGTTCTCGCCACGCCAACGTCCTGCCTCCATAGGGCCTCCGCTCACAAAGACAGCAGGAATGTTCAGGCGCATGGCAGCCATGAGCATACCCGGCGTCACCTTGTCGCAGTTCGAGATACAGATCATCGCGTCGGCCTTATGGGCGTTCACCATATATTCCACCGAGTCGGCGATGATGTCACGGCTCGGCAGACTGTAGAGCATACCGTCGTGGCCCATAGCGATACCATCGTCGATGGCGATGGTGTTGAACTCAGCAGCATAGCAGCCAAGCTTCTCTATCTCTTCGCGGACTATCTGCCCAATCTCGTGCAGATGGGTGTGGCCAGGTACGAACTGTGTAAAGGAATTGACGATGGCAATGATGGGCTTGCCAAACTGCTCACGCTTCATGCCCGTAGCTACCCACAGGGCGCGGGCTCCCGCCATGCGGCGGCCTTCTGTGCATACAGCACTTCTCAATGGATGTTTCATAATATTGGGGAGTTGGTTGTTTGGTCGTTTGGGAAGTTGGTCGTTTGGTCGTTTGGGGAGTTGAGGTGATTACCACCCGAAGGCGGTGGCATTCATTTGCCAGAGACCCTGGGCACGGAGGGTCTGCTCTATGACGTCGCGGGCGCAACCCTCACCACCGTTGAGATGGCTGATGTAGATGCTTGCCTCCTGTACTTCAGGACAGGCATCGCGGGGACAGACGGGGCAACCCACACGGCGGAGGATCTGGAGGTCGGGCACGTCGTCGCCCATGTACATCACCTCCTCATCGCGTAGGTCATATTTCGCCAAGAACTCTTCGTAGGTGAGTATCTTCACCGAGCAGCCAGTGTAGATGTCCGTCATGCCAAGGGCTTCGTAGCGAGTACGGATGGAGTCAACTTTGGCCCCGGTCATGATGGCGATACGCAGCCCTAGCTTGACGGCAAGCTGAATGGCGTAGCCGTCCCTGATGTTTACCGTCCGCAGAGGAACTCCCTCAGCAGGCAGGGTAATGGTCTGGCGGCTGAGCACACCGTCAACGTCGAAGACGATGGCGCGTATCTTTCTAAGGTCGTAACCAATCATATTTACGATTTACGGATTTTCGATTTACAATTTACGATTTATTTGTGAATTACGAATTGCTGTGCTGATGGATGCTTTCGCTCATCAGTTCGTAGATTTGTCTGGTCAGCGGATTGTTGGCCAGCATCTCACTTTGTCGGTCAATGACCGTCTTGTCGTAACGCACGGCAGGGCCTGTCTGAGCTTCCTTGGGATGCATAGTGGCTACCTTAGCTGTTGTCTCCTCGATGAGTGGTTGCATGATACTGAAGTCCAGTCCGTTGCGCTCCAGGATGTCGGCAGCCAGGGCGTAGCAGTGGTTGGCAAAGTTACAGGCGAAGACGGCTGCCAGATGAAGCTGCCGACGCCGCTCACTGTCGAGCACGGTGACATGGTTGCTCACCGATGTAGCGATGCTGCGGGCAATGGAAAGGGTGTCATCGTCGGAGGCCTCGATAAAGAAGGGGATGCGGGAGAAGTCGACCTTCCGCTCCTTGGAGAAAGATTGCATGGGGTATATCACTCCGTAGTGGGCAATGCTTCCAAGCGTTGCAGCAGGGACGGATCCGGCTGTGTGGAATACTGGACAAGGGAGCACAGTAATTCGATTGCGGGCGAGGACGCCCGCGCTCCCATGATTGCAACGCTTGGAAGCGTTGCCTACTACTGTCAGTTGGGCGGCAAGCGAGGGGATGGCATCGTCTTTCACTGCCATGATGATGGCATCTGTCGGGGATTGTAAATCCCCTATAACAGTGGTAATGTCATCTGTAGCCACAGCTCCCACCTTCTCGGCAAGTGCCTGTGCTGAGGCCATCGTGCGGCTATACACAGTCCGTATATGATGACCCTTGGCATGTAGGGCCTGTGCCAACTGGGTGGCCAGCCGTCCTGCCCCGATGAATACTAGTTCCATTTTCCTAGGTGAACGTTTTCCCATTTCAGCTTCTCCTCGTTCTGCGGTTTCCGCTCGTCGGCCTTATGTCCGAAGGCAACGATGCAGAGCACGGAGAAGTTTTCAGGAATATCGAGGATGCCACGAATCACCGTATCGGCTGTCGTACCGTCTGATAGTCCGCGTCCTCTCATCTGCACCCAGCAGGAACCGAGTCCTAAGTCCTCGGCTTGGTACTGCATGGATATAGCGGCTATGGAACCATCCTCTACCCAGCAGTCATTCTGCATCGGGTCGCCGAGCACCACTACTGCCAGCGGAGCACCCTTGATGAACTGTCCTCCCATGTCCTTTGCATCAGAGAGCTTCTCCAGGTCACTTTTGTCATCGACTACCACGAACTGCCAAGAACGCTGCCCCTTCGACGTGGGAGCCATGAGGGCGGCACGTAGGATGAGCCTCACGTCGTCAGCATCAATCTCTTCCTCTGTAAACTTACGGTGTGAACGGCGCATCTGCGCCAGAGTCTTAAAACTATCCATATTTACGATTTACTAAATTTTCGATTTGCGATTTATTTTCGGTTTTATGGTTTAGGATGCAAAATTACTCATTTTGCGGTAAGTATTCACACCTTTAACTCCCTTTAACTAGGAGTATGCCGCCTGTTTCACATTATTTCATTATCTTTGCGCCGTATGAGCGACTATGTGGCCCATGTATACACTACGCCTAGTGCGTTTCCGCAGGGGTTGCTGACTGATAATTTCTTCCACAGTCCGCAACTGTTCATGGTGTGCCGCAACACTCCCCGCCAGAAGCCTTATCTTGTCACTATCCAGACTCCCGGTGGTACTGTCGTTGCTCAGTTGTTGGCTGTCGTGCGTTACCGTTCATCATGGTTGCCTCCCTATCTCTACCGCCATTGTCGCGTGATGGGTGAGGGGGTCTATGTCGACGGACATCCCAGGCAGGAGCTGTTCGGCCTCATGCTTCGTGCCCTCACCGAGCGGCTGGGACGCTGGATTCTCTACATAGAGTTCAGTAACCTCTCGCAGAAGATGGTGGGCTACCGGGAGTTCCGCGACTGCGGTTATTTCCCCGTGCGATGGATGAGCATTCACAACTCCCTCCATTCCCGTACCCCTGAGGAACGCCTCAGCGAACGGATGCTACAGCGCATCAACCAAGCTTACGAGCGTGGCATCGTGACCGACGAGGTACAGACGGACGATGACTTCCGTGCTTTCATGAAGCTGCTGCGAAGGCATAACTGGACGAAGCCCAAGCGCTACATTCCTGCCGATGAGTTCTTCCGGGGGTTGCAAGGCGATAACGGCCGGCTGTTCCTTACGCGCTACCGAGGCCGCATCGTGGGTTGCTCGGCGGTGGCCTATAGCCAGCGGCAGGCTTACCTGTGGTATGCAGCCTACCGCCGTAAAAGCTATGCCTGGTTGCGACCTGACGTGCTCACCATCTGGCACGCCATCAAGTCTTCGTATGAGTTGGGCTATGAGCACATCTTTTTTATGGACGTGGGACTGCCCTTCCAAAAGAACGCCTTCCGTGAGTTTATCCTCCGTTTTGGCGGGAAGCCCACGAGCACCTACCGCTGGTTCCGCTGCTCCATTGGTTGGATAAATAAAATCTTCTCCTGGTTCTACCGCGACTAGGCTTTAGGGAATTTCCTACTGCCTTTTCGGGGATTTCCTTTGGGTAGAACAGGGAATTGTAATACTTTTGCACCGACAAACACACAAACGTTACGACTATGAAAAAAAATCTTCTATTAGTGTTGAGTGGAGCATTGTTGCTTACCAGTTGCTATGATGCTGGTTCTGGAGCCGTCCACGGCGGCCAGTTCGGTTATGTAATTGGTTCGGCCATTGGTGGCATCACGGGCGGTGGCCGAGGTCACGACTTGGGTGCGCTGATAGGCACGGTGAGCGGTGTCGCTGCCGGTGCTGCCATAGGTGCTGCGACAGAGAAAGCCCGCGAGGAAGAGTATAGGGCAAGGGAACCTAAAATTGGACGCAAATTGGACACTGTGCGCAGCAGCGGCTATGACAACCGCGATATGTCGAGATATGACGAAAGTGACTATGACCCACGTGGAGGAGGTGATGACCGTGTAGACTTTGGCATAGGCAATGGTCCCAGCAGTAGGCCTGACGATTCACCGCTGGAGATACGCAATGCCGTCATCACAGAGACCAAGCGCGACGGTGTGCTTGCCCGTGGCGAGGAGTGCACGGTGAGGTTCGAGATTTTCAATACGTCGGAGAAGCCTGTCTACGATATTCACCCCTTGGTGAGTGACGTTACTGGCAACAAGCACGTGAAAATCTCCCCCAACTTGCGTGTCGAGAGCATTGCCCCTCATCAGGGTATCAGATACACGGCCACCATCCGTGCTGGCAAGAAGTTGAAGGATGGAGAGATAAAAGTGATGTTAGCAGTCTCACATAGACAGCGCGTCGTAAGTTCGCAGACACGCTACTTCACTGTCCCGACATCGAAAGGGTATTGACCATTGATCATTGAACATAATCTAGGGCAAGGGGAGTCTCAATGGGAGCACCTCTTGCTCTAATTCTTCGTAGATAGTAGGTATTTCCACAATTTTGTGGAGTGTGTCCAGTGGCAGGGTAATGTAGATGGGTATCGCAGGTTCTACTGTTACCTTTGCCAGTCCCATGGAGAGGATGCCAAGTGCGCGTGCTGCTCCCCATGAGAGGTCGATGATTCTTCCGCGTACAAAGGGGCCGCGGTCGTTGACACGTACGATGACAGAACGGTCAGTGTCCGGGCATGTTACTTTCAAGAGTGTACCGAATGATAGTGTGCGGTGTGCGCATGTCAGACTATCGTGATGAAGTCGTTCACCGTTAGCAGTACGTGCTCCGGTGGCAGACTTGGCGTAATAAGAGGCAATACCCGATTGCTGCTGGGCAAAGGCACAACAGCATGTGAAGCTCAATAGTACGCACCAGCATAGACACCTGATGCGGGAAGAAAGGGCGTCGCTCTCTTTCAAGTATATTTTGTTTTTTAGTCTTCCACAGGTTCCTCAGCAACCTCGTCGGCCATTCCGGCTGGCTGCTGGCAGATGGAGAGGCTCTGTTCTCCGTTCTCGTCGCGGATGACGATGAACCCCTCTCGGTATTCGCCCGTCTCGTTGTTTTCAGCCGCTTTGACGGTGACCCATGAGGTTCCCTCGCCACTGTCTGCTGAGAGGGTGATGAAGTCGGGGACATTGACAACCTCCCACTTGCCTTCTGCCACGATGGAGAGGCTGGTGGAGTCACCCTTCTGGGCGCTCAACTCGTTCACCTCCACGTATGCCTCAGTGGGATAGTCTCTAGTAGGGGTGCCGTAACAGGCCATTAAGGCCAGCGGAGAGCTGAAACCCAGCAGCGTCAATACCTTGGTCATCAGGACGTTTCGCACACGATTGAATTTTTTCTTCATAGGCTAATTCTTTTTTCCCTACAATAGGGAGATGATTATCCGCAATCACCCGATAGCGCCCCGAAGGGGCAGTGAGCAACTAGCCCAGGGCATCGCCCTGGGTAATGGGAGGCGTAGCCAACGCCCTGAAAGGGCAAAAGCTTTATCAGGAAGCGATGCTTTTGCCCTTTCAAGGCGAAAATCATCTGCTCTCCATACCCAGGGCGATGCCCTGGGCTGTTAGCTTGTTGGCCTTTCTTGCTCCGTTGCTCTAGGCAAGCGTCCCCTTGGGCCGAGCGCAGGCCGCCTACGGGTACATGCGGATAATCATAATAAAACGTTACCATAAATGGGGAGTGTTGGGTTTTCAGGACACTAGCTTAATGGATTCCATCCTTGGGCCTTGAGCTCGAACTCCTGGTCGTCGCGTGTGACGAGGATGTGTCCGAACTTCTCTTCAGTGATGTGCCCTATGAGGTGAACGTCTTCTATTTCCTGCACTTTCTCCAGGTCACCGATGGGGACGGTGAAGAGCAGTTCGTAGTCCTCGCCGCCGTTGAGGGCACAGGTGGTGACATTCATCTCCATCTCCTCTGCCATGACAGCCGTCTGGTAGTCTATTGGGATATTCTTCTCGAAGATACGACATCCGCAGTGACTCTGCTTGCAGATGTGCATCAGCTCCGACGAGAGGCCGTCGCTGATATCCATCATTGCCGTTGGACGTATGCCAGCCAGTCTCAGCTTCTCGATGATGTCACCGCGAGCCTCGGTCTGTAGCTGACGTTGTAGCAGGTATTCCTTGCCGCTGAAGTCGGGCTGGAAGTCGGGGGTGGTGTCGGTGGGAGAACCACCGGGCACACTGTTGGCGGAGTGCTTCTTCCTGTAGTCGTCGAGCATTTGATAGTAGACGCTCTTCTCGCGTTCCAGCAGTTGCAGACCCATGTAGGCGGCGCCGAGGTCTCCCGAGACGCAGATGAGGTCGGTGTTCTTTGCCCCGTTACGGTAGACGATGTCCTCACGTCGTGCCTCTCCGATGCAGGTGATGCTGATGGCCATGCCGGTGAAGCTGCTCGTAGTGTCGCCGCCGACGATGTCCACGCCCCATTTCTCACAGGCCAGACGTAGGCCGGCGTAGAATGTCTCGATGTCCTCCACGCTGAAGCGCTTGCTCAGTGCCAGCGAGACGGTGAGCTGTCGTGGTGTGCCGTTCATGGCGAAGATGTCGCTGATGTTCACCATCGCCGACTTGTAGCCCAGGTGTTTCAGGTCGATATACGTCAGGTCGAAGTGTACACCCTCCATGAGCATATCGGTGGTGACGAGCACCTCCGTGCTGGGATAGTGAAGCACGGCGCAGTCGTCGCCGACGCCGTACTTCGTACTCTCATTGCGGGGGGTGATGTCCTTCGTAAGGCGGTCTATGAGGCCGAACTCTCCCAGTTGTGCTATTTCCATCCTTCCGTTGGGTGTTCAGGATTAATCTTCGTCACTTTCTGGCTCTCCACTTTCTCCGACCTGACAATCATCTCTCGCATCAGCTCGGTCATGATGGGCTGTGCCTTGTTGGCAGCCTCCTGCACCTCCTCATGGCTCACCTCGACGGGAATGTCGAAGCCTCCAAGGTCGGTTACGATACTCACGCCGAAGACACGGATGCCGCAATGATGGGCCACGATGACTTCTGGCACGGTGCTCATGCCAACGGTGTCGCCACCCAGGGCGCGATACATCTTATATTCTGCCGGGGTCTCGAAGGTAGGACCTTGCACACCCATGTAGACACCGTACTGCAGACGAATGCCCTTCTGTCGTGCTATCTGTCCTGCCAACTTTATCAGTTCCAGGTCGTAGGTCTGGTGCATGTCGGGGAAGCGTGGCCCGGTGGGGAAGTTCTTACCGCGCAAAGGGTGTTCGGGAAAGAAGTTGATGTGGTCTGTGATGACCATCAGGTCGCCAATCTTGAAGCCGGGGTTCATGCCACCGGCGGCATTCGAGACGAAGAGTGTCTTGATGCCCAGCTCGTACATCACGCGGACGGGGAACGTCACCTCCTTCATTGAGTAGCCCTCGTAGTAGTGGAAACGGCCCTGCATGGCCATGATGTCTATGCCGCCCAGCTTGCCGAAGATGAGTTTGCCGCTATGTCCCTCGACGGTAGAGACGGGGAAGTTGGGAATCTCTGAGTAAGGAAACTCGTAGGTGTCAGTTATTTCGGAAGCTAATTGTCCGAGTCCCGTTCCCAGGACGATGGCTGTCGTGGGGTTTGTGTTCATCCTTGCCTTTAGCCAGGATGCTGTTTCTTGAATTTTTGCGTACATAGCCTATAATGTTTTCGTTAAACGTAGATTCTTGTTCTAGCTTGAAGCTCACCTTCACAGGTAGGGCGAAGATGCTGTTTTTCACCTCGTCGCTCAGTCCCTCGGTCTCTGCCAGTCGGGTGGCGTCCTTCTCGGTGGTGATGATGCATCGTGGCTGGGGCAGAGCCTCAAAGGCCTCGTTGATGCGACGCACATCCTTGGGGCGGAAGCGATGGTGGTCGGGAAAGGAGAGTTGGCCATTGACCATTGATGATTGACCATTGACCATTGATGATTGACCATTGAGCTGCTCCAGGTCTTCCTTCAGTTGTCGGGGAGAGGCGATGCCTGTAAGCAGGAGGACGTTATAAGAAGCGAGCTTCTGAAGAGTGGGGTAGGGAGCCTTTGCCTTATTGGGGAATACTGGCAGCAGCGAGGTATAGTCGAAAGAAGTGAAGAAGAGCTGCTGGTAGGGGTAGAGGTCCATGGCCTTAGTGATGACGCGGAAGTCCATGGGCTTCAGCTCCTTGGGACACTTGGTGACGATGACGATGTCGGCGCGGTTCTTGCCGTTGAGTGGTTCACGCATACGTCCTGCTGGCAGCAGACGGTCGTAGATAATCAGTCGGTGATAGTCCACGAGCAGGATATTGATGCCAGGCTTGACATAGCGGTGCTGGAAGGCATCGTCAAGGAGGATGACGTCGATGTCGGGGTCGTATTCCAGCAGACGGTTGATGCCTCTCACCCTGTCGCCGTCCACGGCGACGATAGCTTTCGGGAACTTGCGCTTTATCTGCATGGGCTCGTCGCCGATAGTCCTCACCGTGGCGTTATCGTCGGCAAGCACAAAGCCCTTCGTCTTACGCTTGTAACCACGGCTCAGTACCGCCACCTTGCCCACGCCTAGCAACTGACTCAGAAGGTACTCCACATGGGGGGTCTTGCCCGTGCCTCCAACGGTGATGTTGCCCACCGAGATGACGGGTACGGAGAAGGCATGGCTCTTCAGTACGCCCATGTCGAAGAGCATATTCCTGAAACGCGAGCCGAGGCCGTAACACCAACTCAGCGGCAGCAACGCCTTGTTTATTTTAATAAAGTCACCTTCCAATAGTTGTTGGGGAGTTAAGGGAGTTAAAGGAGTTAAAGGAGTTAAAGGAGTTAAGGGAGTTAAAGGAGTTAAGGGAGTTAAGGGAGTTGGAGCGGCAGAACAAACGTCCTTTAACTCCTTTTACTCCTTTAACTCCTTTAACTCCCAAATAATCACATGTCGACCAGATACGGCAGTCTCACCTGCAGACGGTTACGTTGTGCGTCCTTGCGTGCCTGCATGATAGGTTCGTAGAGCGAGCCGAGGGTCTCGTGCAGTTGTCCGTCGAGGTACGTGCCCTTGTCCTCGGAGGCCGACTTCAGGAGGTTTTCTATCCAGCTCTCCTTTTCAGGATAGTTCGAGGTGTAGTAGTCTCCGCTGATACCGGCCAGCTCGGCGGCCTTCTTCACGGCGTCGTCCATCGAGCCCAGCTGGTCGACGAGCTTGATGGGCAGGGCGTCGGTGGCTATCCATACACGTCCCTGAGCAATCTCATGCACCTCGTCGCGTGTCATTCCGCGTCCGTCAGCAACGATGTTGAGGAACGTCTCGTAGCCACGGTCAACGTAGTTCTGCATCTGGCGAATCTCCTCGCTGTTCTCCTTGGCAAAGACGAGGTTCGTCTCGTAGTCGGTGTTCTTGTTCGTAGACACACCGTCCCACGTGACACCCAGCTTGTCGGTGACCAGCTCGCTGAAGTTAGGCACCAGGCCGAAGATGCCGATGGAGCCAGTGACCGTCGTCGGCTCGGCGATGATATAGCTTGCCGGGGCGCTGATCATGTAGCCGCCCGAGGCAGCATATCCGCCCATGCTCACCACGATGGGTTTCTTCTCCTTCAGCTGTTTCAGCGCGTGCCATATCTGCTCTGAGGCCACGGCACTGCCACCGGGAGAGTTCACGCGCAGCACGACGGCCTTCACGTTGTCATCCTTGGCCAGCTCGTTCAGGTCCTTCACCGTCGTCTTGCCGATGATGGAGTGCTCCGTGCTGAAGGCGCTGCTCATCTCGTCGATAATCTCACCGTAGGCGTAGTAGATGGCAATCTTGTCGCCCTTGTCCTTCTTCGTGTCCTTCACGTTGAGCATTTCTTTCAGCGTCAGCTGATTGATGTCGTCCTTCTCGTCAAGGCCCAGCTTTCCGCGAATCACCTTCTTGATTTCCTCGGGGTAGAAATGTCCGTCGATAAGCTTCGTAGCCATGTAGTCCTCCTGTCTGGCGAAGACCATGATGCTGTCGTCAGCCAGCTGGTTCAGCTGCTCCACGCTGATGCCCCTGCTCTTGGAGATGCCGTCCGTCCAGTGCTTCCAGATGGCCTGCATGTAGGCTAGGCGCTGCTCGCGGTCGTTCTCGCTCATGTCCTTGCGGGTTACGCTTTCCACGGCACTCTTGTACTTGCCCACGCGGGTACACTGGTAGCGCACGCCCAGCTTCTCGTAGAGTCCTGTGAGGTAGTAGCCCTTGCCTCCTATACCCTTGAGGTCTATCATGCCCGTCTTGTTCAGGAACACCGAGTCGGCCACGGAGCTCACGTAGTAGGCTCCCTGCAGGAACTGGTCGGCGTAGGCGATGATCCACTTGCCGCTCGACTTGAAGTCCTCCAGGGCGTCGCGCACCTGCTGGGCCGTGGCGGGAGAGTCATACGACGTGGCACCGCCCTCGAGGTAGATGCCCTTGATGTCGTCATTGTCCTTGGCTTTCCTGATGGCCTTCACGATGTCGTCGAGGCCCATCATCTCCATGTCGGCCTCACCGAGGAGTTCCAACAGCGGGTTTCCCTCGTCGGCACGCTCGTTGACCACACCGTCCATCTTCATCACCAGGACGGAGTTTTCCTTGACCTTGACGGTCGAACTGCTGCTGGCCACCATGCCGGCAATCGAAACCATGAAGAAGATTCCCATGATGACGAAGAGGATAACAATGCCACAGATAGTGGCGAGGGTGTACTTGAAAAATTGTCTCATTTTTGTGTTAATTGTTTATTAAAGTTTCACATTCGTTCAACTATCGTCTTTAACTCCTTTAACTCCCTTAACTCCTTTAACTCCTCAACTTAAGTTGAGTTTTTTATTGTTTAATGGGCAAAGTTACGACTTTTTTCTTATCGTCGTATATATTTTATGATATTTTTGGAAAAAAGGCCTAATTGCACGTCGAAACGCATTCATGTTAATAAAACACGTCATCGTAGTTTTATCTTTAACATATAATGTACATAATTATGATTATCCGCAATCACGTGATAGTGCCCCGCTTGTGCAAACCCAGGGTTAGGACGAACCAAACTCTGGGTTAGGACGAACCAAACTCTGGGTTAGGACGAACCAAACCCTGGGTTAGGACGAACAAAAACCAGAAAGTGAACGATTCAGTGCCTTGATGGCACAAAGGTACTGACTAATTCTGAGACTACCTAAAAAGGGGTTGGATGCTTACCTGCTATTTTGTCTTTTTCCGCTTGAATTCTATTGTCTTTGGCAATTTCAGCCATTTCCCCTTATTGGGCACTTTCAGCGTAGAGCCGCTGAGGTGGTGGAGCACGTAGAGCGAGTCTCCCTGTACGGTCAGTTCTGCGGTCAGGTCTTCGCTGCCATAGTCGTTGCTCATGATTAACTTGGCCTTGTTGTCCTCCACGTCGGCCTTCACCACTAGCCAGCAATAAGTGGTGCCGTCCTTTGTCAGGTAGCCGGCCATCTGTCCGAAAGCTTCCTGGCCAGGGATGGTGATGTCCTCGTCGTAGAAGTTAATGTGCATCTTCAACTGGAATTCCTCATTGCTGAGGCTTGTTTTAAATGGACCTTTGTTCTCCTGGGCCATTATTGCCAAGGGGAACAGGGTGAGGAGAAGTGTAAGGAAGATATTTGTCATCATTTGTAATCTTTGGTCGTTTAATAAAACTAATTGGAACGATAAGAACCAGCTTTGTGTATTCTTATCGTTCCAACTTTAAGCCTTACGGTTTAATTGGTGAGCCTCTTGTCGGATTCGAACCAACGACCCCGAGATTACAAATCACGTGCTCTGGCCAACTGAGCTAAAGAGGCGGGTGGGCAAGCGGTCTGCATCGCGCCGCTACAACCAAGTACCTTTGCTACGTTCCCGTCCTGGA